>Ga0123342_1003649_pt1 | contig 24459 bp, 14 predicted proteins | sample Turbeawhitnodule_FD_89960 | JGI IMG/M metagenome (GOLD analysis project Ga0123342, IMG submission 89960) | Root nodule microbial communities of legume samples collected from Mexico - Turtle bean Mexico white nodule | ecosystem: Host-associated > Plants > Roots > Nodule | place: Mexico: Nepantla... | reverse complement strand
TGACAAAAGTCTTTTAGAATCTGCACCTTATGTCCAATCAAAAGGTGTTGAATGGAGATTAAGCAAAGCGAGGATGAAAAAAAATAAAAATTGTAGATTTATTTACCAAGTCACTTCCAACCAACAAGTTTGAGTTCTCAAGACAGAAGATTGGAATTTGCAGTTCAAAAATCAAGGAGGAGTGTTGGAAATTCTGTTTTTTAACTGCAAATAAATGCACATAAGTGCAAGTGATATTTTATTATTCTGTTTTAATTGTTGATTTAATATTTCTAGGTAACTGCTCATAAAATTAGTTAAAGAGTTTGTTACTGCAAGTACTATAAATGTAATTGTCAGCAAAGATAATACAATATCTTCCTCTGATTTATTCAAAAAACCAACAGAGCTAAAGCTTCTTTTTCTTCAACAATTCCCTAAGCAATACATTGTCAACTCTGAAAGGATTATCTACTTCGTATGACACTTAACTTTAGTCAAATTCAAGTAAAAGCATACTACCAGAGAAAAAAGTAAGTTGATGCAATCCTTGCTTGCATCTTCTTGCTTCTTTTGCTTTGATGTTTTTTTGCGGTTTGATGTAGGAGTTTTATGGATGAAGATTTACGTGAGAAGTGAATGAATTCTATGCATGAAAGTTGAGGCTTAGAAGAGGTGACGCCAACTTCTAAGAAGATCCAAGCTAAACATTCACAAAGGTGCTAACTAGGAGAGAGTTAGGAGACAAGTGAAGCTGAATTTTGGCAGCATTTCATTAGTCTAATCCAAGCTATTTTACAAGGTGATTAACAACTTTATTTATAGTGTTGATTGGTGCTAAATTTCATAAATATTCCTCCACTCATAGCTTAACAGATGGCACTATATAATTGGAGCAAATTCTTTCCATTTCTGGCTTGACAAGTGGTGTGTTGGCATTGGTTTAGAAAACTCTCTATTGAGGTGGAGCCATGTGTCACTCACACCTTCCATGCCTAGTCCAGCTAGCTTCACACATCCCACATGCCTCCATATGTGACATTCCATCTCACTAGATGCCTTCCATGTCATGCTCCAAGTGTATGGTTTTACCCTAAACGGTCTACGGTTGCATTGGGCCTAAGAGGCCCAATTGTGAATACATGGCCCTTGAAATGACCATAGACGGTCTAGACTTTATAATTTTATTTCATCTTACTCTATTAGGTCTAATGTAAGAATTAATGGCCTTAACAAGAGGGGGTGAATTGTTTAAGGCAAGTTTATCGCAAATACTGGCTAAGAATGAAGATTAATGATGATTTACAGATCAAAGAATCAGATCAACCAGGGAAACAAATTTATTAAAACTGTTATCAGAAAAACAACCGGTTGAAAATATGATTTAATCGATTGTTTATGGCAGCAGAGATAAAATCACAAGTCAAACAGATTTTAAATGAGTGATAGAGAGAAGATCACACAAAAAATTATACTGGTTCACTCCTTACCAGAGCTACATCCAATCCCCAGAAAACCACTGGGTATTTCACTAGGTAACCAACAACAAATTACAACACATCACAACCTCAAAGAGGTGATCTTGCCCACTCAAAAACACACACTCTCTTTGATTTCAAACACACACAGTTAGAACAACCCTCTGACTTTACAGATACACAATTTACAAGAATTCAAACTAAAAAACAATTACAAAAGAGTATGGAACAGATTACACCTTATTACAAGAAATCACAGTTGCTCCTAATCCACTCTTTAACCAAAGCACAATTGAAGGAAATCTTGCTTTCCTGAATCCAAACTTTCACTCAAAATATTTTATGAATATCTTTCTCTCTCTTTCAAATAGGAAGGGTAATCAGCTTTGTAGCTCATCAAACTAGCTGTTTTAATCAGTTAAACATGAGCCAAAACAGTTTGTAACTATCTGAAAACAGATTTAACAGTTTTATGAAAAGCTATTAAGAAATTCAAAAATCAACTGGTTGAAATGTCAATTTAACCAGTTGAATTGGTTTTGATAGTTCAGTCAATCAAAACCAAAACAATTCAAAAGACCCTTCACACAGGTTGAGGAAAAACAACCGATTAAAACGAGAAATCAACAGGTTGTTTTTCACTTAGCTTTGAAAAACATTTTTCTTTTTAAAACCAGATTGATTCAGTAATGAATTGATTAGGAGTGGATCTAGCAAATTCTAAACAACCTAAAACTAAACCCCAAACACAACTACAAGGTCTTCAAGTTGTCTTCAAGAATTTGGAGGCATCAAAGCTTCATTTTCAGCATTCTCCCCCTATTTGATGAAGACAAATCCATGGGTTGCTTTGGGGAGTTCTGTTTAGAATTTGGCACAACTTGCAATCACAAAAAGATGTGGGTACAAGAGATAATCTATTCCATATATATCAAGTATCACTGAACCAGTTTCCACTAGGTGATTTCCAAAGAGGAACATCAACCAAATTAGTGTGAAAACCAGTTACACACACATACATGCAGTAGTAGAAAAACAACCTGTTAAAAAACAAGATTAACCGGTTAAAATCATCAGAGTTCAGCATTTTATCATCTACCTAAGCAGTTATCAAACAAAATAAGTGCAGGAATTAGATGATTACAACCCCAAAGTCATTTCTCCCCCTATTTGTCTTCACAAATAGGATGTAAGAAGGGATAAAAACAACATAAAAAAAAGAATTTGTTATAAAATATGTAAATGTGCTTCAATTATCTTTGCCATTCTGCAGTTCAAAAAGTTGGTTTTGCACAACCTTGATTTGTTCATCCAAGGTTTGAAACCTTGTATCCATACTCTGAAACCTTGTGTCACACAACTCATAAAGGCTCCTTTGGATGTTAGCAAAGCTATCCATTCTACTCGCCATAAGTCTTGCAAATGGAGTCATGTATATAATCCTCTCATCTTCAGTGCAACACTTGGTCCAGCTTCAAAAGCTTCAGCAACAGGTTCATCTCCTATGGCAGCAACTTCATTTTCTTCCTCAGCTTTTGCTCCACTTGATGAGCCATCTTGGTCTCCTCCTTTGCTAATCCATTTACCATTAACTTTGGTAAACCCCATCTTACTTAGGGAACCATTGTTGATTTCACTTGAGGACTTCACAATTTCAGACAACTCATCTTCCAAGTCCACTTTAAAATAATTCAGAAACTTAGAAATCAAAACAACACAAGGGTTGTGGTAATCCCTTAACCTTGTAGATTTCTGCATATGATCCTTGAAGATATGGATTCAATTGAGCTTTACTTTGTGCATGATACAATATATGAGGACCAGATCTTCTTCTGAAAGTGTGGAGTGATTGTTTCCCCTAGGTGTGAGCATCCAGGAGATGATGAAGGCAGTGAGCCTCTTGTAAAATCGCATTTTGTTAAATTCTTCAACCACTCCTATATTACCTTTGTTGATCCTTAGTCTAGTATACTTCAGCCCAGTTATAGCAGTCCAAACATCATGAAAAATTTCTATGTCTACTCCTTTCACATGAGAGCAAACATTATCACCAACGAATTGAAGATTTGTGTAAAATACTCTTACCAAATTTGGATATATGTTTCCAGACATTTCCAGAAATTTCCATAAATCTTTTCAGCATTTGCTCCTTCAACAAGTTCCTTACTTCCATGAGCTTTTCCTGCTCCATCCAGGCGAAGGAAATCAACTTTGGATTATTGATTACCTTCCTACTTGTCTCATGAAGGTATTTCTCTATTTGCTTTCCTTCTCCAGAGAACCAACTCTCCAAACGTCCTCCCCTTCTTATAACCCTGATTTTCATCCTTTTTGCAGTGAGTGGTGTAAAGTCCATGGAGAAGAGATTGACTTCCAACAAAGAGTGAAGATAGACAATAGTCTTTGATGTGAATGCAGAGGAAAAATAATGGGTTGAATCTATGAAGAAAAACAATTGCACAAACCATGGTTATATAGGTAATAAAGCAGTTTCATGATTTGGCATTTAGTGGGTTATTTTCCTTGAGAAAAAGAATTTGTTAAGATGCTATAAAGCTAGTTGTCAGGCCCCTAACAAAATGCACAAATAAAGATCACGTGTTGATTTGACCAAGCCTGAAATGTTTTTAATTTCCAAGATATGTAGGAATATATTCCATAAATAACAGTAAGTGCACAATGAGAACATGTTCAAAGCAGTAATTAATGCAACATTGACCACCAACGACTCTGAGAGTGATCAAAAATACAAATCAAGGCACAGAGCAATAAAGCAGAATTAACCACAGTGTTGTCAGGGCTGAAACAATCGGTTGTTTCGTGAAAACAATCGATTGATTTTTTGTGACAACAATCTGATATAAGTCATATAGACTAAAATATCAAGTGGTGAGAAGTTGAGAGGGAGAGTTCTAGCACACTTACATATGTAGATGTGTGATTTTGATTGTAATGAACTTACCCTAATCCATTACTCTTGGATTCCCATGTTAATCTAAGTCTTGGATTAGAATGGTGTCATTTTAATATTGTTAAATATATTTTGATGTATAAATTCATGTGTGGTCTATATGATTTCATATATTGGTATTTTATTGAAATTTAATTGTGGTGAATTGTTAATTAAAATGTCTCTTCTTATATACATTTTCTCACGTTGGAAATGTATTTCAATACTTTACCCATAAACAAAAGAAAATTAAATAATTAACCTTGTCACTATTTTTTGAAAACTAAATTCTTCATTTTTTTATATAAATTTTAGATTACAAATAAGAAAAAGATGAGCTATCTCAAACAAATTGTACAACAAATCTCATTTTAAAAATAAGTTAGATGATGTGTTGAGATTTAATGTTCAACTGAAATAAGAGAATTAGTGTGGAAAAGAAATGAAGAAAAAAACGTAAGATTGTAATGACATTGATTTTTGGCATTTGATGAATACTTTATGGCAAGTGTACTGTATCAAAAGTAATAATTTGTCTCTAAGAACAGGTATCAAACTCACAAGGAATAGTTAAATTATCAAGTATAAGATTCACTAAATAGAAAACAAAATAATAAAGTTTGTTGTGTATGATTGCAAGAATTGTAAATAAATAAAAGTAAAGAGTTTTTGATTCAATTGGGATTGGGGTTCATCCTTCTTACTCATTTTTATTTTGAAAAGCATAATACTATTCTATCCTTTGATTGATGTTGATTCTCATATAAAATCATTTATATCAATTTCTCGCATATAAAATTATTAAAAAAGTCTCAAATATCAATTCCTCTTATATTTATAAAAACTATTTATCCTTACGATTAGATGTTGATAGTAGTTAACATTTCAAATTTATTCCTAACATTCAAATAAGTTAAGCATTATCATTTAGGTCAGAAACTTAGAAGTACTTTGCAGTCAAATCTAAGGATCAAAATCATGATAAGCAAGCCTTACGAATAAAATAACAATACCAACCATCAATCAAGAAAAAAATATTATATTTAAATAGCCTCAATACATAAGAGATTGGACATATTACTCCCAATACCAAAGGGTAAAATAGGTCACTCATGTTGGCCATTACAAGCATGGAAAGAAAGAAAATAAGATCCATGATGTTTCTCCTTGATGGTTGCCTCCTCTAGGGTTTTCTATCACCTTATATTTTCCCAATGATGTATAAGGTTATGCTTCATGCCTCATATTTAACATAGTTGGACTTGGGCTAAGTGACTTCTCGCCTGGGCGTGATTGGGCTCGCTTGGGCGAGTTAGACGAAAACAAGTCCAATGTCTCTAGAGTGATCTTGCCTGGGCATGAGTGAGCTCGCTTGGGCGAGAACTTCGGAAGGCTTCTGGCTTAGACATGTTTGGGCGAGTGTTGGAACGTTCTAACTTTCCCTTTTTATCTTATATATTCTCCTTTTTCCCTTTCATCTCCATTTTTCCCTAGAATCCTGAAATTAACACAAATTTGGAAATATATCGTTCTTATTCATATTATAATCACAAAATATGTAAAAAGATTTAAATTCATAAATTAAGGGTTATATTACAATTATTTTATTAATAAATATCTATAAGTGTCTGTATTTCAATATGAATATTACTGAAATATGACTCTTATCAACATTCACACTTATTGTTGTCATCTTCATTTTGCCAAAGGCGGTGATCATTTATCTTATGCTATAAATAATTGTTTATTTTGCTATGATTATTGTTGATTTTCCCCGGCAAGTACATCAAATCAACTGTAAAGTACTATTTAAAGTACGAATGTCAAATCCATAAGGAACAATTTTAATTAAGATGTTCTGTTATAAAACTCATTAAGTATAGAAAATAATTGTGAGAACTTGTTCATAACCAAATTAACGATTTCACCATAAATAACTCAAAGTTTAAGATTTAATTCTACAAGTAACAAAGCTAACTTACCGAATATAGATAAAAATGCTTGGGATTGAATTGTTTCTATCTCAATCATTTGTATTTTGGAATAATATAATATATAATACTCAAAGCTACTTATTCTTGATGTTGTAATTTAAAGTTATTCACCTTGATTCCTCACAGATGAAATTAATAAGATAATTTCTCAAATACTAATTCCTCAGATATCTAACAAATCATCCAGCTTTACGAACATAATTATTATGCAATTAACAACCTGAAATCTATTTCTAGCATTACAAGTTATCAAATATTTTCATCTATTTCAGATCCATAAAGATACTTTCTAGTTAAATTTAAGGATCAAAATCAAGACTCCATTGATTAGATAGAATCAAGAAATAATCATGAAACGAAAATACCAAGAATAAGTAAAAAAAGATATATATATATATATATATATATATATATATATATCACCAAGAATACATTTGATCAATTAGCCAATTTGAAAGCAATTAGTCACTCATGATAGCTTCTCAAATCTTCATTCCTGATGTGAAATTGCATAAAAAGAGTTCATCTGAGCAAATTCTTCTACTAAGAACAAAGTTTTCTTATTTTGTCCAAGTAAACTCAGTAATCTCCCTAATCTCCCTTTTTATCTTGCACCATTAACTTAATCTGGAAAAAATTTGCATGAGCGGAATCTTCTAGCTTGAGCGAGATGCTTCTTTTAAATTTCTCTTCTTTACTTCTTCTTGTGATCCAATCTATAAGTCTTTGCTTAAATTTTTCTAATACTTCACATTCCTCTGAAATTTACACAAAAAATTGGATTAAATTTCTTCATTTGTTTCCTAGTTCAAAATATATAATCAAATTCAATAATTCTCATATTAGGGTAAATTTCTAACATTAAGCAACAATTAAGTTCCAAAGTGTTCAATTTTCTCAATTATAAATACTACACATTGGCACTATCAATATCCCCCCAACCTAGAATCTTGCTTGTCCTCAAGCAAAGTAATTAAATCCCAAAAAATAAGAGTTCTTTCCGCCCCAAAAATGCTTAGAAATCAAATCTATAGTTCAATATCAAAACAACTTATGAAAAGAGCACATGATAAAAGAGAAAAAAATGATGGTGTATCCAATCAATTCAAACCAAGACAAGATAAGAATATATTCAATTTCCAGGTAAATAATTGTTACTCTTTACTGAGAATCAAGCTAAGGAATTTCTCTCTTAATTCCTCATTGGTGAGTGTTTGCCCTCTCTTTTCACTGTTTTCCAAGCTAATTTAAGGTTGTCCTTCATTTCCATTTGATTGCAAACACTTTTACAAATATAAATCCTGAGGTCTTTTTCAGGTTGCAATGAGGTTAGGTTTGATTAATTATTATTTACACTTCCCTTTAGACATGAGAGACCGGAGTAGGTGGGAGAGGGAAGATCATCGGAGAAGAAAGGCAAATTATAAGGCAGGTAAGTATTCATCAACTAGAAACTCAACTATGTTCTTCTTCTCTAATTTCCCAACTAGTCATGGGGAGCAAGACATGTTTAGAATTTTTCAAAAATGGGCTAGAGTGAAAGAGGTGTTCATATCTAAGCGTCCAAATAGATGGGGTAGAAGATTTGGGTTTGTGAGATTCTTCCCAGTGCCAAACGAGGTGAGGTTGGAGAAGCAGCTGGATCAAATCTATATTGGCAACCTCAAACTATATGTTAATCTCCCAAAATACAGGAGAACAGAGGTTGTATATAAGAAGGAAAAGCCAAAGGTGCATGAAAGAGATAAAAGTCATGTCAATGGCTTAGGGGGTAGGTTAAAGGAGAAGGAGGTTTGGCGTGAAAAAACATTTTCAACAGGGCAAGCAGTTCGAAGAGGCCTTTCCCTAAAACAGTCTTATGCTGATGTTGTCCGCATATCTTCGCGAGGTGACTGGAAAGGCCCTGCTTTTGAAACAAAATCAAACACCCCACCATGGTTGGTTCGTAGTGCGGTTGGTTGGATGTCCCCTGATCTTACTTTCGACTCCCTGAAGGAAGAGTTCGTCAAAGGGGGTATGAACAGGGTTAAACTGAGGTTTTTGGGTGATAATCTAGTTCTCCTAACTCCTAGAGAAGGAGAACGGATGGAAGAAATCTTTAAGCTTAACAAGGAATGGTTTCTATCTTTATTTGTTAATATCGAACCCTGGTCTGCAAAATATGAAGTTGACCATAAAATTGCCTGGGTGAGGTGTTATGGTGTACCGGTAACTTTGTGGAATAAAGATTGTTTCTCTAAGGTGGTTGGTGAAGTAGCGTCGTTGGTAGATATTGATGAAAATTCCCTATCTTGGGAGAATCTGGAGTACGCCCGTTTGCTGGTTCGGCTACCTAGATCCCAAAAAGCAGAAATGTCGAAGGGGTTTAGGATTAATGGTCAAGTTTACAACATTTCCCTGGTTGAGAAGGTCTTGAGTCAAGGGAGAGGAGAGTGTTCTTGTCTTGAATATCATATTGGCTCATCGGATAGCATTTCGTCGTCGGAAACTGTTGTGGAGGAAACTTTTACTGAAGAAAACTCCGGCGAAGAAGGTGCTGATCCGAACTAGGGCAATATGCGGTGGGGTGCGGTACCCGATGAGGTAGGGCAATCCCAATTGAAGCTGGAGACAAAGTGGAAGCAGTTTGAGAATAAGGTACAGAGTGATATGGGGTGTCAGAATAAAAGTGGTTTTTCGTTTCTAAATGAAGGAAAACGTGTGTGAGGGGAGTCCGAGGGAGGGGCAGCTTTATCAGCTACTAGCCTAGTCAACGCAGCTTGCACAGAAATTCAACATTGCTTGGTTAACCTAATTGAAGGGGTTCAAGCGTACAGTGCACTCCCTCATGGGCCTAAGCAAGGTGAGGCCCATATAGAGAACATGGGTGTGTTTAGTAAAGTAGAAGGTGAGGGAGGCCCAGTGACTAATTGCAAAGAGGAAGCGGAAGGAAAAGATGGTAACGAGGAAGGGGTTGGAGTATCGACTATGTCTCCACCTCCACATCATTGCTCTTCGTCGAAAGCGAGTGGGAGAGTTGTCCTCTCAGCGGCGGAGCAAGTGCAGGAAAAGGACTCGGGTCTCTCCCCCTGCCATGCAACTCATCAATTCAGCGAGGGACAAGACTCATCGTCAGGAAGTTCTGACCCCCAGCCCAGTGTAAGCACAAACCGACGACGAGAGGGGTGTGTAGGGGGGACAATTAATGGGAGTAAGGCGTTAACCCACACAGAAGCGGCAAGCAAAACCTCGCCGAAATTTCGTAGATTGATGGTGAGCAAAATCTCGCGGGATCATGGTGAGCGAATCGCCCAGCCAAAATGGAGAACCAATGGCGGTATCGGGTCCCTCCATGGGGTAAGTTCTTCATCCAGGTTAAGTCGCTGCTCCTTTGCAGAATCGACTAATGATATCAATCAGTGTAATAGTCGGATTAAGTTAGAATAGCAAGCTGTTGAATCTGTTAGAATCTGGGATTTAGGCCAAAACTTGGGGATGCAATGCTCAGGGGATGAGGAGGGCGTGGTCGGAGAACTGGACCGTTTGGAGGTAAGGGACAACGAAGTTAACAACAAAGTCCAAGGAGGGTAAAAAAAAGTGGGACCATGATTATAGTCAATCTCAAATTAAGAGGGTTGGGAGGGGGGACGAAAGCATGGTACTTGAGACACATTGTGGGAAAGGAGGGTGTTGAGTTCTTATGTTTGCAGGAGTCTAAAACTTCATCTTTTTCAGATTCTAAGTGTTTTTCATTATGGGGTGATAGTAATATCGGTTGGGTCCACTGCGAAAGGGTAAATGGGGCAGGGAGTATGGTAACAATGTGGCATAAAGAAGTTTTCTCGTACGACAGTCATGTGGTTGGAAAAGGTTTCATTGCAATTGTGGGCCAACATCTGAAAGCTAAATGTCAGTGTGTAGTGGTAAATGTCTATGCAGCGTGTAACCTAAAGGATAAGGTTGCTTTGTGGGAAACCTTGACGACTCTTAAGCAATCATATGTGAACTTGGCTTGGTGTGTCTGTGGTGATTTCAACGCTGTTAGGAGTGAAGACGAAAGGAAAGGGATCAGAGGTAGCTCAAGCCAAAAGAAGGAGATTGATGGTTTTAATTGCTTTATTGAAAGTAATGGTTTGGTGGACCTACCCTTTGTTGGTAAAAAGTACACTTGGTTCAAATCCAATGGCACAGCTAAGAGTAGACTAGATAGAATCTTGGTGTCTGAAGAGTGGCTCAATCAATGGCCTGCATCCAAGCAGTACGTACAACCGAGAATGGTTTCAGACCACTGTGCTCTTGTGTTGAAGTCGTGTATTAAAGACTGGGGGCCTAAACCGTTCAGGTCTTTAGATGTATGGCTTGCAGAACCGGGTTTTAAGGCGCTGGTAAAGGAAAAATGGGGATCATATCTTGTTCATGGCAATAGTATGTCCATACTTAAAGATAAATTGAAGCTCCTGAAGGCTGATATAAGAGTGTGGAATAAAGAAGTGTTCGGCTGTATGGAATTTAATAAGAAAACTATTGCGGCAGAAATAGAGGACCTAGATGACAATGATGTTCTTAAGGAGAATGGTAAGATGAGAAGAATGGAACTGTTCAGCCAGTTGGAGTTGGTTGAGAAAAAGCTAGACTCTATTTACAGAAAAAAGGCGAGGGGGAACTGGATCAAGCATGGGGACATTAATTCAAAATTCTTCCACAATGCAATTAGATGGAGAAGACTTAAGAATGAGGTTAAAGGGGTTGAGATTGGCGGTCTGTGGTGTGAGGAACCGGAAGTTGTTCGTAGGGAAGCAAAATCTTTGTTTGAAAAGCGTTTCATAGCTACACAGGACTATGGCGTTAACCTGGGTTCGGTGGACTTTAAATCCCTGTCTCCTGAGGTGAGCAAGAATATGATAACTAGCTTTTCCGAGGATGAAGTGAGGGATGCTGTGTGGCAGTGTGGAGGGTCAAAGAGCCCGGGTCCGGACGGGTTTAACTTCAACTTTATTAAGTCTTGTTGGGATGTGATCAGGTCTGATGTTATGGCAGCGGTGCACTTTTTTCACGCTACGGGAACCTTTCTGAAAGGTTGCAATGCCTCCTTCATTGCTCTTGTCCCCAAGGTTAGGGATCCTTCCTCGCTTGACCAATTTCGTCCGATATCTCTTGTAGGTGTTATTTACAAGATTATCACTAAGATTTTGTCCCGACGCATGAAGAAAGTTATGTTGATGATCATTGATGATTGTCGGTCTGCCTTCATAAGCGGAAGAGGTCTAACGGATAGTGTTGTTATGGCTAATGAAATTTTAGAAGAGATAAAGTTAAATAGGAGGAGTGGGCTCTGTTTTAAGGTGGATTTTGAAAAGGCGTACGATTCTGTGAGGTGGTCTTTCTTGTTTGATATGCTTCGGAGGTTGGGTTTTCACGATAAATGGATCTTGTGGGTTAAAGGGTATATGGTGTCGTCGTCTGTATCTGTCTTGATCAATGGGAGCCCTACGGAGGAATTCAAACCATCTAGGGGGTTGAGATAGGGGGACCCCCTAGCTCCCTTCCTGTTCTTAGTGGTAGCTGAAGGTCTAGCAGGGTTGGTGAGACAAGCGTTAGGTATGAACGTTCTCAGGGGTATAAAGGTGGGAAGGAACAGTATTGAGTGTTGCTTACTTCAGTTTGCAGATGATACACTTTTTATGTGTGAAGATTCCTTCTCAAATATTTTTGCTATCAAGGCCATCCTTCGTTGTTATGAAATCCTATTTGGTTTGAAAGTTAACTTTCATAAATCGAAGTTGGTAGGCATTAGTGTCGATAGCTACGCCCTGGACACCTATGCGAAGACCCTAAACTGCAATACCATGCGGCTTCCCTTTAAATATCTGGGCGTCGAAGTGGGGGGAAATCCGAGGAAGAAACAGTTTTGGGAGCCGGTAATTAAGAAAATTGAGTCCAGACTTAGTTCTTGGAAAGGAAGATTCTTATCTATGGCGGGTCGGATTTGTCTGCTCAAGTCGGTCTTCACTGCCATACCTTTGTTTTACCTTTCTGTTTTTAAAGCCCCTGCAGCAGTACATGATAGCATCTGTAGTTTACAAAGAAAGTTCCTTTGGGCATGGGGTAGTGAAAATAGAACAATCTCTTGGTTAAGTTGGAAAAATGTTTGTAGGCCTCAGGAGGAAGGAGGGTTGGGCATTAAAGAGACTAGGTGTTTTAATGCGGCTCTTTTGGCAAAATGGAAATGGAGGATTATGAGTGATGAGGGAGGGAAATGGAAGGATATTCTTGTATCTAAATATGGTACAGAAACAGATAGAGGAGAAACAAGGCAGAGATACCAATCACGGTGGTGGAAGGACCTAGCTAAGGTATGCGGTGAAGGGGATGAGGAAGATTGGTTCCACAAGGCTATCTTGTGGAGAGTAGGTGAGAGGCCTAGTCCGATTTTGGGAGGACACGTGGTTACAAAATAACAGCCTTAAAGCTCTCTGTATCTAGTAGCAGGATCTGAGAAGAAAATAAACCCAAAAGGGTACTGGTTGAAGGCTCTCTGTATCTAGTAATAGCTAACAACTTTCACCAAGGTCACTGGAGCCTAGGGGTTGTCTATGTAATCGAGGGGTTTTGTTAGTATGGAGAATTGGAACGAGAACAGATTTACTCCGGGTCGTAATTATAAGTTGTTGCTACAAAGTCTGGATGTCCGATCTCATTTATCAAGTCTTTAAGGTCTGCTAGGTTTGTTGGAGAGGAGCATGGGCCTTAGGTGGTTTTATTGACTGCTGCTGTTAGTTGGAGTGGAGGAAGCATAGTTTTTAAGAAGGCCGAAACGGTGGGTGAGTGTGAAGGGAGACTTTGATGATTCTGCAATGTTTTTGAACCCAAGGGGTGCTTCATGGTGCAGGGAATCTGTTCCCATGTTTTCAGGTGGTGTTCGGTGCTTTATCCATGTTAAGGCCACGTAAGTAGGGTGCAGGGGTGTGAATGTTGTGGCCAAGTACATAAGGTAGGCAATCCATGGACACCTAAAAGGTTACAGGGGTTACAAGCAGGTGCTGGCAGGTGGCATGCAAAAGATGGAAGATTAGAAGTGCAACATGTCAAATTATATGGATTACCTAAGATTCTGTTCAAAACAAATAGTTGGGTCACAATTCCAATGCCTGGATCCTGGTTCTCGAGATACAGGTTGAGTATTTGGGCCAAGGTATTTGGTACATGCTCTTGCATGTTTATGGGTGGCTAGAATTGAGCTATAAAAGGTGTTCTTTATAGCCATGTGGAGTACCTTGTTGGGACGTTTCTTCCTGCTTCTGCTGCATATCTCCATATTCCTTTGCACTTTTTTTCGGTTTCCCTGTTGTGCTGTCTGATGTACCCATGTTGACCTATAACTTTGTTCCACATTGGTTTTAACAATATGTGTTGTTTGAGGTTTGTATAAGGGTTGGGACATCCCTGAAATGTCCCGTTTAATTTAATTTTAATTCTTTGCTGACCAAAAAAAATGAGGTTAGGTTTCAAAGAAGATTTGGTTTTTCTCGGATAACAAAAGGCACACTTAACAAAAGATTAGCATATTTGAAATTCAATTTCTAATTGTGTTATCCATTATCTCTTCCATAAGATTGATCCACACTGCTTCCCTTTTTGTTTTTGTAATCCCCATTTCTTATTTATTTTGTTTTTTTTTGTTTTTTTTAGAAAATAGAATGAGAATGTGGATTATTTTTTTGTCATTCTCAAGATCCAAATCCAATTCTTCTAATTATAGAATTTTGAATTGCACCTATGCTCTCCTTTGTTAGCATACCACAAGGTAGGACAATATATGTATATAAAAAACTAGGATGCAATAAAACAAATTTCAGCTAAAAAAGGATTATTTTTCTACACATTTCATTATATACTGCAAATGTCAGTTGTTTGGCCCTGAGTTTGCTCACATCCAACTCTATCAAACATGCCTCAATCATCTCCATGATTGGTTTTGTGATGAAAATTGACTAAAAAATTAGGCAACCTCAATTAACTCTTCACTAGTGAAAGTCTCCTCAAACTGTTTTAAGGTTTCACACCCTCACTTGGTTGGCTAATTTTAATTCCTCCTTTGTTCTCAATCATTCCTTTCAACTGTTTACCTTGTTCCAACTTGTATACATTACCATCCTTCCTCAATCTAAGTGATGGTTTCAGCCACATATTTTTTCAAATTTAGTCCGTGATCAATCCATTTGGTTGTTCTAATTTAGAACTAGGGTTTGATTTCTTTTTCTAGAAAATTTGACTATGACTATTCATTTCCAAAAAAATAAGTTATCATCATCAATCTATGTACAAAATTTCACAAAATATGCAAACATCAGCCAATATTACTAAATTAAGTTTACAATCAACAAAAGTTCAAGTAAGAAATATTAAACTAAACTACTAAAGTCTACTTACTAAATTAAAATACTTAAACTAAATTAATACTGAAATTAAAGTTAAAGAAAATGATAAAACTAGTTTTTTTTTGTTCACTCATGAGAAGTATCAATCTCCTTTTATGATTCTGTCAAACTCTGTGAAAAAATCATCATTCTAGAACTGGTTTGAATATTCATTTGCTGTTGCTGGTCCAAGACCCATTTCTTATGCATATTCTACATAGAAGTCAGTAAAATCTTTCTCTCCAGCTTCCATTTTAGTGCATCTCCAACTCTATTCCCACTCCAGATGCTCCTGCCTCCCCTGAAAAATTGTGTCTGTCCCCAGGCCAAGATAGATAATCATTAAATTCAATGGGTGCCAACCACTGATTATTTAATACCAACTGTGGATTTGGTGTGACCCATTTGAACATGTAAACATAACCATCTTTTAGTCTATTCCAATATTCAAAACCAAAGTGTTCTATATCATTGGCATTTTAACAAACACTTGGTATGCATGATGTAGAATGACATTGAATGAGTAACTTTTGGTATTCTAATCCATGGAAAACAATGCTTAACTTCGAATAAACCAAAACAACAATCATATTCATTATAAAAACATTCAAATATAAAAAAGATTGAATCTTTGAGTTTGTGGCAATTTGGGATGAATCCCTAAAATGAAGAGATAGAGAATGGCAATGAAACCATAGGGAATGACATATTTAAACCATAAAGTACTTCCTGGATAGTGGAAGTTTATATGAAATGCTTGAATGAAAGAAATCTATGGAAGAAAAGTTATAAAACTGGAGATAAATAGGGTGCACTGGGTTTGAATGAAGTTTTAAAATAGTAAAGTTTTGAGTTTTTCTTTTTTTACCCCGCATCTCCACCATCAGCAACGTAACTTTTTCTAGCCCATGCTAGGTCTGTCTCGCTCAAGCTAGATTTAGGCTGAGAGCAACAACAATTTTTTTTTATTTTCTTTTCACTTTCGCTCAAGCTAAGAGTGACTTGCTTAGGCGAAAATTTGGCCAAGAGCAACACATTCTTTCTAGCTCAGGCGAGGTCATTTTAGCTCAGGCTAGAATTGTGTAACAAAATTTCTTTATTTTTCTTCTTATCTCGCTTAGGCTATAAGAACCTAGCTTAAGCAAAAATTACCCTACAATGAAATTTTCTTGAAAATTTTCATTTTGTCAATAGTTTCAAACCTTTTTAAACTTTCTTTCATCCTTTCATTTCACCTAACATTTCAAATCTACATGACCATTACTCAATTCCCAAATATAAATTGGTTTTAAGGACATAAAACATACTACTAAATCAAAAGAAAAATTAAAGACACACTTCAAAATAAAAAATTGGGTTGCCTCCCAGCAAACACTCGTTTAACATCATATAGCTTGACGTCTGATTCAATTAAGGGTCATTCAGGTGGATCATAGTGGTGTGCCTTTTAACTTCACCACCAAAATAATATTTCAATCTTTGTCCATTGACCACCCAACTTCTTTTTAGGGCAGGGTCTTCCAATTCCATTGCTCCGTATGGCTTTACTTGCTTGACTTGGAATGGTTCTGACCACTTTGATTTGAGTTTTCTAGGGACAAACCTCAACCTAGAATTGAATAACAACACCAATTGACTTGGTTCAAAAGTTATTTTCAAAATTTTTCTATCATGATAAAATTTGATTTGATCCTTATAAAGTTTTGAAGATTAGTAATCATTGAATCTCATTTCTTCAAGTTCATGAAGTTGTACTTTTCTCTTCTCTCCAGCAACTTTAGGATCAAAGTTTAAGAACTTAATTGCCTAGTATGCTTTGTGTTCCAATTCCACCGAAAGATGGCATGCCTTGTTATATATCAATTGGAATGAGACAAAGTTGTAGGTGTCTTAAATGTTGTTCTATAAGCCTGGAGAGCTTCATCAAACTTGTTTGATCAATCCTTTATGGAAGAGGATACTATTTTTTCCAAAATCTTCTTATTTATCCCCTTTTGAACTCGATGCTTTTATTCTAACAATTGACATCAAGAGCTGGTTCATGAAAAATATTCAAGATTTGATCTTCTTTTTTTTTGAAAATGGATGATAACAAAGTTCTATTTTCTAAAGGTGCATTTATTAATAGACTATCCTGTATAAAGATGTCAATTATCAATTTTGGAAGGTCATAATGAAAATATTTATTGATTGTATTGATAAAGAGATTTGAGATAACATAGTAAATGTTTTTCTCTTACTCTTTCGACTAGCAAATACCTCTTTTTTTAAGGCATGAGTTTTTTTTTTATACTTAAGACTAAGAGACAAAAGAAGTTTGTAATATCATAATATGATTCGTTCATTAATAAAGAATAAAAATATATTCAAAAGTATATTATTTTAAAAAGAATTACTAAAAATATAATTAAACAAAAATATTTGTAACTAAATATTTTTTTTTTAATTTTTTAAAAATATTTCTTATAGTTATAATTAGGAAATATTATTTTTTGTATATCAATAGTAGAAGCCTTATGTGGTTTAAATAGGAAAAATCTAGATAAATCTTTACAAAGAAAATATAAAAGGGTGTCCAAGTCAAAACAAGAGTGTAAGTAGAAAACAAGAAGTCAGCAGCCCAAATTGAAGCTTATATTGGACAATGTCTTCCTGCATCCCATAGTTTCTTATTACACCCCATATTTTCTAGAATTTCGAATAATTTTTTTCATTCCAAATTCTAAAATCTAAAATACAATTTTTCTATTTAGACAGTAAAATTAAGAGAGATGACATTAAAAGTGGAAAGTTGTTGTGGCAGTGAAAGTTAGACGTGGAGATTACTGCGACTCTAAAAATTAGAGGTGATGTGTGCTCAATGTTGAAAATAAAGAAGAGAGTAAAATTATAATTTCACTTATTCAGAGGAAGTGCTGGAAGAAATTGCCCTTATATTGCTTGTTAATTCTCCACCAAGAGAGCATGAAAGACATGAGCAAACATAGAAAGTGTAACCCTGATTTTGGCTAGATTAACATTTAATTTGAGACACATTTGACTCTCATTTCCATGTGAATTTTAACTTTCATCATTCTTTATAAATATGTTCTACTACCATCCTTTTTTAATATTCGCACGCACACCTCACATGTTATTCAACCAAACGCCTTTATGTTAAAACTCAACCTCTTTGAATTGTTTATCACAATCTTAAAACACTTAAAAACAAGATTATTTATGCACTGAAGGTAAACCATTTCATTTAATCAAATCTATCCATTTCATTTAAATTTTATCATAATTTATTTCTTATATTTAGCTTAAAAAAGGGTTTCAAAGAGATGCTTTAAAATTTGTTTTGCAAAATTTATTTTTGGAATTTCAAAAAACAAATTTTAAATGTCAAAAAATAATTTTATTTTTTTGAAAATATCTTTATTGTGAAGGGATTGAATGTCTATATCCATGAAATGTTTAATGAATGGACGAAATTAAAATTTATTTAATAGATAAATTGTTTATTTTTTTCAATAAATCAAAATAGATTTATAATTTTTTTTATGTTATCTGTTATAATCCAAAAATGAAATTTATCATGATTATTTTTCATCTCTAATTGTACATGATATATAAAGTCTTTAAAGAACCCATTATTAAGAAAGTAATGTGTAAAGAGGATAAGGATAAAGAGACAAAATTCTATTGATTGTTCTTTTCATTAATGTTTGTATATGGACTAATTGCCACAACCAGACATGGGACAGCAACATGCTTGCCGACTATGTCCCTTTTTTCTTATTTTATTTTTTTAATCTAGTTTATTCTAATACCACTTTGTACAGTGAAATAATAAAGATTTGTGTTGTTTATACACTATTTCACACTACAAATATAATGTTTTTTAATATGATAGATAAATCATAGAACAAAATAGTAAGTATTAATTAATTAGATGTTTAAATCAACTAATATGGTTTGGACATATTTTAAAAAACTATGATGTTTAGTAGGATTTAAAGAATAAATAACTTACAGTGTTATTTAATAATAGATTGTTACATACTGTGATTATATATGTAAAAACTTTTACAAACTCATGTTTTACTTTTATTCGTGACAAGAAAAACAAAATCATAAACCTTAAGTATATTATTCATAAGTTAAGTCTATTATTTTTATATAATAACTGTTTAAAAGTCGTACTTATTTTATATTCCTGTAAATATAGTAATAATGGATATATGTGTTTGTACATATGTTTTCTAATGTCTTGTTCTGCGTTTGGTCGTTGTTACTATTTGGGTATTGTTTGACATTTTTTTTCTGTTCTTATCAATCAATAACTACTTTTAATACTATGAAGTTTGACATACTCTAATTTTTACCAACCAACCACGTCACTACACCATTTCGACTTGTTCAATGCTAGCAATTAATCTTCTTAGGTAGAGTTGGGTATGTAGATAGACCTCCTTAATTAAGCCTACACCCATATAAACTTGCACAATAATAAAAAAAATTATATATAAACTGCATTTTAAATGGACTTATTTTTTGAAAAATCATATCCGTCGTTCAAAACCCACAAGTTAAATGGGTTAGCACACATCCAAAAAGATACATTGATATTTTTTAATATTTATTTGCAAAGCAACAATATATTCAATTCATTTAACAATGCACACCAATAGAATTGAATTCGATTTAACATTTTTGAAAACTCTTTATTATTATGATTACAGTGTAAAATATAGAAACAACTACTCTTAATTAAGTGCGACTTTACGAACAGACGCACTCGTAAAAAATGAGGTGACATTTTTGAAATTAAGTTCATTACAAATGCGACTATTTGTAACAACCGCACTCGTAAATCAAGTGCTTTGATTTATAAGTGCGACTATTTGTAATGAATTTATAGGGTTGTGCCTCATGCCTCATATTTAACTTAGTTGGACTTGGACTAAGTGACTTTTCGCCTCGACGTGATCGGACTCGCCTAGGCGAGTTGGACGAAAATAGACCCAAAGTCTCTGGAGTGATCTCGCCTAAGCGTGACTCAGCTTGCTTGGACGAGATCCTCTGGAAGCTTCTGGCTGAGACGAGTGTTGGAGCGTTCCAACTTTCCCTTTTTAACTTTGTATATTCTCAATTTACCCTTTCATCTCTATTTTTCCCAAGATCCTGGAATTAACACAAATTTGAGAATACATAGTTCTTATTCATATTATAATCACAAAATATGTAAAAAGGTTTAAATTCATAAATTATGGGTTATATATTATAGTTATTTTATCAATTAATATCCATAAGTACCTGAATTTTAATATGAAATATAACTGAAATATGACAGTTATCAATTGCCAAGGCCTTCGTAAAAGAACATGTGTTGCTTCCATGGGCACAACATCACATAATACCTCATCTTTATATTTTCCAATGGATAAAGCTATTAGAACTTGTTTGTTAACAATCAATTCACGCTCTTCACTAAGCCATTGCAATTTATAGGGCTTTGTATGAGAGATAGTGGGTAATTCAAGTTTCTCCACTACTCTTGTACTTGCCACATCTGTACAACTACCCCCATCAACTATCATGGAACATAAGTTGTTGTTGATAAGGCACTGGGTATGAAAAATATTTTCCCTTTGAGTTTCATCAAATGGTTTTTAAACTTGACCCAACATGTGCCTTACCACTAACAAGTTACCTTCACATGATATTTAACACTCGTTCTCACTTGAGTATTTTGAAGAGGAAGGGGGGCTAGATCTAGAGGATTGGGAACTATGGTCACTCACTACTATCCCCCATTTAACCATCAATGTTCTTTTACTAAGGCAATTTGTAGCAATGTGCTCAAAACCTAAACATTTAAAACACTTTCTACTTATGATTTTGGTAGGTGATTTAGGAGTAGAAGTAGAAAGGGTGTCTTTAGAAATTCTATGTTGAGAAATGGGTTCTTTTGAAAAATTGGAAGGAGAAGCTTTGTTTTGAAATTTATTTTTGTCATTCCAAGATGATTTTTAAAATCCATCATTATGAGTATTTTTGAAATATTTTTTTTTAAATTTGTTATGCAGCCTCGATTGCTATGTGAACCAATTTTTCCAAAAATGTATACTCGTAAAATTTTACAACATCTTGTATTTCTCTCCTTAACCCACGTACATAGGTAACTATCTTTGACTCATCAATTTCATGCATATTAACCTTAGTCAAAGTAATTTCTAAATCTTTGAAGTATTCTTCTACAATCCTATTTCCTTGATGAAGCCGTTGAAGCTTCAACAATAGTTCATTCCTATAATGAGAAGGAACAAACCGCTGCCATACATTGCTTCAAATCATTTCAAGGCACCACGTTTGGCCTCTTGTTTAGCCCAATGTCCATTACAATTTTATGTCACCATTGTGTGGCATAGTCCTCAAACTTTAGGAAAGCTAATTTTACACATTGATCCTTGATAAGTTCCTAATTTTAGTAATATTTTATATTAAAATATAGGCACTTATGAGTATTAATTGCTAATTTACATAGAAAAAAATCCCTAATTTATGAATTTATACCTTTTTACCATTTTTATGATCTTTATTTGAATAAGAGCATCTTATTCCCAAATTTGGTGTTAATTTCAGGTTTTTATGGAAGAATGGAGATTTGGACTTAAGCTAAAAGGAGAAAGTTGGAAGGCCCAGAATGCACAAAAAGAGAAAGAAAGTCCAACTCAGAAGCGAGAATGCTTCAAACAAATTGGGCCATTTTATGTTTTTATCATTAAACCCATCAACGTGATGCATGAACTCACCTAACCCTACTAAATTAGATTAAATAGGGGGCTAGAGGCACAACCCTGGTGTGCAAAATTGAGGGGAAACACCATTGAGTGAGTTGTAACCCGATTGGGAGAATACAAGGTTTGAGAGAAACATTAAAGGAGGCAGTCTCCAAGGAGAAACATCCTAGATCTTCTTTTCATGCTCTCCCTGCTTGTAATAGTCATCATGTGTGGCTAATTCTACGCTTTGGGATTGTGAGTAATCTTTTCAAACTCTTATGTATTGAGGTGATATCTAAACAAGAAATTTTGATTGATAATTGGTATTATTATTTTGTTTGTAATGCTTGGTTTACCGTGATCTAGAATCTTATATTTGATTGGAAAGTACTTCTAAGGTTTTGACCTAAACAATAATGCTTAACATATTTGAATGCTAGGAATAGATTTGAAATGTTAATTGCTATCAACATCTGATCTTAAGGATAAGTTGTTTTTATAAATATGGGAGTTATCGATATTTAGGAAGCATCTTAATAATTTTATATGCGAGGAATCAATATAAATGATGTTTATACGGGAATCAATATCAATCAAAGAGCACAATATTGTCATGCTAATCAAAATACAAAAGAGTGAAAAAGATGAAACCGAATCCCTATTTTTTCAATTGAAGCAACAACTATTTGACTTGTTTTCTTGTTAATCCTTGTCATCATAACAACTCTCATCAAACTTTTATTATTCTGTTTTATATTTATTGAATATTTTACTTGATTATTCAATTGTTCCTTAGGGACACATTATTACTTCTGACAACGCGGTACACTTGCCGTAAAAAGTCATCAAGCCTCTTATACACTAAAAATCTATTCTACCTTAGCTTCCCATCCTAGATATACATTAGGATCACTATCCCCATTAAAAGATGGAAATTTTACATATGACATGGACTTCTTGGATTGATGATGATGGGGCCTAACTTCATAATTTTGCACTTTCCAATCTTCATCTTCCTCTTCTTGACTTCCATAGTACATATGGTATCATGTTTCTCTTCTAGGCTCCCATCTCTTTTCTTGGTTTTGCTTATCTTGGAACTGTTCTAATCTTTGCAACCTTTCCATCATTTGCCTTATATTTTCTTCCTTTTGAGCCAAGCTCCTCTTAGTCTCTTCAAGCTCAACCATAAGACTTGCCTTTTGAGGAGAAAGCGGCTTGGATGATTCCCTAAATGAAAAGTGAGACATAATTGCACAAACAGGTTCAAACAATTAGTTTAATACAAAGTTTTAAGCACTCTTCTCGCGTGTATCACTCGGCCTTTTAGAAAAAGATGATGAAAGGTTAAGTTCACTCTTCACTCAACTAGTCACCAAGAAAGGTCTATTATCCAAAGAGTCCACACTTGAAAAAAATTGCTTCAAATGAAAGATGACACAACTCTTATGAACTCACTCAAAAAGGACTCAACAAAACTTCAGAAAATTTAAAGACAAACAAGAAAAGTATAGAGCAAGAAAGCTAAACCAAATTCGAAAATAAGATGAAGACAAAACTTTTAACAAGACAAGCAACAAAAGCAATTTTAAGACTGAAAGAAAACTTACTCAAATTTAACTATGAATTTTAATAAAATACACTAAAAAGAAAGGATCAACTCCACAAAATATGTACACAATTTTCCATATATCAAGAATCCTTTTTAAACTATATAATTTGAATGGTGAATGCATACATTTTCATTTTTTTCTTCACTTGTTTTTCTTTGTCTTGATTCAAATTGTACTTTTGTTCATTTCATTAACTTTTTTTCTTTTCAAATTCACATTCAAACTTTTGTTTCAAAACTTTTTGGATTCAAGTCATATGAAAACTTGCATTCTTTTGTTCGGAATTAATTATACCCCTTTAAAGTAACATCTATTTTTTTAAACAATTAAATCAAATAAGTCGAAAGATATAAACTCCTAAAACACAAAGAACATTAAGACTCAAAGAACAATGTTATGGAAAAATTTAAGACAACACTTAACATGAAGAAAACATAGCTTGACAAAGGAATTGAAAGGCGGAGGAAATGAAAGTTGACAAATAATTAAAAGTTGAATTGAAAATTATAGTTGAATGATAAAAGCGGGAAAAATAAATTGGTGTTGAATTTGTAAAACGGGAATTGAAAGGTGTTGGAAAATTTAGAACAAAATTGAAAGGAGCAGAAATTGAAAGTGTTATCAACTCAAAACAAATTTAAGCTCAAGTAAGCCAAGCTCCGATTACCACATAATGTGAATTGATTTAACAAATGCACACATTGAGTTTTTGGTTTTGCTTGTATTAGAGTTTTGATTACAGAATATAGTGAAGACTTCATGAGGATTGCCACTGGACACAAACTTAGCCAAGTGGTTAAGTAAGTGTGAAGGTTCTCTTCGAAGAGAAAAAAAAGAAAAGACACACACAAAGAATAATGGAAAACGGAATTGCACATTATAATTGAGAGAGAATTGACGGAAGTGGAAGAAAATTGAAAGAGATAAGAGAAAATGGATCTTATGTGCTTGTAGCATCCATGGAGATGGAGTGATGGAGGGAATCACGCCACTTGGAAGAGGAGAGCTCCAAGATGAGTGAGGAAGGGAGTTGCTACTTGCAGCATTCTCTGCTAAGATAAGACCTAAAGGAAATAGTCACTTAGAAATTCACTCCAACAAAGTTTCTTCACTCAAAATATAGTGTGTTTTACTAGAGAGCAAGACACTCTTGTTAAAGCAAGTGGTGTTCAATGTTTTGAAGAATCCAAATCCTTTGAAGGATGATGAAGCCTCTGCTTTGCTTGATGCTGCTGTGCTGGTTTAAGTTTTGTTCTGGGGTAGTTTAATGTTGTAATCAACC
>Ga0123342_1003648_pt1 | contig 24469 bp, 10 predicted proteins | sample Turbeawhitnodule_FD_89960 | JGI IMG/M metagenome (GOLD analysis project Ga0123342, IMG submission 89960) | Root nodule microbial communities of legume samples collected from Mexico - Turtle bean Mexico white nodule | ecosystem: Host-associated > Plants > Roots > Nodule | place: Mexico: Nepantla... | reverse complement strand
GTAAGGCGTAGTGAGTCCCAGACCGAGAGTGAACAAAACCGGTTTTCCAAAAACAAAACGTCCTGCCTTTTCTTCCCCGTATCTTCTCTTTGTGATTCGTTTATGGACGTGCCTCCTTGCCTGGTTGCAAATAACATACGAAAGTTCTTGTGTGAATTTTTTTCAGCGCAATACGGACCCATAATGAAATTGCAGAAATTAGGCCGGAATTTCACAAGTTTCAGTAGAGGATAGCCTTGGTTTGCACAAAATTTCTGAAAAGTTCTCCCAGAATAGTTTTTTCCTAAAATTCCACCCAAGAATCTCCACTGAATTTGGGACAAAACGCGACAAATTTCAGGTGAAACGGATGAGTATTCACCCACGAAAAAAATTATACAGTTTCACACACAAACGAACCTTCCTTTCAGCCCTGGCAGTGACGAATAAAAAATTTATTGTCAATCTTTTGGGACGAATCTGGGGCTCAAACCTCACCCAAAACTCAATAGACACAGTGACGAATGTCTGGTAAAAATTTCAGACCAAAATATCTAAGGAGTAAGATGTAGTGAGTCCCAGACCGAGAATGAACAAAACCAGTTTTCCGAAAATTCAAATTTGATATGACGCAGAAAGTAATTGTCTATGTATTCACAGATAAGAAGAGAGATAATGAAAACTCTCCTACTTCAAAACAGCTCGAAATTATCCTCCTACAAATTGGTGGAGAAATGATGGTAAAGGTAGGATTTATACACCAAAATGACATAGACAATCTCCTTTAACTTGAACACTTAACCTTACATCTCTCTCCCTCTTTAATCGCCTCACCAATCGATTTTATCATTTTCTCTCCCTACCTTAACAATCTTTATGCTTTACAACTCAACTACAAGTCACAACTGTGGTAAGAGTACCATATTATTTATCAGAACTTTGACACACTCGCATCAAGGGGTCCTTTTTCATCCATATTAATTGATTTTTTCAAGTGCAATGTTGCAGTTAGTGAATTTGTGAATTAATTCAACCCTCAACAATATTATTAAGCACTAGATGTGAATCATTACAGCATGATACTCTTCCATTCTGTTACATTGCATGGTGTATTCTGTACTATTAAAAGCAGTTGACAAGAAAGGGCACCAGAATCTGTTACCTACATACCTAATCTGCTATAAATGTCAACATGCCATTCAAGACTCTGTCACTGACTTCATGACTTAGACTACATTATTGTATGTAATTATTTTTCTCTTCTTATTTATATATTTAATCTGATATGAAGGAATGAATTTAAATTATAAAAAAAATAAGATTGATTGAATTAAGATAATAGAATATAAAATAAAATAAAATTATAATTTTTTTAATAATTTGATAGATATAATGAATTTAAAATTTATAAAATAATATATATATATAATAATTTATATTATTATAAATAATATAAATTAATTTTATCTAAATAAAAATAAAATTTATAATTAATTAATAATTTTAATTTTATTATTATTACTGTTATTTAATTTATTTATTATTTATTATAGTTCTTATTTCATAAGGGATAACAGTAATCATTGGGGTTTAGTGTGTCATGTTGGGAAGTGATAAAATTTTGCAGTGGTTCCTAATTATTAAATAAAATGGAGCAAGATGTTTAAAAGAAAGTCTAAAAATAAATAATATGTAGTTGCACACCTAAATAATTTTGTGATATAAATCTTTATGATTATTAATTATGAAGCCTTGGTGAAAGGTTGTTAGAAGCTTTACAATTCTTGTAAATTTATTAATGTGGACTATTTTGATATCAATATTCTACAAATATTTTATTAATATTAGAAACTATTTTTATTTTTAAAATCTAGAATCTTATATAATTTTTTTTTAATATCTTTTTACATCAACCCATATATTAGTAATAAAATGTACAAGAGTCTTAGGTCAAAAATGATCTTAGAGTGAGCAGCAAGCACAGTGACATCGGGGACCAGGGTTGATGACTGATTAGACAAAGCATAAAATGTCGGTGTTGAGACCAAAAAAATAGGTCGCAAGTTGTCAGAAAATTAGAGTCATGGTTACAGTGAGTGAATTGGTGGATGTTGAAGTGGCAGTGATGTAATTAGAAACTGCCATTAATGTGTTCGTTGCCCAGAACCACGTTTCTCTGTGTCTGCCACGTTGCCCCCAACACTCACCACCATTCATGCTCAACTCACACAAATCATCATATTCTTACAAATACTTTTTTATTAATTTCATTACGATTTTTTTTCTCTCATATCTCTTGTTGGAAACCGGGTGAAAATAAGGTACACGTTTAAATAAATGTCACAATTTGTATCTTAAAAAAAATAGTATACCTAATAGACAACCATATTGACATACACAAATACACTATATACATAAAAATATCTATTACATTATATATATAAATATCTTTTACATTATATATAAGTAACACATATTGTACTGGTCGGCACCGGACGATCGAGGTGTTTACTTTAAATCAATTAATTTAATAACGAACGTGGTTACACGTGAAGTGAACAATTATAATATCCGTTGAATACGTCAAGCACGTTTTCTATAGCATCCCACCATCCTTGGATTTCAGGAAACCACCAGGCACGACCCAGAGACCACTAAACATGTCTCTAGCCATCAGTTGCTTGGTCTACAGGGCCAAGGCCCAAGTCAACCTACTAAAGGGACTTCTGAAAAGGGGAAAAGGTACGTTTTTCATATTATCAAAGAATTCTCACTGAGCACTTGGACTGACTTGAGCGTCGGAGTGCACTCGCAGGTACCCCACCGACCAGCCGAAACACACAAAGAAGAAGAGAGACTTGAAGAATTGGACATCTAAAGACACGACAACCATTGTGTATCGACGTGGATCAACATTACTTGGTCTCCAATATCCATTCAGGTGCACATATAATTATTAATATTGTTTTTAATGACCTATTTAAACTTATATGTTAGTTTATAAAATAAAAACCCTGAACCCTAAAATAAATATAAAAACAAAGTAAGATAAATAAAACATGTTAACCTAAATAAACTATTCAATATTCAATTCAATCGAACTTCACCAACTCACCTTTTGAAATGATCCAATAAATTAATTTAAGAATAGAACTAATTTAAATGGATGAAAAATATGGATATTTTATTATTTAAGTTAAAATAATTTATAAAATAAAAATTAATCTATTTAAATTTTATTTAATAAAAATTACTCTAATATTCATATTAATCGGGTCTAAGTACTACATTATGCATTTTATTATCAAAATAAATATTTACATATGTTAAAATAAAATATCCAAACAAAACATCAAATGTTCCATTTGTTCATAGTGAAGTTCTATCACCTAAAATATCATCTGCTTATGTGTAAAAATACTACCATCACAGATAAAAAAAAATAAATACAATACAAATAACAGGGTAAACTAGCTATTTTTAAATTTTCTAATATAAATGTAACTTTATACAAAGACCATCAATTCATCGATTCTCATACATTTTTTTTTTAAAACAATCAAGTGTCTATAATAATTCACAATTCATATTTCTTATGTCAGACTTCTATTGATCATCATACAACGATACTTTACTTTAGTTTCAGAAGACCCACTTGTACAAAATATCAAAACCACTACCCTATATAAAGACGGTTAGTAGAAAAGTGTCGTAAAAAAAAAGACGGTGACAATTTCGTAATTATATTGTATTTTTAATGATGATTCTAAGGAAAATCGTCGTTAAAAATGGTTATGGGAGACATATAAAGACGATTTTGGGAAGAACCGTCGTTAAAAACTGTTCTGAGAGAGATATAAATCTCAGAGGAACCGTCATTCAAAAGTGTAATTTTTTTTGAAAAAGTATTGCGTCGCGCGCATCTCCCTCTCTTATTTTGTCCCGCACTCATTCTTCTCAATATCACTTCTCTCACTTTCTCACACACTCGTCTCTTTGCCACCACACTCCAACCGCGACGTCCACCACACCATGCAACTGACTATCGCGCAACCTCCATCACTCCAGTCGCGCGACATCGCGACCTCCACCACACCGCAAAACCGTTGCCGCACAACCTCCATCACACCAGCCGCGCGACCCGGTCTTAGTTGCACCACACCGGAAAAGCGCCAGCTCACGTGACATCGCAACCTTCACCCTCATTCCTAGTTGCACTGCACCGAAAACGCGTCAGTTTCGCGATTCAGCTCTATGCAACACTACCCCAACTGCGACCTCTGCGCCCAGCCGCCCCCCACTGGAGTTCCTCCCTCCGTTTCCCCACCAGCTTTCTATTTTTTATTTATTCATTATTTTCTGAATTAACGACGGTTCTAGAACCATTGTTATAAATTCTTGATTTATAACTACACCCAAATTAACAACGGTTTTAGAATCGTCTTTAAATGCTCTTTTTAACTGTCGAAAATGTTGTTTTCTGTAGTAGTGACTCATGCATTGACTTAGACTCAGAGATCTGCATTTGTCATACAACTCTACTATGAATCCATACAATCATGTGCATAATAATCTCAATATCGAATCACCTCATATGACAAAGTTAATTCATATAATAGGTCAAATCAATTATCTTTCAAACAATTGACCCATTCATATGAACCTCCTTCGACTCTCACCACCTCAATAACTTCATCTATGTGATTCCATTATATCAATATAGTCAGGATACCTCCTTCTAAACGAATCACTAGCCAATGCAAGTCCTAACATTTTCAACACAGTATTTTCTTTCATGAAAATACTATGTCTCGATTACAACTTCATATTTCATATCTCACATTATACAAAATCAATCCATTAAATCACGCCAAAGCTTAGAAAATCAACTTTAAAGCAAATCAACTCGAGAACACCCCATTTTCACCCCATGTTTGCTCGAGTGAAATTGGGTGTTACCTGAGCAAGATTCCCTCTCGCTTGAGCGAAAATGGACCCAAGAACACCCCATGTTCGCTTGAGTGAGATTCTCTCGCTTGAGCGAGATATGTAGGGAAAAAGTTCCTAAAAATTGATTTTTAACGTTTTTCACCAAAAATTACATTCAAACTTGTATTTCAAAAACCTATAATATCAAAATAACATCTTTTTACTCAAAGTTGTAGAGGTACTCTCAAAGACATATTTTGTCAACCTATATATCTATATGTTCATTATCTCTAAATCAAAGTCACTCAAAATCAAACAAATATTCATCAATCTTTATACCTCAAAGGATCCATGATACAATTCAATTCAGACTACCATTCAAAACTTTCAATCTCATATAAAATACATTTCATAACTCATTCAGATCAAAATCAACATATATTATACAAATTTAACAAACTCAACCATTTCACATTTAATTTCTAGCAACCACTATTTTCTAGCAATATACTAGCGGGAACATAGTTTACACCTATGTATCTACATTTTTTATTTTTATCATTATTTATATTCATATTTTTTACAAAGAATAAGAAATAAAAAATCAAATAATAAAAAGGATAACAAGTAAATCAAATAATAAGAAGAAATAAAAACCATAATTATTTTTAAGAGAGATGAAGATATGAAAAAACAATTATTTCAGATTGCAAGAAGTGTTTCACGTTTAATAAATTGTTTCGTTCCATATTTGACAAACTACTCTATATTTAAAATTTAAAATTGATAACTGTTTTTTACAAAATGACAATATATTAGTAAAAACCAATTTTTAATTAATTATAAGAATAATTAATTATTTAGTAAATACTTAAAAATAAAAATAATTGAAATATTCAAAAAAAAATATTAATAAGAATTAAATAAAAATAAATTTGTATAATGAAGAATTTTCTTTCTATATAACTATAGATACTATAAATGTACCACATGATATAATGTTACATTAATCATTGAATCAAATGATAATAAATTTATAATCTCAACTAAAAGATAATTTAATTATACTTTTTAAAGGGCAAAGAATATAAATCCGAATAGGAATAAATTTAAAAACCAAATGTGACTTACAGAAAGTGTTACACATGCCAAAAACAAGAATCGCACAATAGAATCATGAATCGGATCCCTCCAAAAGGGCCACACCACACTATTATTGAGATCATGCATTTGATCCGTGGCAAGAGCCTATAAGAATCAATATCAATAATGCTTTAATTTCTTTAATTAAGAACTCCTTCCCGTGAAAACCTTATCTTATTAATTGTAGTAGTTTATTTCATGACTATCATATTTTCCTGCACTTTCTGGATCATACAAAAGTGTGCCATTTTTTTATTCACTCACTCACAGGAAAAATCTGACAAGGCTTTAATAAGGTTCACTAGTTAAGATTAATTTGAATGCAATCATCAATATCGATCATGACTTCAATTTTACAAAAGCAAATCATGATCCTCTTGAATGAAACCCTAGGAATAGGACCTTGCATCCATCCATATATTAATAACGTCACAAACTTGTTTGATATGTAAACCTTTCACTCACAACAAACCATTTTCTTTTACATGTTACGTACTCTTGCCGAAACCAAATTTGACACAAACTTTTTCAGACAGATGATTTAGACAACAATAATAATCAAATGTATCACTGTGCATTATGAACAAGAACAACATAACATATTTAGAAAAAATACTTTTAATGTCTTAGATATAATACTCGACAGTAATAATTGAGAAAATTATATATTATTAATTTAGGGACAGCATCGTGGACAAGGTGGAGTGTGATCACATGTGTGATAATCTGATAATGGTGTCTGTGTAATATTCATACGAGTCAGTGCCATAACCACTCAGTATTATTATCATAACATGTAATATCAAAACAAAATACTTTCTCCATGGATAGATACGTAGACCTAAGATATATATAATCTGTTTTTGACTCTGTTCTATTAATAACACCTACCCTATTCTCAGTTTTTGGCTAACAATTTGTTTTCAATTTGTGTTCCATAAACAATCACAGAATACTAATCATAATAAGATTTTTGAAATGGGAAGCTTTAAACTTGTGTGTCTATCCATATAATAATGGTATTTTTTTAATAGAAGACTTCACATCAAATGAGATGCTGAGACTTGTTCAATTCTCTTTGTTTGGCCGAATAGTATTTTTCTTCTTCTTTGATTCTTTCGTTTTCGTTTTACAAGTAGCAATAATGTCAAATTTGATTTTTAAGATTGCATTTGTTTTTTCAAATCTTGGAAGTTGAAACTGAGGGATTGTTCTTGTCATTTTCCTATTGACTTTGGAGTACATGGATTGGCTAAAAGCTTGGATAATAGTAAATTTAGATAATCTATGTTAAAAGAGAATCACTTGAACTGCCACTGTTTGTAATAATAATGACTTACCAGTTCAGTGCTTATGTGTGCACCACTTTAACTTTCTTTAATTGAAAGCTTGGATTTGGGTAGATGAAGCAAGAAAAAAAGGGAAAAAGCAAGCGATTAGTCATGTTACATACTGCAAAAAGCAATGAAAATTATAAATATGGTTAAAGAGAAATTGTTTGTGAAAGCCAAAAAAAATAACATTTTGGAAAGAGATTTGAGAAGAATGATGATGGGGTCAATGTTTTCTGGACAAGTACTCCAAACTCACATGGGCCTTTTTATGACGTGTTTTGGGCTTTTCTGAAGTTAATATCTTGGTAAATGTTCAGGTTTCGTGCACTAAACGACAACTGAATACTACTTTTATGACCGTTAAACTGTTGGATGTTGGAAAGTAAGTTTGATTTTTTTGAATTACATATTTTTCTCTTTAAACTACACCATTTATTGTCTCTCTTCTTCTATGGTTTTGCAATTTTCTTTTCATGTTCAACTTTTTCCTTTTCTTTTGGCTCATATGCAACCAAGAGATATTTCATACAATTATTGTACTATTTTATATATTTTTTTTAAATTTAAAAAACTTGGATGTTGTTTAAATTATTGAAATTTTAAAAAAATACAATTTTATGGAGTCGCTTTGTTACCACTAAATAACTTTTGATCTTAACTAATTGCAGAGCAAGAAAGTACAATTACATGCACTGTTAAAGCCTCTTTATATTGTGGTCTATGGTACCAAGTAACCATGTCATCGTGCTCAGAAAGAAAAAAATTGCATTTAAAGTTAAGAAAATGGTTGGCAGAGGTCATGACAAGAAAGTGGTCGTGTCCCATGTGGCCATTCCAAAATTCAGGGTGGTTGTGCAGGAGAAAGTGGAAGAGTTGAAATAAAAATAGATTTCAAGATGGTAAGAAAAATATGAAGAAAAACTTAATTTTGATTTATTATTGATATAAATTTGTGATTCATTCTACTACGCATTTAGGGTCATTTAAAGCATGTATTAACAAATTTCAATAATACTATACATAATTTAAATAAACTCCCAAAAAGGGAGAAAATTGAAAGATTAAAATTGTTTAAAGTGAGAAAAAGATATGTAATGTGTTCCAGCCGACAGTGGAGTCCATGAATTGGTTCCCTTCCCACAACCAAAACCATATCCCATAATTCAATTCAATTTGTGTGCCCTTGTAAATTCAAACACTATTTGCCCAACCAATGTTCTTCACTTTTCATTCACTGTTCAAATCAAACCAAATTTCAAATTATTCGTGGCATGGATGCCAAATTAACCAAACTTTTTCTAATTATGCAAGATTCTGACATCCAAATGGAGACAACAGCACCTTGACACTCTGAGTTTGGAAAGGCATCACATTCAAAGTATTTATCCAATAAATGTATTTATTGGATACTATTTCTATAAAAATAAAAAAAAAACAATAATAACCACGTGCCCATCATGTACATCACCTACGGAATTAAATTAACTGTGCTCTTGAGAAGAAATATAAAACTCAAGGAGGGTTAAAAAGTTAAATAAAAAATAAAAAATGAGTCACCCTGCCTTCTCAATTCTGTTCTCAATCATGTACAACAAGAAAGAAAGAAAAAAAAAATCCCCCTTGGATTCATTAAAAAGATAGGAACTAGAGAAAGAGAGGAAAAAAAACATTTTATTTGATTTTATTTTTATTATTATTACTATTATTATTATTATTGTTTAATAAGATATTGATTTGGGTGTGTTTAGTTTTGAAGGAGAGGCATGTGAATTGGTACTAAAATTAAGATAGATAGACTTGAACGGTTGAATTTTTAACGGTGAGACAAACGGGACATGCCCGAAAATGTGTGTTGCACTGAGCGCAGATGCATAGGTGGCGACACGGCAAAACCACCACCGTAGCCACCCGTTTAGCGCAGCCTCTGCATTTCGGACCAACTCGCTCCGGGTCAACATATGCTGACTCAGCATCCTCCGCCTCGCCCCCGGCACATGACAGCCCTCCCGCCGCGCCGTCCTCGCCGCCGCTCATAATGGCCTGCTGCAGCTGCGCCTGCAACGACACCGCCGTCGCTTCCTGCGCCTTCGCCTTAGCCTGCCAAAGCTGGGTCTCCAAGCCAAGCTGCGCCGCGCGTGCCTCCAACTCCGCGTTGCGCCTCGTCGCCTTCTCTACCTCTGCTTCCTTCTCCCTCAGCCGCCGCAACACTGATTCCTCCGCTGCCCTTAGCAGCGTCCGATAATGTCTCCCTCTCTTCTCCGCTAATGCCCGCCGCAATTGCTCGCCCTGCACAATTCATCGCTACTCTCAAACTAATATATTTTTTCTAACTCTGCCAATAAAAATCGAAACGTTGGTTTACCAAAAAAAAACAGGTCTTTGATTAAACCCAAACTCCATTCTTGATAACACAAGTGCAGCATAGAAATTTAAAAAGGAAAGGTACCTGGGCTTGAAGGAATTGGTCAATTTCGTCATGCTGTTGTTTGATTTGCGAGGTCAAACCATCCGATAATAGAGATAGGAAAAAAGAGGAGTGACACCCATGTTGTTGTTGTTGGTGATGATGTAGTTGTTGTCTTTGCTGTTGGTCACCAAAGGATAACCCCAGCCCCGTGGAGACTACATTTTGATTATGAAGTTGAGTGAGTTCTATGAGCTGTGGAGATTGTGATTGTAAAGAGAACGAATTCACAAGGCTTGGCCCAATGGCCTTAGCTCCTGTTCCTTCTCTTCCTCTCTTTCGAGAATTACTATCTGTTTCATCAATAATTCAAATTGGTTATCCCAATAGGCTAAAAAGGTCGTGCACTCATCTGGGACACAGAAAGTACCTCCGTTGTTGAACAACATAGGAGATTGATTATGATCAAGGAGTTCTCCCGGCAAAGAATAGTCATGCGGTTCTTTTCCACTTTTGCTGCTGCAATTTGCAAATAGATGGTTATGTTGTGGAAAAGAAGGTGGATTGAAAAATTGAATGGAAAAGAAGAGGCATACCTGCAGTTTAGGAAGAGTACATTGGAGGGGTATTGAGCTTGAACAGCCATGAAGGTGAAGGGGAGAGGAAAAAGGCAATAATAATGAGAAAGAGAGAAATAAAGATGGGAACAGCTGGAAGAAAAATGGAAGAAAGAAGCAAAGGCAACAGCAGAAGCAGGAGATTTAAGTTTGAAGAGTGGTGGTAGTAGAAAGAGGTGGGGAAGCGATAGATGCGTTTGAAGCGAAACAGTCCAATAAAACACCTTATTATGCTGCCTACCCTTTCTTTCTCTTTTTTCTTTCTCTCCTTTCCTATTATTACTTTCCTAATGCCAAAATTATTTTAATATCATATACCAAATTTAGTCCCTTTTTTTTTATTTCCTCAACAATAATTAACCATTGATGACAAAAATTACTAATAATAACACCACTAATATGCGTGGTTACTGTGTGAATGAAGGAGTCCTTGGTGCTGTTATCATTGTAAGGGTCACCACTGCAGGTTTCTGCCTCTGGAAAATTCTTTGCACATGTCTCCCTTTGCTTTCTTCACAACCTTCTACTTTCTTCTTTTTGCCTAAAAACACTAACTGCATCAAATCTTTTCATATTCATCACATCAAAATAAGTATATGCTTAAGCTAAACTTCTGGTTACTCCTCTTTCCCGTTTCATTTTGAGAGGTGACGGAACTCTTCAAAATACATGCCACACGCTCGTTTCGAACAACATATCTTTCCATTTTTACTATTTATGGACAATTACTTCCACCTTTATTATTATTCTTTATATTAACCCAGTAATTATAGTATACTTTAAGACCATCTTTTTTATTTATCTATAAGATTTGTTTCTTTATATGACTCTATAAGATTTTGTATTTATTTTAATGTTTATAAAAAATCAAATAACCAAATGGTTATTAAGAAGTTTTACATCATACTGGATACATAATTGATTGAAAAATAGTAGTAAAACAATTGACTTTTTTTATGATTTTGATGTGCGTGTATTGTATATGTGTAAATTGCAGACAAATAACTTTAGTCTTGTAACTTTCTTTGATCAAATCACATTCTTTTCTGTAAGATTTTTTTCTTCATTCAAATAAAAAAAAAAATCTTCTCCCTTGTCTTTAATACATCAAGATTTTCTTTATTTCTTATTTAACCAATTTGCTTTTCGTTGGTTAAAATATATAATTTATATATTTTAATTTATTTAACCAGTCATTTTTAACAGGTTGTTGTGTTACATATTTCTCGTTACAGATTTCACATCTGATAGAAATATTTTGATAAAAATAAATTTGTTATAAATATAACGTTGATCAATTTATGTAGGTCTTCTAAATATAAATATTAAAAAAAAAGTTAGTGAAGAAAACTAAATTTTTTAAGTTAAGGATATCATTAATATATATATATATATATTGAACGGTTTATACTGAAATTATTTTCTTAGAAATTGATAAACCGTTCAAAATATTATTAACTTTTTTAAAAGTTAATTTTATTAATTCAATCTTAAAAACATTTCACTTGAACGATTTCAAACATTCAAAACTAGCATTTCAAATTTGTCACATCCTTTAAAAAATTCACTTACAAATTGCAATTAATGTTTATAAGTTTAAGTGGTATCAAATCAGAGTATTTAAGTTATTTTTTAGTTAGAGTTAAGTTGTACTTGTAAGAAGATTTTCCTTAAATTATTTTGAGGTAAAATCCTAAATACTAGAAAACAAATTCCTAAAATGAAAAAACTTTGATTACTACAAATAATTTTTTTAGGGTAAAAACTTGAAGTGATAGGAAAAAAACTCATTTTTAACTCTATTAAACCCTTAACTAATTTTACTTATCTTTAGTTCTTCTAAAATTAATCTCTAATTAAGCTATGATCGTTATTGATCTTAATCATTATAAGGTTAATCTCCGATCGAATTGGGGTTAATACTTACCTTAGTCACGTTATTAGACAATGCTGGATTATTTTTAATACTTATAACTTCATACTGTTTTTAAAAAGTTACTTTAGAAAAGAGAAAAGAAAAAAAAGTTAAAGAAAACAATGACAAATTTTTCTTCCACCTTCCACCTTTTTACTTTCTTCTATACTTAAAAGTCAATTTTAATTTTTTTAAATCCTATATTACCATAAAAAAATAAGTTTTGGTTAGATTTATCAAACTATATATTTTTATTTGTTTAATAAATCATTAATCTAAAAGCACGACGCGGTTAACGACTTTGCTAATTTTCACAATAACTACCTCTGTTCAAGGATGCAAAACGATATAAGGAAGAAAAAATAACATGCTAGAATATTTACCACTTTGAAATGTAACTATATTTCCAATGCGTTTTCTTCATCCAAAAATTGTTAAGCAGAAACTTAGATAGCAACTGCAAAATAAAATTAAAATTCATTGATGATAAGATATCTATTTTTACTTTTAATTTTTACAGAGAGTATGCTCAATAATTCTAATTAAAAATATTATGGATTGTATAATTCAATAACTTATTTCTATCACTAATATTTATTATCAAACCACCACCACCAATTAAAAGTAATTGAAAGTAGAAGAAGACAACACATTTTTTATTATTCTTAAAAAAATATGTTGGAACTAAAAAAGAAATAAAAAATTACAAGAAAAAATGTATGAAGAATTTGCCGGAAGCAATCTCTACTTTTGTACGTGTTAAAAATAAATGTTCTTAAATAAAATCAAAGATAACCAAAATAAATTAATGTTAAATATGACAATACACCAAACATTACACGCATACTAATATATTTTGAGAATGAACTGTTTTCTTTCACAGTAGTTTGTGAAAATTAATTAAAGTTAACTAATATTCGTGTTGTCACCAAAACAATACACTGATATTAGGAAAAATATTAGTTATGTATATAAATCGATTAAATATTAAAGAAAAAATAATGTTATTTTAGATTTTTAAAATGATAGATAAATAGGAAAAATACTTTCAAAATCCGGCCGTTAAAAGAAATTGAGATTACAGAATATTTTTTAATACATAAATTATATTATCATAATAAAAAGGCATAATATAAATAAATATTTTAATCATATTTTCATAATAAACTAATCATATTAACTATTAATATGGTTTTTCATATTAAAATAATCATAAAACTAAAAGAAAACTCTAATAAATATATATATATATATATATATATATATATATAAACGGAGAAATCAATGTATTTTAAAAAAAGTAAAAAATAAATAAATTGAATGCAAGATATGCTGAAAAAGAGATGGTAAAATAGGTAGCGAAATATTAATGACTTTTTGAGTATAGAAAATGGAGAGCGTGGGTGATGTTATAATTTATGTGGCATTATATGGATTATAGTAGGTACAGTGGTTTCCATTTGAATGATGATAACGTAAATGGCAGGAACAACAACCTCTGTGGCTTCCGTTTTGGATGATGATAATGGCAATGCCGCAGAGAACGTGCTCTGGTTTGCAGAGGAAAGTAGAAAGTAGAGGAAGAAGAAGAAGGCAAATGAAAAAGGACTTTGGAAATTCAGAAACCTTGATTTAAATTTTCAAGTTCTTTTTATTTCTTTAAGTAAATTTTTTTCTCATGTGTCTTATTTCTATTATTTTAGTTTATTATTAAAAAATAAATTTTAAATTTAGTTCAACTTTATAAACCAATTTATAAGATTTTGTATGTATTAATGTGTCAACTATATTAAGTTGGGTATAAGATCAGAACCAATTGAGTTAGACTAACTAGATATTATGTTTAGTGAGTAAGTTTAATTATTATTATATCTATTTAAAGAGATAATTTGTTTAAGGATTATTATAAAACAAGACCGAACATGATTTTTTTAACTGATTTATAAGATTTTGTATGTATTAGTATATGAGATTTTACACGATAATCTGTCAACTTTGGGTATAAACCTAAAACCAATCGAGTTGAACTGATTATATATCATGGTGGGTGGGCTTAATCATTATTATCTTTATTTAAAGATATCATTGTGCTTGTAATTTTGTATGTAACATGACAGGATGAAACCTAATAGTTGTCCATGTGGATGGAGGTTACAGTTGAAAACCGAACCACATTAAATCATGTGTTATTTATTTTCTCCAATTGATTCGTGATTGTGTATTATTTCACATGATTTTTTTTCATGAATATTATGATCCAATAATAATGTGAATGACTCGATAAATTTAATAAGTTTTTACTATAATAAATTTTAGATAATTTGAATAGTATGTACAATGATTTAGTGTGTGGCTAGTCAAACTTTGTTACAAAGTAATAAATAAGTTTGGATGGCCCTGCAATTTGGTGATAGAATTGATGGCGTTTTGAGGTATATTTTTATATTCACCGTCCAGAGGCACCGAAGGCACAGAAGCGTTTTTGTTTAACACGGTTAGGATATATAAATGCAAAAGAGATAAGCATAGGGAGAAGGAGAAGAAAGATTGAAAATCCAAAATTGATTTGTGGAGTTTTCAATGTATCTTGGTGAACAAACAAATTATGTCATGCATAGAAAGTAGGAATATAATTCAGAGGGGAAGACGCAGAAGAGAAAGCGACTTCTACTGCTATATGCTCAAGATTATGAATTGTGATGGATTTGGTTCTAGCTAACCATAATTAAGTTTTATTTTCCAATTGGGAGACTTAGTAGTACAAAAGTAATTAAGGTTTGTTAATTATATTGATGATTTGTTTATATGTTATAAAAAAAAGGCATGGCATGGGTTGGCATTGTTTGGAATGAGTGTGGTGATAATTGGCATTATACTGGCTTTGGATGCAAACAAGGGAAGCTGCTATTGTCTTTCAAAGCTTTTTATTTAGCTTCTTTCTTATGGGGGAAAAAAGGGATTTCTCACCTTATTTAACTTTTATTCTTAATTTTGAAAAACAGTACAAACATATCTGTGCCAAACTTTGGGATTCTTAATTAATTTAAGTAGGTGCTATTTTCAATGCACTTAAACATTTTGATCATGATATATTGATAAAACAAAACAGGCCTGGTTTATATCACAACAACCACTAAATCCTCTCCACTAATTCACTAAACATAAAAGCTAACTTTGACTAATGTTAGTTTTACAAAATTAAATTTAGTGTGTTTGCCACATAATTTAGATAAGCATTAAACTAAGTGTCTAATAGACATGATAAATTAGGGGTGGCAAAGCGAGTCAGCCCGCCCCGCATTGACTCGCCCCGCGCTTAACCCTCTCCGCAAAGTTATTGTAGACTAGAATTCTCGATCCGCCCCGCATAAGAGCTTGTCCGCGTTTTTTTTTTAAATTAAATATTTTTTTTACATTTTGTTCTTAAAAAATTGTTAAATTAAACATATATATTTGTTCCTATCAAACCTAAATTTGTTTTCTTCCTTTTCAAACATAGTCAAACATCAAAACATTAAACATTAAGATAAATATCAAATATCATCATTCTTCCACTTCCAAAACATTAAAAATACCTAATTCCAAAACATTAAATATAAACATTAATTCAAAAACATTAAACATAAACATTATTGACGCGATTAGGTTGTGTTTCTTTTTTTGAAATTTTGTGAAAACCTAATTACGTTGTCCTGTTGCTGCCAAGTGCCAATTTTTTTTTCTTGCGGGTTAGTGGGCCAGCCCGCCCCGCTCCCAGCTGGCCCGTGCGGGCTGCGGGCTAATGTGGATTTACGGGTTGAAAAAGTCAGCACACCCCGCGATTTTTACCAGCGAGCTGCGGGGCCCGCACAGTCCGCCCTGCTTTGCCATCCCTATGATAAATACTTTTAAATTCATAATAAATAAATCTACTTTAATATATGAGATATATTATAATTAAAATGAGTAATAAAATAATAAATTCTATTTAAAATGTTAGATAAATATTTTATTTTGTGATATAATTTATTTTTAACTATAGATGATTTGTTTAGTATTTTCAATTAAAAATAAAAAAAAAATTGATAAGATGAAGGAGATTAGAGATTAAGAAAACAAACTCTAGAAACACGTATGTATATTAACGCGTTCTTTTTTAAGGATAAATCTTTGAAACATTATCGTTCAATATAAGTGTATTGATTCACTTGAAGACTAGAAAGAGTTTCTAAGACTTGGTCCAAAGTTTCATATTCTTTTAAATTTATTTTATTTTTCAACAATTAATGTGACTTATTACTTAGTTACAGTAAAATAAATGATATATGTACGTACTAACCATTTACAGTTTTTTTACACATTTATTCATTTATAATTATATATACACTAAATTTGTTAAATTTTATAATAATCTAAAAATCAAGTTTAATGTAAGCAAAATATATATATTAGTTTTTAGTTCATAATTCCTTAATTTTATAACGTATTTACGATGTTAAAAATTATATTTTTTATTTAACAAACCAATTAACTCAATGTTATATATTCTATATTTTATGGGGTAAATTTGAATTCAAATAACTAACATGTTCAAATTTTGAGAAATCAAATCCACCCTGTATTTAAAGATTTCCTTTTCAACGATAAAAATATTTATGATTAATAATTTCGAAATATTGTCATCGAGGTAGGAAAAAATTTCTTATTCGTGAATCACAAATCCTTGGTGTTTTTATACTATAAGTTTAATGTGAAATTATTAATGAGATAGAAATGGAGTTGTAGATAATAGGAAAAATTAATTCAATGATGATGAGAGTTGAACACGTCTGATTAACACCAGCATTGTGAGAGAGGACTAATTAAAGAGCACTATTCCGTCCAAAAAATATGTTTATATATACTTTACAATGATTTTATACATTACAATAAATATAAATTATTACAGTATTTCTATGTATATCTATATTTTTTTTTTGTCTTTTTATAGTTTTACTTATTTTTCGTATTTTTTCTTCCTTTTTTAATTTATAATATATAATATAATATAAATAAAATCTTATATTATCTATATCAATGCACATTTTTATATAATTATTTTAGTATCGTCTTTTAATTAAAAATATTTGTTTTTAATAAAATATTTCTTAATAAAATAAATAATTATACAAATTCTCTCTAATTACAAATTAATTATGTAAAAAAAAATTCATCACATGCATTTTATTTTAATACAATTCTTATAAAATTATATATATATATATATATATATAATAAAATAAAAATTTAGTATACATATGCTAGTATAATATAAAAGACATATTTCTTATTATTTTACACTAGATATATAACATCCCTAAATTTTTACCCATATCTAATAACCATAATTTGTTTTAAATATCAAAATAAATATATAAACATAATACAAATATGTCTACAATTCTTTTATATAGCGTTTCAAAATATATCATTTTTCAAGGAACTTTAAATATGTACATAAAATTAAGACAATTATTCAAAAGAAAATAAAAATTTTCATCATCAATCTTCTCACCGAAAAATTCTATCCCCTGTAATATCATCGGATTTCGTGTAAATACATGATCATCACATATAAAGAAACAAACACAAACAAATAAAAGGGTTAGCTAGCTATATAAAAAAATTCTATATAATTTCAATTTTAAATTAATAAACATAAATCATCAAGTCTCATGCAAATTCTCAAATCATCAAGTGTCTACTAAAGTTCAATATTAATCTTTCACATGTAAGACTTCCACTGACTCACAACATATAGACATTTGACTCTACTTTCAGAAGACTCGTGCGTTGACTTAGACTCAGAGATATGCACCTCTCATACTACATCACTGTTAATTCCACACAGCTATGCGCATAAATGATCTCAATATCATCTCTCTCCTATTATGACAATGTTAACTCATATAATAGGTCAAATTAGTTATCTTTCAAACAACTTACCCATTCATATGAACCTCATTCGACTCTCACATTCGAATAACTGCATCTATATGATTCCATTATCTCGGTAGAGTCAGGATATCTCCTTTTAGACGAATCCCTAGTCAATGTACATCCTAAACAATCTTAACACGGTATTTCTTTTCCTGAAAATACTTTCCTGAAAATACTATGTTTTGATTAAAATTTATATTCTGAACCTCATAAAAATCCAACATCAAATAATCAAATCATATAAAATTTTAGAATTTCCAAAACATACCACAATTCATCTACTAATCATATAAATGTCTAATTAAAGAGATGTTCAATTAAATATACATGAAATAAAAGTCTATATAATTTATAACTATACAGAAAGAAATAAACCAACCTTTTAAAAACAAATATATATATATATATATATAGAAAAAAAAATCAAATTTTTTTAGAGAGTCTAGCTTGAACTAAAATTTGCTAGCTTGAGCTAAAATCAACCCGAGAGCACCCATAATTTTATTTTTTTATTTTAACTTGAGCGAAATATGCAGAAATTTGTTGCATAACTTGTTATACCTGTTAGATTCTAAATCAAGATTTCATTAAACTCATAAATTTATAAATCTACACGTTACATTGACTATCTTGCTCAGCATGATACAATCACTCTCATTGAATCATTGAGTTATTATGTTCATCTATACATATATATGATTTCTAAATCCAATCACAAAACTCTCAATTTCAATCAAAATACAATCTACTCAAAACAAGAAATATTGCAACAAAATTTGGAATTGGTGACCACGCCACCTCCACATCCCGTTCTTTTAACCTAGGGTTCTATTGGCAATTTAAACTAGATTCCCTTACCTTTTACTTGAGCATATGCTCACGAAGAGCTCAAAACCTACCAAAAGCTTCAAAAGTAGCTTAACCTGCACCACAAAGTCCTGATAAAAATCTAACTATATCTTTAGGACTCTAATCTAACAAAGAATAATCCTAAAACTAAAAGAAGTACATGCATAAACTTAGATCGAGACATACTTACAAGTTAAAAATTTGACTAAGAGAAGAGTAAAAATTAAACTTACTCTATCAGAGATTCTGATTGCTACCAAGGGTCTAATGATGGACTCCGATCGTCAAACTGATGAGTGAGAATATTAGAATTGTATAGAGGAAGGAGAGAAAAGGAAAATGAAACTTCTAGAAAGATGATGATTCTTTTAAAATAAAACCTGAATAACTGAATTTTCTATTTATGTCTTTTTCATTTTAATAATAAAATATTTATGTGTCATTTAAAATATAATACTTCTATTCTAAAATGTTTTTCTACATCATTACAAGATCACCCGAAATTTTACATAAAAAGAAAAAAAAAATTATTTATTAAAAAGAAATTTTATACTCTGACTATTACATAATATAAATGATACAATAAAAAATCATTAAAATATGTTTAAACGTATTACGATTAGAGTGTCTCACTTACGATTTTGACAACTTTTGTTGTTGGAATAATTCCATTTCCCAAACTCACAGCTTATTGGCTTGCTGGTTCCTTCGAGGCTCCAACACGTAACATGAAAACATATATAATTAGCGTCATATTCTTTTGTTTCAAATACAGTTTTGCCAGTCTTAGGAAACTACATGTGAAAACCCATAACAATTTTTCTGTCCCTCTTTTCTTGTCGGTGTTGTTGGATGATTAAGGAAAGCCCTTTCGTTCCAATTTCTTTCTTTCATGCTTTTTCTCTTCTTTCTGTCTTTTCTATGCTAAACTTTCATTCCAATTTCAACTACTTTTACTAAAGTCACATTGGGAAAACTAAAACTAAAGCTTTCTCAACAAAAAAATTAGTTTTTACATGTTTTAAATCATTTAAAAAATTAAAATATCCACTCTATAAAAATAATAATATAAAGTGTCTCGAAGTTGAATAATATAATAATAGTTCGAAAGTCAATTTCAAAATATATTTCCAAATATATTTTTCAATATATAAATCAATTTTTAAAAGCCTTTAAAATATAGTTTTTTAGAAAGTATAAATTTTTTGAAAATTTGTTAGATGCCAAACAAAATTATAGAAATGTAAGAAAAGAAAGTAATTGTCTAAAATAAAACAGTTTTTGTTAGATTTAGAGTTTAGAATTTTGAGTTATATAATCCAATAACTCAGTTAAATTCAACTCATTTCGAATAAATTAAATTGAGACTTTTCTTATTGATTATAAACAGTTTTAGGGTAAAACAAAAAATGTGGGGTCCGAATAGACGACGAGCTAAACCAATAAGACAATCACAAGTAAACAAACCACAACTCATATAAGCACGTTATGTGACTTGGGATCCATGGGTAACAAATACAAACCGTAACAAGTTCACTTTATACGTAGTAACAAAAACAAAAAATTTCTTTTGTAAATTAATTTTTATCTCTAATTACTAATTTTGATGTTGCATCTTCTTGTTGAAGATCCCACTTCGACTAGAGATAAGAATATTTTAGTGTATATTAGTGGATGCAAACTTCATCCCATAATCCAGTTTTATGGGGTTGAGTTAGGCTTAAAGTTCACTTCGTAATATGATATCAAAGCCATTTAAATCATATTCTAACGAGTGTTTGTTGGACCTATCATGTCATTTGCTATCAGGCTGTTATCGGATCACCCATAACATGTTGTCTCACGCACGAGCTATCACTCTCGACATGAGGGGTGTGTTGGAAATCCCACATCTAGATGAGAATATTATGAATCGCTTTTATGGAATTGAGTTATGATTAAAGTTTAGTTCGTAATACATTTTCTATGATGATAAATATTGTATTATCAATTTTATTTTACTGTCATTATCTATTTAAATTAGCATTTTTAAGTTAGCAAAAGTGTTTGAATATGATAGTATATAGTATAAAAGAGTATGTGTTTACTTCTTCATAAGCATTCTTATTTATAAGTCTATGTGTGATATTGATTAATCATTTTAGTAAGCATTTTTATTTAGAAGTCTTTGTGTGATAGAAATTAATCATTACTTAAATTACTTAGTATAACTATTAATTAGTTGTCTGAATCGATTAGTTGTTTGACATTAATTAACCGTTTAATTATACATGAAGCGTTTTCATTGGTTGATTATGATGATAATCAGAAGTTGATTACCGATATGTGGAAGTTATAACAACTTCGGGTGTATCCTATTCAGAACATATTCTGAACATGTACACATTCGGGGTAGGTACAATAACAAACCCGTGTGTGAACGATCATATATATACTAATCTAGTTTTATTAAGTTTTCTAATGAGACTTTTTAGATTACTCAAAGAAACAAAGTTCTATAATAGATATATAATGATATTAGTTGCGTGATAATCAATTAATAAAAAATTCTATTGCAAAAAAAGTTGTTATAAGATGATTCAAACAAGGGTCCATTTAAAGCTAGACCAATCCGAATCCACACAAGGCATTCTTAAAATTGAAACAACGATTTGGCAACCCCAAATTAAGAAGCATAAGTTGACAAATTTTTGTATTGACTTTCACCCTATTATTGGAAATGATACTTTTAAGTTAACCTTCTATATAGTATAAAATACTCCATCTCATATTTCATGTTTTTTTTTTACCGGATTGTTGAGAAAATCGATATGACCGAATGATCGAGAAGGTTGAATGAATCTCTTAATTCAAATACAGTTTGTAAATTTACAATTAACCGTAATTAAGTCAGGTAAGTGATAAATCATAATTAAGGCATGATTGGACCCTCCATTGGACTCACGAGCAGGTCCATGACAGTTGAGGCTCATCTAAAAGGTATAAATACTAGAGGAGACACAACGTCAAATGTAATTTTTCACTCTCTCAACTCACCTACACCTTGTACTCGGACTAACTTGATCGTCGGAGTGCCTTTGCAGGTTCTCCCCCAATCATCTCAGCGAAACAAATAACTAATCGGAGACCACTGCGCCTGGAGGCCAGAAGATTGGAAGACGAAGACTGAAGGAGTCACTCTAGGAGGAGGCTGACCTTGTAAGAACATTTGGCGTCCACCGTGGGACCGAGAAGAAACTCTTTAGAGTGTCCACATGGTAACAACAAAGAACGTGATAGGCAATGACAAGAATACACAAGGAGGGGAGACTAGCCAACCTAACCCTAAGACGTTGATTTTGCAAATGAGGAAGGAGATGAAGATGCTGAAGAAGAAAAACGAGGAAGAGATCCAAGGGATAAAGAGGAAGAATGAAGAAGAGATAGCAGCATTGAAGAGGGAAAATACTCTAATGAAACAGAAACTTAACGGAGATCGAACAGTCCAAAAAACTATAGAAGAAGATAAAGTTAATTATGAAATGTAAGAGTGGAAGGGAAGGAGAATATGTATTAAATTGACTCATAGGACATTCCTTATAAGGGTGATCAACATTAATATATAATTTTTTTATTATTATTTATTTTTTCATCACATTTATCAATTTCATAATTGAGCATTTGTATTATCTTGAATTAATCCATATATGGGAAAAAAGAAAATATGATATTGACTGGGGAAGGCAAGAGTGATAAAGGTAGCATACAGTGGAGCTTACACCAAACCCACAACAATAGTACGTGTGCACAACTATATAAACAATTGCTCTTTGGTAAACTTCCATCATAGGTCATCTTGAAAAATTAGTCGATGCGTGATCTATGGATTCATCACTACATTTACAATACTGTTACTCATAATAATAATAATAATAAAAAAATTATAAAATGTTTTAAATATTCTAGATATTGTTAACTTTTTAAACTCATAGTTTTATCAGGATTTTGTAATTCAAGATATATATATATATATATATATATATATATATATATAAATTATTTTTTATCTTGACGATGTGAGAAATTATTGAAATTACTAATATGTCTCTTATAACAAAAAAAAAATCCATTGTATTTATGGTTTGTGACTTTTGGAACGTGTCGATGATGGGTTAATTAGGAGTTTCGAAAACTTCCCCCCGACCAAAATAAAGTGTCCTAATAATGATTATTGATAGTTGGTAATTAAGGTTGGGTTGGGTTGTAACTATTCAAAGATTTAAGAGGGTAGGACCGGAATATGATCATGAGACATGCTTAGATTCTATAAACTGTATGCCTTTTAACTCATTTGGGTTGCAACTCACAAAAAATGGTGGGCTTAGTTAGAAATTTCAAACGGGAGTTTCTTCTTGCACCCCTACATTTTTCTCCCTGCACACCCTTAATTTTTAAAATTCCCAAACTAGTTTTGACCTTTTATTTAAAAAGGTCATCGTGGATAAGTTGCTTTGCTACTGTTCTTCTTTTTCATTTCTCGGTGGCGCTGATGGCTGCTCATTTTAGTTGTGCGGAGCAAGGTAGAGGAGTGAGTTGTATTGCCCAAGTGTTGGTTGACTTTTAGAGGTAAGAAGTAAGTTTTTTTAAGAGGTTGGGTGGTCATGGAGTTTTTTGGTTCCCAGAAATCGGGATCCGGAATTGTGCTACGGATGGATCAATCCAGAAATGAAAATATGATCTACGGATTGGTCGTTCCGTAAGTAAAGTAGTTTGTTTTCCGTATGAGGGGTGTTCTAGAAACAAATTGTGTTAGAATATATATGACCTTAAACGAGAGAGGGGTGAATTGTTTAAGAGAGGTTTTTTAAAACTTTTTTAGGTTTAACAAAATTCCTTGTGTGAATCCAGAACAAGAATCAACAAAGAATCAAGTTAGCCAAGAATATAAGCAAATTAAACAGCAAAACAACAAAAAAACAATCGGTTGTTTATACCAGTAAATCTTAAAAACAGAATTAAATGAGTTCAGAGTAAGAGAGAGATACACCAACAGTTTATACTGGTTCACTCTTAAGCCAAGAGCTACATCCAGTCCCCAGAAAACCACTGGGTAATCCACTAAGTAATCAAACCATATTACAATACACAAACCACCAAAGTAATGACCTTGAACCCTTCAAGAAACACACTCCCTTTGGCAAAACACACCAAGAGTATTGATCTTGACCACCTTAAGAGCACACAACACCAGAAATACAGTAGGTTGAGAAGGGATTACACTTGTTCACAGTACAAACTGAAATCAATACAATTGCAATCCTATTCCACTCTCTTTGAAAACCCAAAGCTTGATGTGAATGTT
>Ga0123342_1003647_pt1 | contig 24473 bp, 12 predicted proteins | sample Turbeawhitnodule_FD_89960 | JGI IMG/M metagenome (GOLD analysis project Ga0123342, IMG submission 89960) | Root nodule microbial communities of legume samples collected from Mexico - Turtle bean Mexico white nodule | ecosystem: Host-associated > Plants > Roots > Nodule | place: Mexico: Nepantla... | reverse complement strand
GTGCAATGTGAGATAAATCAACAAACTGCTTGGAACTGGTATCATTGAAATGATGCACATGAAGCTTAGAATCTTTGCCAAAACTCTCCTTCAAAATACCTTTGAAATGCATAGTGTCAAGAGTTTCCCTCAGGGCTCTTTGTTCTGGATTAACCCTCTCAGGTATAGAATCATTCTTTCTGACCTTTGACATATCTATCTCACAATCCAACAGTTTTTGCTTAACAGCTGCAAATGATTTTGAGGGGCCTTCCTCTAAACCCATCAGCTTGAAAACTAGGCTAGGTCCTCTTTCAATCTTTGAAGCTATTGCTGATAAAGAAGGATCAGAAAGACTGTTGTTAGTCCTGACCCCAGAACATTGGCTTGTGCTTATAGAAAAAGTTTCTAAACCTGAATCAAATCCTTCAGTGGTCTCTGGAAACATACTTTGCCTAACCAAACTCTCCTTAATCACCTTCTTAAGTTCCTCTTTGCAGTTACTTGAAGAACCACCTGCAGAAGGCTGTGGTCTTTGAAACCCCTTTGCATTACTTTGTTCCCCAAATAGATTAGCTTGCCTTCTACCAATCTTGCTTCCATCAATTCTGTCTCTTTCTGATTTCGTAGTATGTTTTCTCCCAAAAAGAGCTGTATGCTGTGAGGCCTCCTCTTGCAACTTGCGTATCATGCTTAGAGAATCTTGCAGATCAAGAGCTCCTTTTAAAATATCTTTTGCAATATCTTCGGACTTTCCTTCACCTATAATATCTCTAGACCATGAATCTAGCATGTTGTTCCAACTACGATCCTCTTCGGAGACCTCTGTGAGCTGCAAAGATGATGGGCCAATGAGATTTCCAAGGCCTTCTTTGGCAACCTTCTTCTCCTCTTTGTATCTTTTATTGATCAAGGATGTCTCCATTATTTCACATGTCTTCTGCGTTTTTGTCTTGTCCTTCACTTTGTGAGAACGAGTCCTGTATTTCCTGATTGTCCCACATCCTATAACTCCTTTTGGATCATCACATTTCAGAAATGATCTATACATGACTTAGTCCTTGTTCTGTCACATAAATTTCAACAACAGACTGAATTTGTTTATGTTCTAAAACACTCAACAATTCTAATAATTTTTTACAGAATACTTACATGGTCTAGTCCCCTTGAATTTCACTGTTCTATAGCCGACATATAATACTTGTCTGTCACTTTGTCCCACTGAAACATATGCAATTAAGCATTCAAATAAGCACTTAAATAATCAGTCCCCATCAACAAATATTGTCCAAAATAAAGATACATCAAAGAAACATCAACAAAGGAAAAAAAAAAGACATGTCTGTATCGTAACATTTAAGACTGGACTGTAGGCTAAGCTAATGCATATTTATCAGACTTCATTCTCGTAGTAACTTTTTTCAGACAGAGAGAGTTAATCTGTGAGTGAATCACCACTAAACTCATAAGGGTTTTAGTATAGAAATTTTATAAGAAAAAAGACTCCTTTTTTCTTGATTTCTTTACATTTTCTTTGTTCCCTAAATAAAAAGATATTCTCCTTATTCTTCATCCTCAGAGTTGATACAACCTTACATTTCCCATGCTTCCTTTCTTCAAGAAAAAAGAAAGAAAAGAAAACTCACATGCCACAGAGAAACCAAAACACAAGATAAAGCTCAAAAGCACACAAAAGGGAGTCATAGTTTCATGCATACCTACCCTTTTCTCAGCATTAATCCCAAACGGTGTCAGGCAGAGATGTGAGAATCAGCAGAAGAAACAAGATAAAGAGGAGGAAGAAAGTGATGAAAACATGAAAAGATGTTGTGTTGGTATAAGAATGAGGAACCACACGAATGAAGTCCTAGTCCTATAGTAGAGACTCACGGGGGTAACACACACGTAAGGTAAAGTAAAGTTGCTTACTTGGTTTATTTATTGGGATCAATTAAAGATTATGAATGCAATAAATGAGAGATAATGGTTTTGGTCGTAGACATGTTGAACTGACTGGCACTGCACTGCAGTTGGTGAAGCCAAAAAAATCAGTTCAAAACAATAGTACTATTTCCCTTTTTCTTTTCTATAAAAAGACTTCTACAATGAATGACCATAAAAAGGACGTGTTAACTTTTCATGTGGGGTGTGGAGATTCAACACTGACATCACATTTCCTCACTTAAACTGTCATTCAATTCTGGCTAATTGGCTAATCAATGATATCATATAGGTAAATGATTGTTACTTCCTACCATCACCAAAGGCTTCACCCAACTCAACTTCAATTAGTGTAAAAACAACTGAGAAAAAAGATGAAAAGAAACATAAAAATGTTTGATTTAGGAGTCAGCTAAAAGAAGAAGAAACAAACGGACAGAGAGAAAAAAACAAATGAAAAGCTTAGGTTGTTTGATTTTGTGGAAATGAAAGAGTTAAGAAATAAACAATGGTCTACACCTTTTTTTTTTTGCAAAACTAACGCTAATTGAATATTAAAGTTTATATAATTAATATTTATTTCAATATAATTAATAATGATTTTAATTTTTTTCCATAAAACGATAACAGTTGCATTGGTTGATATAGTACTTTAATAGAGTGTTCATTTAATATATATTTCAACTAAGAATTATCTTGAGTTGAGTCCGTTTCTTTCTAAAATCCAGTTATTTAATAAAATATTATTATTTTTATTTGTTACTTTTAAAATTTCAAAATAACTTAATTTTGTTATAGTGATATTCTTAATTTAATTAATATAAAGAGTGAACACAATTAATTTTTATAGCATCGGAAAAAACAATTATTCATAATAATAGATTAAAATGAGAAAACTGGAAGATATGTAATAACTAATTCATTTAAAATTATACGTTTTTCTTGGTTTGTATAAAAAAGTCTTCACCAACTGTCATAATTTTTTTTATGAAATATTATTGTAAATACAAAATAAAACCAATACTTCTTCGGAAATTAATAAAAAATTATATATATATATATATATATATATATTATTACAGTATTATTTAATTTTAATTTTACTAATTTTAAAATCAAACGTGCATGTTTTTACTCTATTTTTAAAACTTTTTCTATCTTTTAATTACGTATTTTTATTCTTTCCACTTTTTCTTTTTCTTGTCAAAGAGATTAATAAATCAGAGAAAAAATAAAATATAAAAAATGAAAATATATAAAAGAATAGAGTAAAACTAACTAAGAAATCAGCTTTTTAATGATTTCCTCCTTCTATTTCTTTATTGTCCACACTATTTTCACTCAATGCTTGTGTCTTAAATTTATTTTAGAAAATAAGTTGAAAAAAAGTGGTAGTTATTTGTTTAAAAATGTTAATAAGAATTGTTGTTTTTGATCATCAAAAAATTCGGTATTCAATTAGTTTCAACTTAAAGGCACTTAATCCCACCTATATTTATCATTCACAAAAACAATTCAGGTTTTCTCTTTCTACTTTTTCATAACTACCATTCTTTTATATACGCTCAATTTAAAATAATTAAAGTAATATTTTTATAATTCTGATTTTATTATTTTTATTCATACATTCAGTTTTTGTAGAAAAATTACTTCCTAACAGGGATTTTATAATGCTGATAGTTGCATAATCACTTTGCATAGTAACACTCTGTTTTTATATATTAGTGTTTAATGTTCTTTTATTCAAATTAAATATTAATATGATTTTCAATATATATTAAAAGTGAAAAAAGTTATATTATTTTAAAAAATTCAAAATACAAATAAAAAGGAACAAATTACTCTTAAAAGCGTGTATTATATAGAATGAAATGAAGTATAATATAGTTCATGTTACATTTGACGGCTGAAGTCCTATGTTTTAAGTATCAGTATGATAATAATTGATACTTGTATTTTGTTATTACAGTTTGTACAAAAGGAAGTTAATGAATTCTTTAAATGAGCTCAATAAATATAAATAAAATTGTTATTCGTATATGAACAAATTTGCGTTTTATTTTAATAACATTTTAAGAATTGGTATAAAGGAGTGTGATAAAAGGGTAGGACTCTGATTAATTTCAATTCAATTCATACTCGCAATCAATACCAGTGACGTGGAGGGAAGAAAAGACTGAACCACAAAAAAAAATAAAAAATACAGAAATTTATGCAAATTGATGACTGGAATAAGTAAGTACTTTTGGAAAAGACAATTTCAAAATATTTATGTTAATTGAATGCAAATTGGGAAATTAATAATAATAACACTAAAATACATGTTTCAGTTGTAATAAAATAAATTTTAAATTATAATAACAAAAGAATATTTAGCTCTAAGAATCAGTGTCACAAACTTACATTTGTCTTCTAGGCCTTGGATGTGTTTCATGTTCCATAGATAAGTGAGATGGTTGTGTAACTCGTGTGAATTTGTTGTTGAATATTATTATCACCATCATGTTCCTCTCCATCCTCCTCACTAGCATTATCATACTTTTGTGAACAATTCATAAATGACATTGGATTGTATGTAGAGTGCGGTATTGGTGTAGAAGTGACAAAGATATTATTTGACGGGTCTAAAGAAATATTTGGTTGAGATGAAAAAATATTATATGTGTAAACAACTTGTTGATATGAAGGTTGAACATGCATGATGTGATGATTATTCATGTATACGAACATTGGAGGTGGTTGAAAATTAGATTGACCAACATACTATGGTTGAAGTTGGTGAGCATTAGAAAAAGATTCAATATGTTGATAGTATGATTGAGGTTGTTAAGGCTCCTAAGATATGTCATACACTTAGAAAAGTAATGATTAATTGAGTATGAATAAAAACTATATTATCAAATGTATTAGAAAGTGAACTTACATTTTCATTTGATATTGATGTTTATTGAGGTGACATGTGTTAGTATGTTGAAGGTACCATTGCATATATGGTGCAACAGAATGCAAATGACCATTTTTGTGGAACTCATTTCCTTCAATTAGATAGTTATGTCAATCATTTTACATTGTTATCCACTTTTGGTGATTGTGGTCAATATTTATTTATTTTTCCTCTCATGTCTTCTTTATGGACCTGATATATGTTTAACAAGTTGGTAGGAATACATTATCAAAGTCCAAACTATCTTATAATCCGGTCAACTTGATGAAACTCTACTTTGACAAAACATATAAGGGGAATAATTGTCCGACTCATATCAAAGATGTCAATATTGATAAAATGTATGATGATATTTGTACGATAAGATGTCCACAAAAAGTTGCAACAAACTTGTTGTTACAACAAGTGTCATAAAAGACTTATTTGGAGAAAAATATAATTATGATTTGATTAATAACCTCTTTTGGCTATAAGTGGTCAAATGTGCTACATAATAGGTGGGACGCATATGTAGGTGTGATTGTCCTTTGTGTTGGACAAGACCACCTATAATAAATAATAATTAGTTTATAAAAATAAAACAAAAAAGTCAAAATGTAATTTAAACTTTAAAGTATATTGTTTAAGGCATAAAAATAATATTTTCACCAATGGAAAACCAAGACTTGCAATAGTATTTTCAGCAATGCAATCCCAAGCCTATGATTGCAAAAGTAACATGTAACCTCAAATATTTTCTTAGTTGAAGTCAACTCCATACTTTAGAATACAAACATGGTAAAATAATTTATCTCTAAATGTAATTTGACACATAATTAAGATTTGTCAATAACAAAAAAATACATTAGATTAACTTTATTACTCGATGTATCTAACATCAATAGGCTTCCGATTAGTGTTAAAATATGTGATTGGATAGGTTGACCTATTACGAGGTCTATTGCATTTGTTAGACAATTCTCAAAATGCATTGTTCAACAAAAACAATTTTATTGTATTTCCTTTTATCACTAAAGGATGGTAACAAACTAAGTAGTTATTTTTACAGGTAATTTGGAGACGAATTTAGTTATAGAAGTTTGATTATTTAATTAAATTAACTAAAATTTTCAACATTATATTAAACTATTTTTTAAAAACATTCAAATTAATAAAATTTAAAAAGAATTTCCTACAAAGTGGGACAATCACTCATGGCTTTCTTTTTAAAATTCTATACTTAAGTGATATACCAAGTGACCAAACACATTTTTATAAAGAAAAATTGAAAAATATATTTACTGGCACGACTTCAACAAAATAAATATAAAAAATATTAAAACATCGTGAAGTTGTGCTTAGTGACACTACTTTAGTGTGGAAAAAAAATGTGATGAAGTTGTACTTCATCCATGACTTAAGCGGAAGATAGAAAAAACTTTTCCAAACCAAACTCATGCTTTGGCCCACGAATTCTTCATTTTGTAGTAGTGTTTTTAAGCACAACTTACCTATACTTGTAATTTTTTAAAAATCTGTCAATTTCTGCAAATTTTAAATACAACTGCACTATTTTTGTAAATTTCTCCAAAAAATAAGTGACATTGGATGCTTACTACTTTAATTCTTTGAGCACTTAATTCCCTGACACAAATAATATTCCACTTGTGTAATAATATAATGTAGATATGAGATTTTCAACCTTTGGTGTTATTGTGCTTTAGATAACTTGTACCTTATGTGAGTCAAACACTTAGGTAGTCTCATTAGTGCCATGCTTCCAGATTCTTCAAACAAGTAAGTAAAATTATGATATATCACACTCCTTCTGATCTAAGATCATTACTCACTTTATTTACATCTAGTTTCCATTTTGGTTGCATTTGGGACCAGTTTTTTGGTAGTTGGTATCCCAAGCATTTTCATTTCGCAAATTGAGTTAAATGAGCATTTATATACTGTCAGATGTCCCACATCTAAATCTTGATATAAGATGATCTTTCATACCCAAATATATTTTGAAGAAAATAACTTTCATCAAACTTCCAAACATTAACAAAAGGGAGATTTGTACATGAATAGGTTCTTGGTTTTTCACTGGACTCGTTTTGAACGCCTCAAGAGCCATAAGATGTCACTACCATACAAGGATCTTCTGTGGCGTCCAACCTTCTGTGTACTCTACACATGCAAAAACATGCACAGATAAAAAACCTTAGGACTTTAAGGACCCAATTAATTGTCGCAAGGTAGAGTATGGAGGACACACTTACTTGGAAATGGAATTTAGGATTTGGAACTTTTGAAAAGGAAGACAAATCATCCTTAATTGGTGCCACTATTGTTTAAAGCAGGAAAATATCAAAGAGTCAAATGTTAGAGATGAAACCCCAAAATTACTAGATAACATTATTTTAGTACTATGCTACCAAGTACCTACCCGTGGCCAAATTATTGTGGCTATTAAGTGTGGCTGTGGTTGGCATCAAATTCTGAACTGGAGGCTTATGGGTGTACATAAAGAGTGGCAAATCCTCGAATGTCTCTGGTAAATGTTTATCTTCTAACTTTAAAGGAGCCTCATTTTTTAAATCTCTTCATTAGATTAATGAAAAAGGTCAGATATGATTCAGTTTCAAGTTGACTAGTAATGGAGAAGTACCTTGTTACACTTTTACTGCTTGATCTCAAAAGGGGAGGTGCTGCAGATCAGAAAAACAAATGAAAAAAATGAGTGAAGGTACAACATTGTGATTGATTTGGAATGAAGGAAATATTCGGTTTACATGGTGATAAATAACGAGAATGAAATCTAAGTGAATTCTCATTCCATTGCATTTTTGATAGGGCCAATTTATGAGCATATTGCTGACACAAGAGAAGTCTCTGTCAAGAAACAAATATCACATTTGGTTAGATATTTAGTTCAGAAGAAGTTTATATGTGATGATATTTTTAAATAAAACATTTATTTGAAGCCCTTTTGGGATTTATTTGTGTGAAGCAACTCTAACTTGTTGAAGGCATTGGATTCGCAACCCAGCTTCGGAAAATGCATTGGTGTGAGAAATAAGACCATTGAGATTGGAAGAGACGTTTCCAAGATGGTCAATAACAGTGACCATGCTTCTGCAGATGTACTCTTTTGTGTCGTCCACCACACTGCAACATTTTCCAATACCAATTTGTCACACGTCAACATATCCACCAACTAAACAAACTAAATTTAATATAAATTAGAAAACACAAGCAACACAACAGGAACTACTAAATTGTTTTTAATACGTAACCTCTTAAAACAGCAACTAAAACACCCCAACCAATCACAATTATTGGAATACTCTATGGACAATATTTCTTAACATTTTTATTTGAACTCAATTCACTCTTACAAAATCAGAAGTGAGGATTGTAATTAATTTGCATTTATAGTTATCACACACTATTTCAGTCTCGTATATGATATTTTGAGCCTTTTCTTTTAACACGTCACTCCAAATTTATATACATCCTAAGTTTATACTCTTTGAAACACATCTGAATTCCATTTAGACATACAAACAACTATGAAAACTGGATGTTAAGGCCCATTTTTCACTGATATGGCTCTGCACCTCAGGGAGACAAAAGGAGAAAACCCCTTCACAGGCCACAATACAGATGTTGGGGTGTTAAAAAAGAACCCTGTGTAACAATAGTTTAAGATGTTAATGAAAAGTAATGGCTCACCATAAGGTCTTGCCACGTGTTAATGACTAAGAAGGTGAAGGAATCAAACTGGCAAAAATGAAAGCTAACTTGAGGCTTAAGCCAAATACAAATAAGTAAAGTTCACAATAGCGCAGGAGTAAGAGCATGGTGAGTTTAGAGCACGCACTCATTATTCTCTTCACTTTTAGAGAAAGTTGTTTCACAGTATTCTGCAGCTTTGTATAGTTGAGACCTTAGTTCCCTCAGCTCCTGCAATGCAACCACCATATGCATGAACAAAAGATTGAACTTAAAAATAAAACTAACACATACACCATTGTTGAGTCTAGATGTGAACCTGAAGAGACTTGTCAAAGCGAATGGTTTCTTCAACCTCAGCTTCATCTATAGACTTGACATTCAACTCCGTCATATTGCTACAGGCTTAATGCTTGTAAACTTAAGATCTAATATAATGCTCACTTTTCTGAATGAGGCTCATCAAATAATTATAAGAGGATTTATGTAATGTGGCTTTTGGAGGCTTGTGATATGGTAAAACAAACAAGACTCCTAAAAAACAGATTCTGTAGCCCATGACCAGTCAGCACACAATTATAGAGCATGATGACAAATAAACAGTTTCAGTCCCGTGATATTCTGTTTCTTACCCTGATGGGCATCTAGTTAATTAAAACCTCAAAGTAATGACTCACAGTAAAATGCAATTACAGACCCTACTAGCACATCATTTCTTTAAAAATTGACAATCATGCAACAAACAGTAGCTTATAATTGTCGTCTTGAATTTTCTGATAAGAACAAGTCACTCAGTCATTATATGATATATGTCGTTGCTAATAATATTTATAATATATATTTTGAAAGGCACATGACTTGTTGGAGGGTTATTGGGTTGGAGGCTTAAACAGCTTAGAACATGCGGTGTTTCATGTGTGACATGTATGTATGTGTAGGATATATATCATTTGAACTTTTAATTAAAATAATCATAATTGTTTATGCATAGTTAATGCCTTTCACCTCACATACTTCTACAACAAAAAGGAACACTTACCTTTAACACGCTGACGAATAGAGACATATATCAGCAACCTGATAGATACAAAATCTCATTTTATTCGACCAACCTTGATTGGGTGAGTTATTATTACAAAACAACGTGAAAAATGAGTGTATGAACGGAAGATTTGGGTGAAGATGAGGAAGGAAACAATAACCAACCATGATTGTTCTCACTATATTGACTAACATATAGAAGTATAGATACATACTAAGTACGGGGTAGCAGAGTGGAAGAGGTGGCTTGGTAAAGGACAAAAGATTTGAACATCAACGTTACACAGTCACAAAAGTGTTAAAAGGTACAAATTTAGTTACAAACTCGATGACATGTTACTCTTATTTATATCTTCAGTAAGGTATGCTACATGCAGAGATGCCTTCTGCTGTTCAAATTTGATTTAATTATGATTTGTTAACATGATTAGAACCATATGACCAAAGAACTGTTTAATTGAAATTTGGTGTGCTGTCCATCAACTAGCAACAGTGGATACGTGTGGGCTGTTATGTAGCTTTTTGTATCAAACACTGGCACACCTTGTGTTTGTTTTTTGGATTGTTTATAATAACAAATATTTGCTTATCAAAAAGAAAAATAAAAATTTGAAGCTGTGATGAGGGCTAAATACCAAATAATATCTCGTCCCATGTGTGAGCAACAATTTAATGTTTGAAGGCAGAAGTTAATTCTAGATAATAATTTAGAACTACATATTATCTTCTGTATTTCTCCCGGCAATATAAAACTACACTGAAGCTTCACATAAGACCACTATGATAATTTCTAGTGCCATAGCTCAAGATAATTAACACGACAATGGGAAATCTATATCTGAAAGTCAATGGTACAACCACCAATCGACTCTGCAGCTTCAATGTCGGGCAATATTGAGTTATTATCCGAGGATACCGGTGATAAAAAAATATTTCTAACACTTTTGTACAATTCCTGAGGCGTTTCCCTTTTCTCTTTGTGGTTGACAAGATTCTGATGGTGTGATTCCTTTTCAGACGCATTTCTAGTAGTTGATCCACTTTCTCCTTTTTGCAAGTGTTTAGAGTCTAACGAAAGGAAAGAAAATGAGGAGGGGATTAGTATAACATGAAGTTAATTGAGAGGAAAAACTTTATAATTTGCAATAAATAACGATGGCAAACATTGGAGTAACTCTTCCCAATCATAAAATAGAAAAGTAGGCATCAAGTTGTTAAACCATGCTCGTGTGCAAGGATGCAGAGCAGAAATGAGCACAAAAAATTAAGTTCTTGAGGTATTCCCTACTGTAACAGTAACAGACATGTTTATCAGGCTAATGACAATTTCATGCAACAGTTACTCAAGGATCATAACTTGAAATTTGTGAATAGTTAGGTAGAAAGCTTAGCCAGTGAATATATATTGAGAATAAATGATGAGGACTTAAAGAGTTAGACCATTTTAATGGTGCTTGAGCTACCCTTAGATTTTTAAAGGTAATAATAATGTTAGAAGAACTGAACTCCCTGTGCCGTACATGGCATTCTAATTCCTTTTCTTTTTCTTTTGAGGAAATGAAATGAACTTTCTATTTTTTATTAGTACAATTCAAAAGCCTCTGCTAGTACTCAGATAAATTGAGTGGAGAAGTGACTCTACATGTTAAAAGAAAAGTGAATAACAAAAGGGACCTACATAAGTATCTATAGAAGAGCATAAAAGTTATATGAACCGTTGCATAAAGGAAGAACAAATCAAGTCAAATTAGTGTTTTCACCTCAATGCAATCTCTAAAATGGAGAGGAACATAAATTTAGCAAGTAAAAAGTTCTTGCATTTCCAATTCTAACCTTTGACCATCTGAAATCCCAATGTTCATCATCACAGATAACAAGCTAGCTGACTGTATATTAGTCCAGATGTACTTGGGTAGCATATGTTATGAAGAGTTAAGACAAGAAGCATCAATTGATTAGAGTTTAAAACACCTGTAGGAAAGTATGAACTTCTACTATATACCATGTATTTTGATAATGAATTTGTTGTTGCTGCTACTGCTGCTTAAAAATTTCTTTTTGACAACTATTTTTTACTTTTAGAAATATCAAAACTATCATGAAGGATATCATTAATCTCATTGAAACAATAATAATTAAGACAATAAATTGTAAAAGCAGCCATGTAAGTGCAAACCAGATAGGGTCCTTAGTGAGTGTTCCATCAATTACCTTTAAATGATGTGGAAGAATCTTTACAAACCATGTCTAGTTTAGCACGGGTAATGCACAACCATCTTCTTTCTGATTCATAATCAAGTTCTGTTTCAATTGGAATATGCCAGTGGCCTTCCTCTGATTCCTGTTACCACACAATTGCCATGTTATGTTTCCTTCTTTGTTTCTTTCTTTTCTTCACATCTTTATTATTTCAAATTCAGATTTATAGCCAAATATAATTTAATTTGTGTTCATGTTCGGCTGTTTTTCGAACAGGGTAAGAGCTTACCTGAATTACAACAGAACAAGGAGGGGGCATGTGAAACACTGGACTACCACTGTCAGAGAAACTAAAGCGTACCTTAAATTTGGCAGACAAGGATTCCAATGTTAGGATGGGCTTAAATTGCACATAATCAAAGAAAGGGAATATAAATTCAAGAGAAACCTTATTACCAATGATTTAGACCTTGAATTGCAAATATATTTGTCCATATATGATTTAACTAATTACCAATGACTAAACCTTATTTCATCAGATATTATATAAAATCAGTATGACAACAAAAACAAACTAATAGAAAACTCTTCTTTCCAAAGAGCATTACCTGATGCCTTTCTTTCCATTTGGGGAAAAAGTCATTTCCCAAAAGTTGAAATAGATGATCTCTCATCTCATCATTGGTAACAAGTAAGCATTTAAATTTTATAGTTGCATACAACCAGTACCTGAAACACAGGTTAGTAAATGCAGCACAGTATGCCTAATCAGTACAAACAGATAGATAACAAAAAAATTAATAACATTTGTTCTTACCAGTCATCATTTGATCCTGAAGGAGTTGCATAGAGTGCATCAGCATTATTCCATTTATCAATTAATGCCTTATTGACTGGTTCATCCATTCTGTCTCCCTTGACGCGCTTATTATGCAAAATGATAAGTGGTAACTTCTTTGAAGGGAGCCTTTGGCGCATTTCATTGACAACAACATTGATCTAAAGTTTTCATCTCAGAAGAAAATAATGAATAACCATAACAAGAACAACAAGTAGGGAAGAAAAAAGAAGAGTATTTTCCACGCTCAGTAACTTGCCTTGTGTGGCTTGAACTTCCTTTGGCCAAAAAGGCCAACATTTGCAGCATCTATCACTGCTTCAAAAGGTCCATAGTAGTCAAGCCATTTCTGCAATGCACATTTTCATATATTTCAATCGCAACATCATGAATCTATAATATTAATGAGATTAGACCAAATACACATTATAATAGTTTCTTACCTGAAATTTTTGGAAGTTTGAGCCTTTTTCTCTCATAATGGCTATAGATGCTACTGACTTGGCAAAATTTTCAGTTTCAATGGGATCGAGATCAATGGTGGTCAACTGCACTCCGCAGCATTTACACATTCCATCCTTTCCAATGGTTGTATGAGCAACTTCCCATTTCCCCTTACCCAACCAACCCTGCCCATGCCAGCCTCCACCATTATTTTCTATTGCTTCCCTTATCAATCTCTTATCCCATTTTCTCTTCCCAACTCTTGAAGCCGGCTTGTTCTTAAACCAATCAACAATCAAAGACGCAGTGGCCTGAGATACTTTCCTCACACTACTTCTTACTTTATGCAACACATAGTAAACCTTGTCACTATTTCCAGCTCCTATGCTCACCCTCAAGAGAGCCTCCAACTCAGGCTCTTCAGGGTAGACACCATGCTCAAGCATGTGCTTTTCAACAGCAAATGCCTTATCTATTTCCCCATTATTGCAAAATATGGATAAAGCAGGACCGTAAGACCTTAACTTAGGACTTATCCCCAACCCCTTCATCTGTCTCACCATCTCAAAAGCCATGTCACCATCACCCACAGACATGGCGATTCGAGCCACAGCCGTCAGCGCAGCCTCATTCATTTCAACCTTATCCACACACATATTCTGATACACCTCAAACCCTCTCTCTAGCGCATATCTCTTGACTTCCTCACTCACCAGAAAACCCCCATCTTTCTCAGAGGAACTCAAGTCAGAATTTAACTCAGCATTGCAATCCAACTCAAAAGATGAGTCATTGGTATCCATTGGTCCACTGAACCCCTCGTTCAGAACCCCATCAGAGGAAACACGTGCATTGAGAGTTCTAGCACCATTTCCACTTTTAGCCGGTCGAACAACACCAACAGCAGCAGAAGAACACAGATACAGCAACACAGTGTAATGGTGCTGCCCCAGTTTGACACCCTCTGAGATTGCCGAGTCATACAAGGACAACGCCCCCATAACATCGCCCCTTTTAGAACACATGTCCAAAGCATTCTTCAACTTCACTTGCGGGCTATCTCTATCCTTTTTCCTCTTCCTCGTCTTCTTTTCCACTGTCTCGGTGACCGTGCAACTGCTGCCACTGATGGTAGCTTTGGTTTGGAAAGAACCCCTGCAGTCTCTGAAAGAGAAAGGAGGTGTCTTGGCAAACCATGTAACGGTTTCAGATAGAGAATTGAGAGAAGAGTATGGAGTTGCAGGTTGTTTTGTTTGGATGGAAATGAAAGTAACGATGTTGTTTGAAGGACGAGGTTGATAGAGACGAGAAAGGTTAGGCTTAGAGTACGAGAAAGTGAGAGAATGTCGAAATTGCAGAGTGTTGAAGTAAAGGGCAAAGGGAGCCATCATCTACCTCACCACCCTCTTCATCTTCACCCTCATTCTCAGATATTATATCTTTTATCTTTATCTTTCTCTTCACTGTTTATTCTGCTGGGATAAGAATTATATTTTCATTAATTTAAATAATAATAAAAATATTTATATGATTAACTAATTAAACATCACTATGGATGTGACTTCTAAAATGACTAATTTTAAAGTCTGCAATTTTTAATTATATAACATTACATTACAATTTAAAATATCTTTTACTCCAAATGTATTATAATTAAACTAAAAACTATTTTGTCTGCGTTATTAAAAATATAAATAACTTATATAATATAATTTTGTGACTACTTCCAGCCAATTTCTCAAAGTTATTATAAGTTATGAAGATTGTATTTATAAGATAAAGATTTTATTTTTAATTTATTAAACGTATTTTTATTTTGCTTCATTATACTATTTTTAAAGATTATTTCAATGTTCAAAACTTTATCTATACAACACCAAAAATTTTATATATATATACAGAGAGGGTTTTTAAAATATGAACTTAATTAGCAGATTTTCTAAATCTAAATCTTGTATGTACTACCCGAATTTAGGTGCTTACTCATAATAAAGAAATGAAAATTTCACTGGTTAATTAAGCTTTCAAATTAGGAACTATAAAGTTTCATTAAAAGATTTATTGGGTTTGGACCAAGTCATTAGGAAAGAAGGTGAAAAAAAAATTATAAATAAAAAAAACCACAAATAAAATGTAATGTCTCTTTTAGTTCTAAACTTACGAATTCATATATTAACATCTCAGCAGACTTATGTGTTACGAATTTATATATTGACATCTCAGTTGACATCTCAGCAGACTTATGCGTTACGAATTTATATATTGACATCTCAGTTGACTTAAGCATCGAAGTATCTATACTAGTAACTCTATCCACCTCTCAAAATTGGACGAACATCTTAATGAAGAAGATTGGATTAGAGATATTCCGTATTTAGAAATTTCTAAAGAGATTTGGAACACTAAAAACAAAAAACAATTAGTACACCTTTTGTGGCTCATTTTAATTTACCTCAAAAACTGTCATCACTATAAAATAGAAACTCATGTAGAGTGTCTTACTCTATTGTGGTTGAAAGTATCTGTAAAGTGGATTCTCAAATACTTAAAAAGGTTAAACAAATATAAGTTTAGTGTTTATAAGAGAAATAAATGATAGTCATATTACTATATTTAGATTTAGATTATGTCGATGATCTTAATTGCAGTATATTCTTGTTGCTCTGTAAACAACAAAAGTAAAATCTATGACAAGTACAAAACCCATGAGTGACAATTTACAATGTTTTGTGATTTGTCAGAGCATAATTCATTTAATAAGAAACCAAATATATGATAAGAGGATAAAACATATTAATATCAAGATAAATTTCATTTCATTTGTAATGTTATGATACAAAGCGATCAAATGGTAGAAAAGATTGTTAGTTCTGATACAACAAATGACAAAAGTTCTTCTACCTTATAATGTTTAAACATTGCAAGCTGTAATTGACTCTAGAAATTAATTAATTAACATCGCTAACAAAAATAAATGACTTGTAAAATTCAAATCATGATGGAGATTTGTTATTTATGACTTCAATTCTATTGATATATTTAAAAGTTCATGTAAACTACTTAAAATGTGCAGGCAGCATTTTATAACTCTGTCTTTTACCATTCATTATTTAACATATATTCTAATATAAATAGGTACACTTGCATGTAGAATACAATTCGCAAGATGAGTGAAGACAAAAGAATTTAATCCCTAGAGGGCCTTTTGAAAGATAAAAAATTTGTTGAGAATTCTTGGTAGTTTTGTTCTTAAGAAATAAATATTCTTCAAAGTTGCCACTATACTTTTAGTTATATTTACTTCAAATAAAAATTTACCACAATAACCATTCATTATACATAACATACATTGGGAACACTTTAATAAAGTTGATCAGCAATTACATTAAGTTAATCAAAAGCTCAATTTCATCAACGCTAGTTAAACTTGAGCTCTCCCTAGATTATCTAGAAAATTTGTCATTATGTTTTAAAGCTACCTTGAAATTTGGTAAACTCAGATTTGTACTTCAAAGCACAAAAGTATTTACTCCTAGTTGGAAGGAGTACCTCTTGATGGAAACAAATTCTAAACTGCAGAGTTGAATCAACCAAGGTCCAAAGCCACTCACCAGAAACTAGTTCTTGGTCATATCAATGCTTATACATACACATTAATAAATAAGTGAAAAACTAGTACTAAAGAACTGCAATAAAATGCTATGTATATAACTAACACTCAGATCTTAACCAAATAAGCAATTTTTTATTTTGAGATAAAACCAACCAAACCATTCTTGGAAATCATTCAACTATATTAGGTGTAAACAAAGAAAAATGGAATTGTAACAAGATTACTACACATACAAACAAAATGGAAGGTGTCAACAGCAGGTAAAGGTTTAACTTGTCCTAACAATTAGTTATTTTGTTCCCATTCTACCTATGTCAACTGTCAACCTTGGATGCAGAACAATTACACTATCATAACAACTTCCTCAAAGGCCCATACTCAATATGAGAAATGTCAGCACATACACTCCAACACACTTTCCTATTAGATGCAATTCCAGAGTCCAACTAAATAAGAATCTCATTTCCAATATGCTAGCAGCACTCTTCTACACTACAGTATGATATCTGATTTGACGATGATTTATAAATACCATAGAACTGTAGTAATCATGGAAACAGTAACAAGAAAAATGGATTAAATTCTCAGGTATAATGCACTCAAATGCATTACTAGTTAAGAAAAAAATTATCCAGACTGGAAAAACCAAAAAAGATATTCCAGAAATATATGAAGATAAAATGAACTAAGCAATATGCAAGCAACATCAATTGCACTGCGTGTCCTCAAATATGTCAGATGAAGGATCATATGTCGGTGGCCTCAATATTACAACAAATGAAAACATCAACATGAGCCTGACATCCAATGAAAATGCTACCTTGCAGCAACTAACTGCAGACAAATGCTGTCATAAAGGCATGGAAATACCTGTAAAATACACAAATGAAAGTTTGTACCACAAATTAGATGGAAAAATGAGATGGGTGCAATTTTCTTATCAACAATGTACTTTAAAATAAACAGTGTACAGCAAGCCTAACATCAAAGATAGATATTTTTACTCATGCAGTCAACTTCTGTACTTCTAACAAAGTGTGAAAGGACCCAATGATATTTAATTTTGTTGAGTTGTAAAATATAATTCTATGCAAAAATTATAAAATCTATATATTTGTCTTCTTGAGCATCAGGTATCTCTAGTTAACAGTTAACACTAATACCCTGGAATGCACTTCAGCAAAACTTCATTAAAATAATACCATCATGATTTGTTTTGGCATTTTTCAGTCATAATGCAACTATCGTGGTGAATTTTCTATCAGATGACTAATAAAATCTATCTGTCTATTTATCTACCGTGAGCATAAGATTCAAAGCTTCTAAAATTTAAAAACAATGGGTAAAATGAAAACGATATTGACCAATTTACTGTATAATTTAGAAGAACTCCCTCCTCCTACCCCATGGTGCAATGCTTCAGACCACATTCCCCTCAAATGCCTATCGTATGTTTTTTCACATCTAAGTAAATTCTATCACAAATATATATACCTCCAATACCAAGTGCAGATCATTTGGTAACGGTATACCCTACAAAATCTTCACACAAGAAAGCTCAACCTCTAACCAACAAAACCAAATGGTATGTCTATACAAATTGGCAAAGAAGCACTTTCAGTCTTTTTAAGCCATCCCTCGGTGAAAAACTAGTTGAAGTCTAATGAAATCTTGTTTGGATGAATTTCTCCGCAAAAACTTATAGGAGAAGAAAATAAGTAAATATGAATTAAGCTTCTCTAATAAATTAAATCAATTTGTGCACTTAGCTTTTATAGAACCTCCCTCGTTTAACTTATATAAAATCTAAAGTGCGTAGGTAGATTTTAACTTCTGAGATAAACACAATTTCTTTTACTTTCTTGTTTTCTTCTCCTACAAATGTTTATAGAGAAGTTTAACCAATCAGACCTTTGTCACCTCACTTAAGGTTCTAATTCACATGAGGTTTTCGATTCAAACTTCACTCTCCTAATTGTATACGAACATTAAAACACGAAGATACAAAAACACAAGAAAAAAGCAAGGGCTATTAGTGTGGTGTGCAACGACATTCACTGCCACAAATCTCATCTCACATTTCTTAAAGTCATGTCATAAATTCATAAGAACACACACCTTGAGGAACTAACGCCCAACCCATAGACTCAACAGACAAGCTTGACACTAATCGAGATGAAGCCACCGCGCTATGAAACGGCATCATTGAGTCCAAGCTTCCCAACTCCACCGGTAACCTAACCCACCAAATTACAAAGTTTAATTAAAACAAATGAATAAACACAATCACAGAAAAATGTCTTACATGTTTTCAAGAACGAAAGGGTAATGCAAAAAAATTTCCATTGGGGGGATGAAACGAAGCGTGAGGGAGACGTGGGGCTCACCGGAAAGTGCGAGAAAGGCGGCGCGAAGAGAGAGAAAGTGGATTGGAGTGAAGAGAGATTGAGGGTTTGGTGAAGTTGTTGTGAGCAAGTGTCTGTAACCGAGACGACAACCTACACAAAACCTTCGATGATGCCATTGTTGTGTTGAAGCACTACAAAGTATGAAACCTTCGCCACTCTATGCTATGTTTTCCCAGAATATTACCAATGCAACGACGCCGTTTCCCTCTTTATTGTATTTCTCTTTTTCTTTATGGATTCCTTATATTTTCTTTTGGATGAAAGACATTTCTAACCAAGACCTTGTAGAAATTAATTTTTAATTAATTAACACTGATGATTTATTCTATACAAATCATAAAATTTATTTAAAAATTTGTGGAAGTTTAATGATAGATGTTTTGGGTGTTTTCTATATTAGTAGTAATATTTTTAATATTTTAATTTCTGCATTACACAAGTTTACTGTTTTTTTAATTCATAATTTGAGAAGGCTTTCTCATTTTATCATCTTTTACGCATAAAAAAGTGTAACAAGTATTTCTCTATAAAGAAAATATTAAATCTTATTTTCATTCTTCTTTACTCCTTCGTACCAAATTTATGTAGACTGAAAATTGAGTAATTTATATTATTTTTGGATTTTACAATATAAAGATACATTTTACATACATCAGTCAAAGATGTAATTTAGATTAAACAATTTAGAGGTTACAAGAATTTGAGATTAGTTTTTGAAAAAAAACACTTTTAAAAGACTTTTACTGATTAAATTATTTAGAAAATAAGTGTATGTATTACTTCTGTTTTAATAATTTAGATTTAGTTTTTGGTAAGATACCTCTAAATTGTATAAAATTAACAAAATATATTGTTTGCTTGGTCCATTACAATGTTGGTATCCCTTTAATTAATTCATGTGTATTTAAATTAAATTTAATATTATAATCAACTTGATCGTATCACACAACATATTCATTCAGTTCCATATTTGTTTAAAAATGGATCATCCATTATAGTTTTGATAATCAAATTCATTATATTTTATTCAATTATGAATCTGCAAGTCCATAGCTGAGATGTGTTTTATGGATATGGTCATTCGTAGTCTTATTTGGATACACAATAATGTCTTCTAAATGTCAAGATCTAAAAGCCTTTCTTTTCTCATTCTGGATGCGAAAATCCAAAATGCACACTACATACTTCTGGATACATCTGTAAGTCACTCTCTGGATCTCGATATCCAATAACAACTTCAAACCATTTGCAGCTGCAACTATCACACGAAAATGAAAATGCTTACTTGAAAAGACAACTCCATCGCACCTAAGACTAATGCCTTGGCCTCCACCACCACAACAAACTACTACACCACCACCACCTCCACTCAAAACACCTCAATTACAGTAGAAGAGCTCCTTTGTAGTTTTTGTTTGAAATAAAGGCGATAAAGAGAATTTAGAGTTTTAAAATAAATGTTGGGTGAAGATCACAATTGATCTCGTGCAGGAAGAATTACCCTCCTTTTATTGTGATTAAAGAAAAGTTGTTTTTTCTTGCACCATAACAAATTTCTTCCTACATCCCATCATTTTCGAAAAAGACTATTTTACTCTTTTAGAAATGACTTCGAGATTTCTCTCCAGAATATTTTTGGAACATATTTTCCAGAATATATTTTATTAATTTCAAATTTACCAATTCGAAAACAAAAAGAATGTGTTTCAGAAAGGATATTTTGAAATAATTTGTTGTCTTTCGGATTTCCTAATCCAAAAACACCCTTGGCTTACAGAACCTCTATTCTGAAAACATTTTTGCTTAGGGAACCCGATTCTGGAATTACCCAAAACTGTAAAAGGATATTTTCGATATTTCAAAGAATTTAGGGGTGCAGAAAGAAAAATGTGGGGTGTAGGAAGAAACTCCCTTAAAGAAAAGTTAAACCTTGTTTGAGCCCAACAGAACCCAAAGCAGGAAACTTGAATCGTGCTGGGCAGCTCATTCTATCACCTCTGCTTCCTTCACCGTTGCGTATTAGAAACTATTAACTGCATATATTCTATATTAATATATTAGTTCTGTTATACTATGCTCTTTTTGCCTATAAATCTCTTTACGAGTACCTCTCTACTCGCCATGGCGAAGCAAATCAGAAACCCTTTATAGGAATCAAGAGCATAGTACAACAGAGAAGCATGTCATCGAAATCGTAAAAACAAATCCGTTTATTTATAACCCAAATTACTTCAGAAGTTAGATAAAAATAATCATCGTTTTCTCAAGATAAAGAAAATGTCATCACATAAGCACAAGAAGAGATTAGCTAGAAAGGGTTATGAGATGAGTCTCTTACCTGTGATGAAGCCCGAACACCACCTAACGAGTAAAGAACAAGTATTATGCATTTGTCACTTTCACAACAATAGACTAGACAGTCAATCTAAAACACACGCTAGGAGGCCATGCCGAAGTGAGTACAATAGCTAAGCCTTAAATGCTGAAGAATTATCGGGTGAGTACTAACTATATAATCAAATTATCAACATTTGGAGAAATGTAATTAAATTAAGCTAGATTGTAACAAAACTACAATTTATAATGCGCTCTAGTTCAAAGCGTAATTTCTCTTCATTTGAATACAATAATGAATGAGGAGGAAGGTGAAGGGGAAAAAAACTCTAGAAAGGGGAATTAGGTTACATTGCTTCTTTTATGAAATTACAAGTCTGCAATTTACAAGTTACGTCGAAGCAGAGCAATTAATTCAGATCCTATACTTGAATGACCGGAGTAGAAGAATAAATTGATAACCGAAAAAATTGATCCTATTTGGACTAATTGGTGGGGCTGGGTGCTTGGCAGTTGACGCCCACTTCATTGAAGCAACATAACGAAGAATGAAAGTGTTTTTACAGTTCAGAGTTGTAGCATACCTTCAAATATTCTTCCACAGTTATCTAAGTTAGATTCCTTTTGATATCTATTTTTCAGGAATAAGACTACCACCAGGGAACGAAGATGTAGAAGTAATGCTGCCCGCAGCTTTGGCAACACCATTATTAGTGGTTCCCTGCTGATGATCTGTCTCAGTAGTACTGGCATTTCCAGTGCAATTGTTATTTGGTTCCTTTTGACTCTCTAATTCACTTCTAGCTAATGAAGAACACTTTGTTTCTGAAATTGGAAATAGAAATTAGAAATTAGCAACATCAAACAATAAAGTAGGTAATGCAAAAAATACACTAGGTATACTTGGTAGAGTATGTATAACCATAAATAAACATTTAACATCTACCGAGACAAAGAAGGAATCCAGCACATCAATTTTGATTCTTGGAGCACAGAAATAGGAAATTTCAAAGTCATTTCAACAGCCACAGCTATATAAAAGCAGGCCGAACAAAGCATTAATAAACAAGAAAGGAACAGCTGGTTAATCTGTTTATCTTGATGTACACTTTACATCAATAGACACCACCATTTTCCATCCGTGAGCAAACCCCGTAACTTTGATGTGAAGTGAATATTTTTCAAGATTAGGCGTTTAAACACAAGCTGCTGCTGAGAAATCAACGGAATATGAATAGATTGCTCTTAGCAGTGGGGAAAATATAATGTGCAGGGATGTGATATAACTAAGGTATATTCTAGGAGGAATAAGGTGGTACGAGGATCAAGCCTCAAGGCCGGGAAGCAACAATGAAATCATGAACAATATTCATGCTAGGGATGTGCATCTGAATGAAATGGATGGACAGGGTGCCAGAAAGTAAATGGATCAGAGGAGATTCAGGTGGGAAGCGGAGCATAAGGGGTAGTAAGTGAGAAAGGGGTAAAGCCAATGTAGAGCTATTTTTCCTTTCTTTGCTGTATTTCTTATCTTCGTGAAATTGTACACTGTCTCTGGACTGATATTGGTATCAGACTCAAAAAAGTCAGTTTATGAATAAAGAATACAGGTTTAGCTTTACAGAAGTACAACTAAAGATAAATAAGCTAACGGAAAATAAGAAAACGGTTATTGCGATTGTTGTCAATGTTATTGGGAGGGTGGCTGTTACTTGTCTAAATTGAAAGTTGACAAGATTCAATTGTAACAGCACCAGTGATAAGAATGGGATTTTATGAAAATTTTGCAAACAAATTATAACTTAACTCAGATGAAAGTATTAACTTACCATTTATTTCTCCCATAGTGATAACCCTATTGAGAAAGTCTCTAAATTTTGTCAATACAATCCTTTCTTGCTCGGCATAGACCTCTGTCATTCCTTGTCCATATTGCGGTTGTGAAGATGTGTTGCAGGCATGCGCCCTTGATCCAATAGGGGAGGCAGAAGTCATGAACATTGTGTCTTGCTCATCGCACATCAATGCTAAGGTTCCAGGAGACATTGGCCTCCCTTTTGGGACATCAGCACCATCTGAACAAGAATTTTCTGGGCTGATTTTATCTGTCTGGTTTGCACTCAAACAATCATCATCAGCCATAGGTTTCTCAACATTAGCTTCCTTTTGGTTTGGTAATTGCTCTTGAGTTGAAGAAGCAAGAGAAGTTTCTGTGTGATCTTCTCCATGCTTATCCATTAAATTTTTCTGGTCTATTCACAGTAGTAAAAGTAATTGGTCAGAGAACATAAGACAATAATGTGCAGTTGTAAATTGATAATGCTAATCACTTGGTAGATACATAGCAACTGGAATCACCAATTATACACAAAACTATAAATGTTTTTCCCACACAATCTTTTCTTCTAGTACATGTAAACTCATGGACCACATGTATTAGAGCCTGTTTGGTTGTAGGAAATATTTATTGTTTTCAATTTCTTAATTTTTTACTTATGATTATGAAAATGCAACATGGCTTTCGCCATTTCCAAAACAAAACTCTTGAAGCAAAATAAATGAAATTTTTAATAATTATTATGATAGAAACAGAATATATAAAAAGAAAACATGTACATAAACAAAAAATTTCATTTTCACGAATTGTTTCCTAATCATATTTCTACGGAGAAACATGAAAAATTTAGATGAACTAAAAGGTCACTTGGCAGAATAGAGGTTTATAAGGTGCTCAAATTTTTCAATACTCCAGCATCTTGAGGATTGCACTTCCTCCCTGATTCCAAAACTCACCAAACAACTATCCAGTTGCAAATAACATCAGCATATGGGCAGGGTACCAAACATTTAGAGATCACGTAGAATTAATTCCACTTCAAAATAAATAACTTTTAATTAATCGCACTTCCTTTTTTGCTTTCCCATTTCCCATGAAGGAAACTATTGTTTGCAGGTACATTATCAATTAAATCAGGTCGAATTCTGTAATTTATTATTTAGCTAACTAAATCCTCAAACTAGTTT
>Ga0123342_1003646_pt1 | contig 24476 bp, 5 predicted proteins | sample Turbeawhitnodule_FD_89960 | JGI IMG/M metagenome (GOLD analysis project Ga0123342, IMG submission 89960) | Root nodule microbial communities of legume samples collected from Mexico - Turtle bean Mexico white nodule | ecosystem: Host-associated > Plants > Roots > Nodule | place: Mexico: Nepantla... | reverse complement strand
TATATATATATATATATATATATATATATATATATATATATATATATATATATATATATATATATATATCCCTCTCACACATCTCATATTTCCTTTTGTCTGTGCTTCATTTGGACAAATGCTAAAAACAGTTCCAGAACTCAATATTTGGCTTTGTGATATGGTGTGGTATTATACGCTGTCTAACAAAGTTGACCAAAGTTATCAAAGAATCAACCATGATTTCATGCATTATCAGGAATGGAATAAATATGTATTTGAGAACTATATATATATTAATTAGAATTTAGAAAATGGATGATACCTTTTTTGGACTCATTGCACCCATCTTCATCTTTTTCTTTTCATTTTTTTCGTTTTAATTGTTTATGGGTGGTGGGATCAAGTGTCACTTCAGTCCACTTTGAACCTCATGGAAAATGTCAAAATTCTTCATTTGTTCTCACCAATAATCTCTTGTGTTTTTGGTTGCTATTCACCTCCATCAATAGGAATTATTTTTAGAAATTGGACCAAGAAAAACAAAGGAAAAAAAAACTGTATACACCAATCACCAGTAATAAAAAATGATAAATGTCTTTTCAATATAAGCAAATCTAGCCTTGACCGGACCGAGTTCTAGACTGAAGAAAATCCCTAAAAAGTGGTGGACCCCATGATGATATAACCTAATGGAAGGCTAAAGGGAGTGCAAAAATTAATTAACCATGAAAAAAATAAAAGAACATTAAAGGTATTGAATGGTTAGATAGCACAACATAACAACTCCGAATTAAGTAATCAAGATCATAAATCTCAAATAGTAACAAAACTTGTAATAGTTGATAGTATAATTTTATTAACAAAATTAAAATTAATGACAACTTATTATGAGAGATACAATTCACTCCTTATAATAAATTTGAGGTGACAATATAGTAAATAAATTAAAATTTGTTACGTGAGTTATTAATTATTATATCTTATATAAGATATATGAGTGATTAATTATACAAGATTGAAGTACGTTTTAAATGTCAATGAATTAATAATAATATCAATTTGACTTTTTTCTAATAATGGTAACGTTAAGATTGTTAATTTGAGTTGTTTTTTTGGTTCATCTAGATAAGGTCTATGGTTTTTCATGGAAGAATCACACATAGTACTCATGAGAATTCAACACTTGATATCAATTAGTCTTCATCTTCTTTAACAAATATGGCAAATTGGATATTGATAATAAAGTAAATGTCCATGCCACATGATATTGTAACAATTTACTTATGTTTATCTTTTTATAATGTAATATTTTTATATTTTTAGTATATTTAATTTACATTTTAATATTTGTTTGAAGAGCGATATGACTAATCTATATATTACACTCCTTTCCTTACTTGATCAGGTGTTTATTTTGCTATTTGTAAGGGAATGTCGTTTTTGTTTTGTTGAGCTGGTTGTTAAGTGTTTAGGATGTATAAGGGTTTGATCACTCCTGAAATGGCTCATATTTTTTTTTTCTTGTTGATAAAAAAAACATAATTTTCTCACAAGGTTTGGACCATAGTCAACCACCTACCCAGAAAAATGTTATTTAAAAATTAATTTATAATTTTTTATTAATAATAGAAACTACTTAGATACTAATAATTTTTTACTCTATAAAATACTATCTAATTTAGTCAACATATTAATTAATTATTTTTTGTCTCTAAAAATAATTTATATTTAATAAATTTCTTGTCATGAATATTCCCATTTTTTTGTCTTGTTAAATTTACATCCTTAAAATATTGTTTATTAGTTCCAAATCCTTTATGTTAAACTTCCTAGTGAATTGTGTCTCTAAGTTTTAGACTCAAATTTACAATAACAAAATTATAAAATCATTCTTATCAAACCTATTATTATAATAAGTCCAATGCTCAAAAATTCAGTAGTTTGTTTTAACCAAAGTTAACGATGAAGGAATCAAATTTGTAGTACGAGAACACCTAGACAGACCTCCTTTAAATAGTATGAAGATTTCACTTGGAAACCAAAAATTTTCTTGTTTTTAAAACCTTGTTCTTTTTTAAAAATCTCCACTACAAGAAAATAGCCAATTTTCTAAAAGATTTATATTCGTTAAAAAATTATGAATTACTTACTAATTCTAATTAGTTACTGATTATTATTTGTACTTAATTTCATACTATCTACTTATTTATTTGTATTTCATACGACCTACTTATTTATTTGTACGTAAGTGTAACTATACGAATTTCTTTTATTATTGATAGAAAATTATCTACAAATAAATTTCCTATTTAATTTTACTTCATTGACAAATGCATCCGTTAAAAGTGAAGTTCTTTTTACGAAAAAATAAAGAATACATTAATCACAAATAAGTATGTCAAAAAACAGTAGAAAGTTTTTGTTGTGCTAAGAAATCTAATACTAAAATTTTGTTAATTAATTAAATATTAATTTAAAAATTATTTATTAATAATAAAATTATTTTAGATAATAATAATTTTTTTTTTCTAAAATAGTATTTAATTTAGTTAATATAGTGATTAATTATTTTTTTTAAATTAATTTTTTATTTAATAATTTTTTTAACACTAATTAGAAAACAGATAAAAAAAGAAAAGAAATAATAATAAAAACTGGACAATACTTTAGAGCCATATTTTTTTATCGGACATATTAATTTAAATTGATTTTGCTATCTTGTAGTTTTAGGGTCCAGTTCATGAATATAATAAAATAAGATAGCTTTATTGTTAATTGTTACCTCAATATAATGTTATTTATTTTACCTTATTATTATAATATTTAAATCATAATATTTATTTTGTAAAAAATTATATAATTTTATGTATAATTTTAAGAAAAAATACTTAAATAAATACGTAATTGTGTAATATTAATTTATATTATATATCGTAATTTTTTATGTAGCTATTATATATGTATAATTATTTTGTGGCACATCAAATTAAATTAAATTATTTATCAAAAAAAAGTAATTATTGTAACACATAACTTCAAATATACATAAACTATAATTTTGTACAATTTATTTAAAATTACTCTTTTTATAATTTCCATGATTTGTAAAGAAAACATAAATTAAAAAAAATCTTATAAAATTATATATAATTTTAATATCGTTCTAAATTTAAGCCTGTTGATATTTTTAGAATTATTGCATACTGTTCTTATAATAATTGAATGATTCCTTGTAGTTTTATCTTAAAAAATCTAGATATATAACAGAAGGAAGGAAAATGTTTTGATCTTGATTTTTTACTTTTATATGAATTGGAATAGGTGTGTTCTTTTAAATATATGGAATTTCTTTGATGATAATATGAAAAAGTTTCTTTTGGTAAATTTTACTTTGATTATGTTTATCCTTTAAAAGATATTAGTTATTATAGGTTGTACTACATCTTTAGTGTAGAAAAATTAGCTATTGCTCTTTTTTTAGAAAGCTTGTTTAACTAATTACTATCTTTTACAATAATAATAATAATAATAAGAGTTAAATAAAGTACTTGAATTCTACCACTAAATTAACCATGGATTGCCTTTTCAATTTTTCAAATGTGGTCACACACACAAACATGTATATATATATATATATATATATTAAATTTGAGTAAATATAAGTTGAAAGATGATAACTAGAAGACAGTACAAGAACACAATACTTATATACCTCTTTTTTATATATAGATATGCAACAATCTCTCTCAACCTATATAGTGTTGACACCAATTTAAATTGATTCTGCACTTCACAGAAAAAAAAGCTTCCTGTAACATGTTTCATTATTGGCAATAGTGTACAATCTATGAAAATATTTTTATTTGAGAAGATAAAGAAAGCTAAAAGCCCCTAGGAAAAGCTATATCTGATTTATCAGGTGGTAACTAGAGCAACACAATGAGGAGCAACTTCAAAGATCTGCTACCAATCTGCTGTATCAAGATCACGCTTCATATTTCTTAATAACAAATAGTGGGAGCTAAATTCAATCTGTATCCTCTCTTCTTTTGCTTTGTAATGCACCAAGCATTTCTAAACCTTACAGTAATAGAAGTTAGAACTTAGAAATGTGCATGCAACTAATTGTTTATTTATCAACTCGTCAATAGCAGACACCGACATATATATATATATAGGCCAGGAGGGGATTCAGATGATGCCTAGTTACCTCAACTTCTCTTCCATTTTTCTTTTTATTTTATCATTCTGATCTTCTCTTTACTACCGCTGAGAATCCATGCACTCTTGAAATTAAGAATAGCATGCTATATTATATGTCATCTAACAATTCTTTAATTGTATTCTAGATACTAGTTAATCCTCCACAGCTGGGTTAGTGTGAAATTCCCTCTTAGTCTTCATTGTTTTTCTTCTTTTTTTCTACCCCTATCTTCATTTTCTGATACACTGATATATAGCATAAGACTTAGCTCACATATACGAAGTCGAAGTAACTCTACATACTACAAACCTTTCATGTTTTTTGCCATGCAAATGCCAAACCAAACTGGTGAAGCTCAGCACTTGACAATGTCTCTTGATAAAGACAGCTTTGAACATTCAATCTTTGTCTTCTTCCCAGATGAACATCGTAGTCTCCTATTCATGTAGTGAGACTTGGTAAAAATACCCCCTCTAAAAGATTTGAACTTAAGAACTTACATAAACTACAAATTCTCCATAAGATTCCTCCATCGTAAATTAGCGGATTGACACACATTTTACACACGCCTGCACCATGAAATGCAGGAAATAGATAGTAACTCCTAAAAATTATGAAACAAAAGCACTTCACCCCACCTTAAAAATAGTGAGAAGTGAAAGGGTGATCATCCCCAACACCATTGAATATAAACCTATCATGCAACTTAAGATGAGAAATCCTACTTATATAACGCTTGTGTATAAGTTCTTTTACATTTAAGAAAAAGATAGAAAAGCAAACAGATCATAGAAAAGTGCTTACAGATTAGCAACTGAATTACGATAACCATGCACATGCACTTTGTATCATCGATCATGAGATTGAGAATGAACAAGGTAACTAATAAATCACAAAACAGTGTCGAGTGGAGTTGAGATCCCTGACTTCATTCTCAATACTGCAAGCTAGAAGAAAACTCATTCTCGTTTATACAAAGAAAAATATTATCCAGTTAAGAAATTCAGATCATCTACCTTCCTACATCCTATCTAATTGTTCCTATTCCTAATCCTACTCAGCTTAGGGTTTTCTCTTTAACCCTTAGCGATGCAGGTTGTCTCTCACCTTTGAAACAATGATATGGGGGTAGTGGCCATGTATATGCTCACAAGAGATCGATACCTCTTCTGCTTCTTCGGCTGAGAAACCTCGTCATCCCCAAAAATCTCCAGAATCTCCTTCTTTGCGGTTTGATGAACCTCTTCTCCATCACAGCTTCTGTTCCTCTTGTTCCCAGCAATGTTGTCGCTGCTGCTATCTTCGCTGAGTTGAATAAGATGCTGCGCAGCTTCCATATCTGACTCCGTGATTAGAGGTTTGGTTCCACTGGGAGGAGACGGTTCTGCCATTGAATCGGAGAAGTAAAAAAGCAGTCCTGAATTGATCTTCCTTTTCCCTTCCTTTGACGCGTGAGTTTGGCGTGAGTTTGTTTGATTTAAGAACAACGAGAAACTGCTAGGTTGGTTCTATGAAGATACGCAGCACGCATATGTCCCTATTTAAGGCACAAATCTCAATATTGCTTTGTTTTGTTGTTTTACTTAATTTGGGGTTTTATGTAATGAATTGTTAATAGTTGATTAATTGTAAAGTTATTCTGTTGACTCAAGGGCTGCTTTTAATAAGTCTTCAATCTAACGGGTCATACTAAAGCCTATATAAATGCAATCGCATTTATGTGATTTTTGATCGTGTTGTTGAATCTGTATTCCGTAGTGGTTGGCAGACATGTATATCGTGTTGACCATAGTCACGGAATCGATGATTTTGAGTCTTTGATACAACTTGGAAATTTCGAACCTATATTGGTAAAATCCTCTCATCCAAAAACATATTGCACAATTTTTTATTTTTTACACCTATCAACCCATCCAGAGTCATATTGGACAGTTTCAGTTATGCCCAAGCTTTGGGAGTTTCTTCCTGCACCTTTACGTTTTTCTTCTTGCACTCCTTCAATGTTATATCAATGTTATATAAAGATAAAATTATCCTTATTATTTTCTAAAAGCATAAACTTCAATTCGGATTGGTAGATCTTGAATGTATTTAAATTCGGATAACTTCCGAACACACTCATCCAGAAATTTTTTTATTACTCAATTCACGACTATGTTGCAGAATCACAATTCTGAAAAAACAAAAATAATAGGGATGAGGAGACACACCGAATCATCACCAAGCGAAACAGACCCCACAATTCCTGTTCGATGAGATAGAGCCATCATGTACAGATAAAGATAAAGAAATGTAGGTGGTGTGCATAAGGAAGAAGAAGAAAGAGTGTAGGAAGAAAAAACGTAGTGGTGCGGGAAGGAAGAAACCCTCCCAAGCTTTATATTGTGACTGTGGTATTGGGCCCAATTGCCCAAAATTTTTCTTTTAAGTTAATAAATGAATAATTTAAAAATTATGCATTAAAAAATAAATAAAGATTATTTAGAGTATGATTATAATTTTTTTACAAACTAATACCTTATTTAAAACTTATTCAGAAACTAACAAAAACAAATTTGCGTCAAATATGGAGAGCGTAATTTGCAGAAAGATTTAGTGTATCGAATTTATTTAGAATTTAAATTTGGGTTAAATATATTATTTGTTTCATGTTTTCACACAAAATTGATTTTTTTTCTTTGTAGATCTTCTGAACATTTGTAATAATGAAACTATTAAATTGAATTATTTTCAGTTTTTCTACGTGACAAACGGATTTTCATTATAGATTAAAATGTTCAAATATTTCATGTTGATTCATCTTTGAAGTGAATGTTATAATATTGTAAGATAATTCACGTTAAAAATTTGTTTGTTACATTAAGAAAATAGATGATAAATACTCATTTCAACAGTTTTCTTACTACAAGTACCCATAAAATTTAAAGTTTGAACTAAAAATAAAAAATCAATTTCCTGTTATAGTATTGAGACAAAAAAATTATATTTAACTCTTAAAATTTTACTCTAACTTAGTTGTAAAATATAACTCAAAAGTTATAAGAGTTAATTTAAAAGTAATATATAAGTCAAGGCAATTGTTTGTTTCTTTTCTGGCTACTTCTTCCTGCAACCCCATGACTTTTTCTAATATAGTGTTATGTCCTTTAGTAAATAATTTAAGAAAAGAAAGAATCTCAATATTTGGACAACCTAAAATTGGATGCGCTAGGATACAACCGTCCATGTGCCCAAATATATTAATATTTTAATTGTTTTTTGAGCCCCATGTAATGTGTTGGAATATGTTGAAAAAGTTTAAAATTTTGGTGCTTACGTTCTAATTTTAGGGTTTAAACATTTTCGGGGTGCAACTTTACTTTCTCCACTTCTCCTCCAGCTTATGTTCCAGGTTATATTTCGTCTTCTCTTTCAGGCTCTATTCCAGCTTCTGTTTCAGGTTCTCTTCTAGCATCTATTTCAGGGTTTGTATCTTTTCCACCCTTTCTCGTTCGTGGGGGTTGTCCAAGCGAGAATTGGTTTTCTATTTGTTTAGACGGTGGTTGGATGGCGTTATTGGTGGCTTTACATTGGAAATGTTGTATTTCGGTTCCGAAAGGTAATGGTGGCCTTACATTTTCTCTTTATTGGTTATTTTTTGAAAGGTTGATGTCGTTTGATTTTTGTTGGTTGATGAATGGTGAACCTAAATGGGGTGTTCCACTCATATGCTTTACAACACTCAAGTCAAAACATATCTTTGACTACTTTTATAGAGGGGCTATTCATTCCACCAAAATTCTCAAGAATTTCGTAGAGATTGTCAACTTACATTGCCTACAACATACAATATAAGAACGTCACAAAACAAATACCAACAATATGTTAAGTGTGCACTTTGTGTCTTACTCGAATCTACAAAATAACCATGGAATGTAAATGTTTGTATTGAATATAATTTTGCAATTTCAAAATTAACTATTAGCAACCGATGTGCTTTGACCTGAGTGTTGTAAAACATATGAGTAGAGCGACCCATTCAGACTCACCATTTATCACCCAACAAAAATCAAACAACATTAATCTTTAAAAAATAAACCAATTAAGAGAAAATATATTTTTGTAAATGTGTGTGTGCAAGAAATTGACTTTGGGTCACCACATAATGTTACAAGAGTCACCACATGACAAATAACAGAGACAGACAATTTAAACTATTCATCACCCAACAAAAATTAACTGACTTTCTCCCCATCTCATGGCTCACCCCAATCAATAAGAACACTAACTTCAAATTTTCAAGAACCGTCGCCAATGACCATTAACCATCGTCAACACCACCACGACAACAACCACCGCCACCACAACCACCTTCTTCACTTATCAACCATATGTAAAACATTGTGCCTTTTATTTTTAACCTTTTACTGAAGGACAATTTTGGAATTTTAAATTTATGGGGTGGTTGAAGAAGTTATGGAAGTGCAGGAAGAAACTTCCTTCTTTTCTTCTAAATGACTGCCCAAGGAATTGAAATGGGCCGAATCAAGGACTCTTGGCTCTCTTTTGACTCTTTCTTCCTACACCTCCATACCTTCTTGTGCCACCCCCATACTAAATGTGAAAATATCATTCTATCCTTTTTTTTTCACCCCCTTGGATTTGAAATAATAAGCCTATGGATTATGTAATCCGGATATATTCTGGATTACATAATTCGGAAGTAAATTTCATATTTAGAAAAGACTTCCAGATTATGTAATCCGGAAGCTAATAACACATCTGAAAAAAAAGCTTCCGGATTACATAATCCAGAAGCTAATCTTATGTATAGAAAAGACTTTCGGATTATGTAATCCAGAAGCTAATCACAAAAATATTCCGGATTACATAATCCGGAAGCTAATTCTGGAGACTTTTGGATTATGTAATCTGAAATATTGAGAAGGGTATTTTTAGAATATGAAAAACTTATAGGAGTGGCACAAGAAGGTATGAAGGTGCAGGAAGAAGCAGCCCTCTCTTTTTACTACAAGAAACTAATCTTTCCCAAAATAAAATCATAATATTTATCTTCTTTTTTTGTCAAAGATTTTTCTAGTTTTTTTAATGTACTGTAATCATTTTTATGTTATTTACTTGTCCGATCATGTCTTACACAATAATGGTATATTATTCTCTTTTACAAAGATTATTCCCAAAACATGTGAAAAGGAAAAAAAAATTGTATTAGAAGCCATTTCCTTAACTTTCAATTGGGAAGTCGTTATGTGTGGAACAATGACCATGATAAGTAAATCCATATTCATAAATATCCTAACCTGATTTTATTGGATTTGGTGTTTCTCCAGCTTCAATTCTGGAGATCTAATTCCCTGCCACCTTGTTGCATATTTTAAAAACATATTTGTAATTATGTTTTGGAAACTGGATAACCATTTAATTTAAATAAAATAGAAAATTAACTTTACAAAAACAGATCAAAAATTTAATCAAAACCCAGAAAAGAAAATAAAAAAATAGCAAAAAAGTTAACAAAGAGTCAACAAAACAAAAATGTTTGATACAACACTATTTTTTAAATTTTAAAATATTTATTATTTTTTATATTCTTTTAATTATTATTACTAGTCAATATTAATGTTTATTGTGAAAACTTAGTAGAAGTAATGTTATTAGAATGAATGATATCGGAAAGAAAATATATTTAAATTATCATTATTTCAACTTTTAATTAATTAATGTGAAACTACTAAGTATACCAAATATCTATAAATTTATGTTTTATTTTTAATACTATAAATTTGTAATATTATATTTTTTATTATTATTTAATTATTGATAATAATCATTATTTAATACAAGAAAATTATTAAATAAAAATTAATTTTAGAGATAAAAATATTTAGTTACTATATTAACTAATTTGAATATTATTTTATAGACTAAAACATTATTGGTGTTTAAATTACTTTCTATTATTAATAAAAAAAATTGTATACTAATTTTTAAATACCAATTTTATAATCTTAATTATTAATTGGGGTAGTTAATTAGATATCAATTTAAAAATTAGTTTGTAAATTTATTAATAATAAAAATTATTTTAAATTACAATAATTTTTAGTCTATAAAATAATATCTAATTTAATCAATATAACAACTAATTATTTTCAGTCTCTACAACTAGTGTTTATTTAATGATTTTCTTATAATACTAGTGTCAGACTAATACAACCATTCTTACTAATCCGAGTTCATCCATGTTAAGATCCAACATAGTATAAATTGATTGACAAGGATGAGATAGATGTATGTTTTTAATAGCATTTATTACTTTTAACTATTCAAGAGAAGTAACTTGAGTGCACATTTTGCAAGTTCACATAAAAAAAATTATTCAATAAAAATTAATTATAGAGACAAAAAATAATTAGTTAATATAATAATTTTATAAATTAATTATAAAAACTAATAATTTATAAATTTTATTAATAATAGATTTACTTTAAATACCAATAATTCTCTTAATTTTGAAAATATTATTTAATTTAATTAATATAATAACTAATTATTTTTTATTTTTAAAATTAATTTATATTTAATAATTTTATTGTAGTATATCATCATCCCATAGCCATAGTGAACGAGACGAGAACATCTTAAAATAATCTTGAAAAAACACATAAACTACTAAATAAAAACAAGTGAGATACATTTTTTATTTTTCTGTAGTAATGATAGTAATATTTATTCGTATATTAATTTTAATAATATTTAGTTTTGGAAAGTGGAAATGTTTATAGAGAAAGTTTTGAATGACTATTCAAGCACACACTTTTCAGCAACAAAACGACATCAGACACAATACAAGATTAACTCCCAACAAAGATCGTAACCAATCACTGGCTAGAGTGGTAACCTAGGATAAGGAAATGGATTTCTAGACACTGCTTCTCCCAGTCCAAGTAAATTATTCAGGGTTATATAGGTAATTAAACAAGCTCTTTTGCTTGCCTTATTATAGAACTTGGAACTGAAACAAAAGCTCTCTCAATCTTTAGTATTTTCTAAAAATCTTGATATCCCTCCATCGAGATTCCATGTAGTTGGAAGCACCATTCTGTGCGTAAACCCCACACTTGAAGTAGTGAGTGCCGGCTCCACGGCCATTTCCATCAAATTTCTTCACCCCGTTGATAAAAATCTTCACGTTGTTGGCACCCACATCATGGATCACGTTGAAACGATACCACTTATTGTAGATGTTTTGTTCCAGAGTAGCTGATTGGTAATGAGTGAGAGATCCACCATACACCCTGCTCTGAGAGGTTGTGGCAGAGGAGACTCCACCGAACACTTGCTGGATGCACGTCCCGCTTGTGCCACTGGGCACGGAGAAATGCCCTTCAAATTGCCACACACCAGATGAATAATCGTATCCCTGCAAACTCAAATCTGATTAGGATTTTTATTACGAAGTGGACTTTTAAGTTTAAATAGGATGGAAATGACTTTGATACTATATTACAAAGTAAACTTTAAGTCTAACTAAACTCCATAAAACCGGCTCATGATGTGAGGTTTGCATCCACTTATATACAATAAAATGTCTTAATCTCTAGTCGATGTAAGATCTTTAACACACTCTCTCACGTCGAGAGTTACCGCTCGTGCGTGGGATAACATATTATGGGTGATCCGATAGCGGGTGGCCTCATAAGCCCAACAAACACTCGTTAGGATAGATTCGAGATGACTTTAATACCATATTACGTAAGTGGACTTTAAGCATAACTCAACCTCATAAAACCGGCTCATGGAGATCCCAAACAATTTTCTTTTTAACCATGAATATAAATGAAGACTCATCTTCACAAGACATTTTCTAAATAAGTCTCGAGTATTAATTATTTTTTTAAGACATTTAAATCATTCAAATGTGGAAGCTCATTGCATTTGTTGCAGCGTATACTTCACTGCAAGAGACTATCAGAGTCAATCTTCATGAACAGCTTTGTCGCCTTCTGTAGACATATCTCCTACACTTTGTTTGATAGAGAAAAAGAATAGAAAAAATGGAAATTGATAGTTGAAGAAGGAAAAAGGATAAAAAAGTGTATGAAATATAATAAGTATTTCTTCAAAATGAATGATTAATAAAGGTGGAAGTTGGGTCTTACTGTGATACGCATCTCACTTCGTGGTGCTGTTTGGCTGCTAGACGTGTGAGGCTTGTCCGTGGAGTATACCCAAAATCTGTGCACTCCATTTGAATAGCTGTAACGCTGGTTTTGTGGAACATCGTAAGGCGTTTGGATCTGGATGTTGGAGTTAGAAAATGAAAGAGGGGTGAAGCCATCTGTGGGATCGGAAGCAACCAAGGAAAGAGTTGTGATAGTGATGAGTAATGGCAAAAGGGTTTGATGGAAAATGGGTAGGGACACCATTGCTGCAGATGAAGATGAATAGTTATTTTTCCTCAATATAAGTTAAGTGGATAAGGAAGGTTTGATGGACACGAGTATTTATAGAAGGTTCAGACTCAAATGGTTGACATGAACACGGGGACATTGCAGATTTATTGATTTCTCCTTCTTAATTGCATCTCTTATTTTATGCTGTACTATTTGGAAACAAAGAAAACGGCACTTGGGTTCAAGGAGGGTTTATAAGACAATAAAATAGAGGTAAAATAAATTATTTTTATAAGTTAATATTAACTTTTTTTTTCATTGGTATCATAGTTAAATCATATATTAACTAATCTTATATTATGAATACCAAAATCTTATCTCATATTATGAATTTACGACGTTTCAATTTTTATCTAAAAGTTAGGCACCATAGGACCACCATTGTTTTGCAGTTTCAAAACAAACAGCACGGTATGCCACGTGAAGTTACAACTCTAATCATTATAATTGATCAAATATAATTTTAAATACTAATTTATTATGTAATAAAATAAATGGAATTTATGCAATTTCACTTACAATCGAAGAAAGATAAAAGTTACAAATAATGTAAAACAATTCTATACCGTTATTTATACGACTTCATTCTACAACATTTAGGTTGTATTTCTATTAGGGAAAGAACATGTGGAGATTTCAGTGAGCATCAGGATTTGAGAGAAAAGTGTGAAGAAAGTAAGTATGTTTGAATTCGGGTATGTTAGAATAGATTTGAAGAAAAATTTATTGAAATTTGTAAGTGATATGATGCTTGTGAGGTTTTTTTAATTCTTTTTAAAAGTATAAAATGTAAGTTTACAAAATTATCCTTATATTTAAAACTAATTAAATAATGAAATGTGATGTATTTTTGTGTAGATTTGAGTTAATTGAAATATTTTAAATTACTTTCGGTACAATTGAATAATTTATTTCGATATCGTTAAATAATTATTTTTGGAAAAAATACAAGTTACTTAATATTATCGAAACATGACAATAATCATAAAAATAATATTATCTAAGCATATTCAAATTTATTGTTATATTTATTTATACATTTTGAAATTTTTTATATTCATTGATTTAAATTGTATGTAGATACATAACCAAGTAGATATTTTAGATGTCATTTTATAATAAAAAAATATTATATATAGAATGAATTATACAACAAATTTATTTATAAAGAAGAGAAAATATATAGAATAAAGTATGAAATATCATAACATGATAATTATGATGGAAAAATAATAAAAATAAAATATATTTTTTTATATATATTATTCATGAATGACAAAGCAAAAAAGAAGGTCAAAAAGGGGAAACACCACCATACTAGGTGACTTTCCCCTCAGATCTTTGCATATGAGGAGGATGAGAGAAATCATTGTTCATGCATATCCATTCTCCCCATTCCCTGCACATCCCTTATCCAAACCATGGATATTCATTTACATCCTTCCTCTTGAGCAGTACAACCCTTAAAGCAAATAGAACCTTAGGGTCCGGTTGCTTCAAGGGAAGTACTATTTACGTAGATGGAAGTGTAATGATATCCTCATTTGGATCCATTGATGTGTGTGGAAGAGGAAGGAAATATCAACATGAACAATATTTTTCATACTTCCGCGCTAAGATTGTAAAACCCTTACTAAAAACCACGTTTTTCCCATTTTAGTCTCATTTTTGTCTTTGCATGAAAGTGGTTGATTACTTTTATTTTTTCATTGTATAGTTAATATTTATAACATAATATAATACAAATAAAATAATATTAAATACAATTAAAATTATATAATTATAAATATTAATTATTACATAAATTTAACTAACACAAATATTTAATGATATTATTAATAAAATAATTTTTTAAAATAATGATAATAAATATAAATAAAATAAAATCATTAAATAATAATAATATTATTAATAGTTAATTCTATTTTATTCTATTTATATAAAAAAAATTCATAATATTATTAATAATTATTATTATTAATAATAAAAATAAATTATAATATAACAAAAAAAAATATAGTTATTTTTATAAAAAAAATATAAATTAATTAATTATTTTTTAAAATATAAAAAGTAAATTTGTAATCTTAATCTTTTATTAATTAAATAAATTAAAATTTCAATCATAGTCATCACATCACGTTACTCACAAATTTATTATTTTTATGAAAAAAATTCACATTTAACAATAAGAAACTCCTGTTTTAAAAAAAATATTCAATGATTGGAAATAATTACAAAATTTTAATTAACTCAAATTTACACAAAAATACTTCATATTTCATTATTCAAATATTTTTAAAGACAATGGTAAAATTGTAAGCTTACATTTTACATCTTTAAACAAAAATCAAAATTTTCTCACTACCATCACATCACTCACAAATTTCAATAAGTTTTTCTCACACATTTACTCTAACATACCATAATCCAAACACATTCATTTTGTTCCTCTCAAATCCTCACACATCCACTCCGTCAAATCCTCACACATCTCCTCTCCAATCCAAACACACCCTTAGAAATTATTATGGGAAAAATGATATGTTAACAACTTGTAAAATTATACCACCATCCTATAATCATTTTTATTATTTTTTTATTTTCAATATTTTAATTAAATAATTTAATCTAATATTTTTTCATAGCATGAAAAATAACATAAAAAAAGAAGAAGAAGAGGGGACTAGACCAAACCCACAAGAAAAAAAATAAAAAACAATAAAACTCCCAAGAGTAGCTAAGTAACTATATTGGGAGTTTAAACTAAAAATTGAAAAAAATAAAATAAAACAAGAAGACAAACAAAAGAACATTAATAAAGAGGAAAATTGACCATAGTTTGCATTCACCAAGAGTAATAAAAATCCTATGATATTGATATTATCCTTACTTTTTTCTTTGGTTGAACTGTTTTGGGTTATCTTATTGACTTTCACTCTAGGAAGACGTCACGGTCTCCTGTAGGTTTGGACTATTTCATTGTCTTCACTTAATGATTCATCCTTATTCACTTACCAAAAGACCAAATTGACTTCCTCTAAAAAAATATCAGTCGAAATAGATTAAACTAGATCACCTAAAAGAGATTCAAAAAAATTGTGCAAGACTAAATCTTGATAAACGAATTTAGAAGAAACCAATTTGAAAACAATTAATTTAAGACCTGTTTCATTAAAGGCAGATTTGAGATGAAAAGACCATAATTTTCAGGAGGCAATGAGTTTTGTTTTTTTTTTTTGTAGCAAATCATTTGATTCATGGACATCCTCCAAACAGGGCATATCAACAAAAAAATATCATGAGATCCTGAATCAACTCCTATATTTTCAGCAGATTTCTTAAACTTTTGACCAACAAGAGATCCACCCTCCACATGGGTAACAACTTCAATAAGGGTATCAAGATCAATAACAATTTCCTTTAACTTCTACCACCACCACATTACGAATAGGTACATCATATATGTACCTCTACCACAAAATTTTATTTCTCTGTGACACCAACAACTTCTTGTGAGAAGTATCATTAGTTTCTTTAGTCTGCACAATCATGAGTTTATAATGTACAACAACAAGTTTGGACAAAACAATAAGCGATTTGGTTGTGTTATTGAAGTTATCATGATGTATTTGCATTAGAAATACCATGCCCTATTATTTTGCATGAAGAGAAAAATGGAGGCAACTTGTCAAATTCAATATTTGCAATAAAAGCAAAATCAAGTATTTTCATCAAAATTTGATTAGACAAAGCAAATAATATATCAATACCAACTCTAGCAAAAAAAAATTTCTTTAAATTTATCCGTGTTGCAATCATCAAGAGAAAGAGGAGTATCAATCTCTCTCGCTATAGAGAAAAATATTTTTGGTTGTTAATATTCCATAGAAACTCTTAACCCAACATTGAACTTTGGTGAGCGTCATGGAAGATGGCACAAAGTATGATATTTCCATTATTTTTTTCTTGGTTTATCGCATGTGTTGGTTTCCGTTGATGAGACGATGATGAATTCTTTTAATTTTTAAATAATTTGATTAACAATTATAATGTGAAGATGACTGTTCTCAAAATATATAGCTTTATGAGTTTGTGTTTGGAAATTGTGATTTTATGATTGCAAAGTTTTTCAAATATCATATTTAAATTTTCAAAGTTTTAATTACAATTTTACTTTGTATTTGGATTAAAAAATTTAATATATATTTTTTAGCTTTTAAATATTTTATTTGAATGAGATAATTCAATTTTATTGAATTCAAATGTTCATATTTGGATAGAATATTTTAATTATTATTAGGTATGAAAATTATTATCAAACTACACTAATATCAATGTATAAACAATATCATACATACATCAACAAAATATCATTAATTGAGAAAACTTTCATAAAGATTAATAAAAACATACTTCTAGTATGCATGTATAAATAAGTCATCCGATAATATCATACAATTTATACCAATAAAAAATAGTATTTTAATGATAAAAAAAACTTAGTTAAAAAATAACCATGTCAATGTTATTAACGAAAATATTATTTAATATTAATTGAGAAATAACTTTAATATAGACCATAACCGAAAAATAATCTCAATTTACTTTAATTAAAAATAGTTTTAGTTAATATAAAAAAAAGGTTATATTTGAGGTCAACTAAAAAATTCTTGATAGTTAATAAAGATAAATAACAATGATCATAATTAACTTTAATATATGGAAAAAAAATCAATTCAAAAGCTAATATTTGAGTTGATGACCCTCCAAAGTTGACAATATACTAATTAAAGTTGAGTATACAACATTTCTATTAATATTAAGATTAGGTCAAAGAGAATTTACATAAATTTGATAGGGAAAAAAATAGTAAGATGCATTTTAAATTATATTTTTTTAATTAAAATTTTAAATAATTTAATTTTAAGTGATTAAAATTTTCAAGTTTTTTTATATTTTTAATTCTCTATCTAAACATTATATTTTATTATAAAATATTTTAAATTTTCTATAAAAATAAATTATTATCTGTAAATTCTGACGAGGATAATTTCCATGTCTATGAATAATCAAACGTTGACAACATATGTAAAAAAAATAAAATTACACTGCACTAAGGCACACGGCAGTTTTTCAATTGAATTACACCAATATTGAAGAGTCAATCTTGGCACCTATTCAGCTACAATGGCACACTTATCATAAGCTTAAGTAGTTTATTTCAGTTATTTGATTCTCCTATACTATAATTAATCCTTCCATAAAATGGAGGCACTATTAGAAATAGTACTTTATTTTTAAGCAAACCAATTCAGTAACTAAAAACTGACTAAAAATAGAATTAAAAAAACTGACTAATCTTTATCATTTATCATCATATCCTTATTTAAGTCTCTTCAAGCATGAAACACAAATGGTGGTAAAAAAATAGATGAGACGTTTTTGTCATCTAGGTTTTCAATAATGCAGGCTGCTACTCACTTTACACATTGTTAGAAAATATCATCATCTCAACTTGCCTTCTCTATTAACAATATTGTTCTTAACGTTGATTCTTAACATTCAATGTTCAACTAATTAATCTGTGCCTTCTACCAAAGGAAATCTACATGACTGTGCTAATTACCTCAAGAGGAGGAAGGAGTCTTTTTCAATCATGCATATAATTTCATTTCTATTTTCCTTTGTGTTAACATTTCCATGCAATGCAATGTTTTGATCTTAGTTGTGGTTACACGTAACAGATTGGAACTTAGGGTACTGAATGAGACTTTTTGTTTTATTTGTCTTAGTGTTTTTATTAAAGGTAGAGTCAGAAAGAGACAACACCCTTCCCAAATTTGTAATTGCATTCAAAAGCCATCAACTAGATATTTTATTTTGACTAAATATTAATTACAAGAGAGATGTCTCATTGCATAACAGATTTTTTTTTCTTCTTTTGGATGAATGGTATCTTTCAATCAAGAGGCACTGATTAATTTTCACTAAATACCAAAATCTATTTATTTTGACTCCATATCAACATATTAAGAGAATGAGTGATAAAACGGATCACGTATGATACATGCTAAAATTAATAGTCTGTCAGGATAGGATAGGTTTAAGGTTTAGGGTTTATGATTTATGATTTACGGTTAAGGATTAAGGGTTTATGGTTTAGGAATAATAAAAATACGAAGAAGAGTAATAAAATTTAATCAAACTTTTAATATTTTAATCAAATAAGGTTTAATGGCTAACAAAATAAAGTAAATATCAATAATACTTTAATTAATCAAATTATTTATAAAGAAATTAATATAAATAAAGTTGTATATAAAACATTGACCACCACTAATTTTAATTCAAAAAAACATGAGATTCTTTTTTAAAAGTGTCAAAAATAAAGAAGGATGGACGGACGGATTAGCCTATTAGCCTACCCCACCCCGCCGGGTTGGGCCAATATGTGTTTGTGGGTTCAAAAGGTTAACATACTCTATTTAAATGTGAGCAGTCTAGTGACCCAACCTGCTTTACCATCCCTAATTAAGAGAGATGTCCCAGGATTGAAGAAATGATAAAAATATATATATTGCAAATTATAAAACGACACTTTAAAAAAATATATTGAATTATTGTACTTTTACTTACAAGTTTTTTAATAATAAAAAATACTTATTAAGTTATACTAATTTATTTATTTAATATTTTTAACAAATAATAAGATTATTACTAAAATTAATTTTTACAAATTTCTTTCTACTTTATTAGTTCCTAGGGTAGATGTGTGGCATGGGTCGTGTAAAGGTGTAACATCCAAATTTTCAACACATTTTCTTTTCATTTTCAAATTTTCGATGAGTATTCGTTGCATTCATAGTCAATCTGAAATTGAATCCCTCATTCCAAATTCAAAACTGAAATCCCTATAGTAGAGAGTTTTGCATACCCTAACATTGTTCGTGAGAATATCTCCATTAATGAATAGTTTTGTTATCGTGTTTCGAACTTTATTGATCATGTGAGTTATCTTCTTTCGAGACACATGTTCACCTCACCCTTTAGAGTCCAACACAAACTTGATCTATCAAGATGACCTCCATCTTGATTCTCCGCAATTCAAAGTCGTTCTACTCATAAAACTTCTCGATGTCAAACTTTGTGACCATGTCTTCAACTTATTGATTTTCTTTTTCTTGTTCTTACAGACGACACCAATTATTGGATTCTCAACCATAACAAGCAAGAACACAAGAAAAATATTGAAAAAAAAAACACTTTTATTAACAGTAGAAGGTTCAACATATAGAGTCCAATGAAAGATACAACCTATTGTTTATACTTATAACATTTTCTATATATACAACAAAGAGAATAACATAAAAATTTTAAGACATTGAGTCTAATAAATGTATGCACTAAACATTTTGTATATTGGAAGGTCTCTAGTAGACGTCTTCTACTCCATTCTATCATTAGTCTAATCATCGGAATGAGTTCTTATCAGATTGTCTGTTGTATATTATTTGGAACCAAACATTACAATAAAAAAACCAAACATATTATCATTTAACGCATGCTAATATACTAATTAAATAGCTTAAATGTATCAAATTTACATAAACAAAAATTAATTAAAATACAGTGAAAGTTATACTCTATTACATTGTTACATATTCTATATAATAATTACTTATGTATTGTTAGGGACAAAATGGTCATAGAACCTACTGATATTTGATACTGACCGACCATAACAAGAAGAATATATTAAGGTAAAAGTGAATTAACGTAAGTTAAACCCTAAGAAAATTAAATAATACAGAAGTTTATTGTGATACATGTCTTTATCTCAGCCCAACAATAAAAATACACAACCCTATAAATATGCACAACAAAATAAATATACATTATTATTAAAACATTTTTTTGCATCCGTGTATCAAATACTTACTTGCATAAGAATTTTTTGTAAATAGATTCCCTAAGACCAAGACTGAATACCAAGCACGTAAAGTCAGAGTTGGAAAATGGGTCATTATGTCTTATAAGGAATTAATGTCTCAACCCTTTACAAGAATAACTTAAAAAATCACATCCATGGTTAAACAGTGTAAAAACATTACAAAAAGGTACTTACCTATGTAACTAAGATAAGTGATATGTTGAGGGATAAAACAAAGAGGTAGCATAGCGTGAAGATTGCACCCAGAATAGATTCTGGAATGATGCCCATCGCAATCTTAGCACCAATTATTTGGGAGAGTCCCACATACAACTAGTGCCTACCACTTAATTTATTGGGCTCCTTTCAAATGCAACCATTTCACTTTACAATCTCCGGGCCCTTACTTTCAATGCAAGAATGTGATCCCTGCAAATCAACTTTTCATTCAAATTCAATACTATACTGTGCAAAGTGCAAATGTATCCACTTTCAGATAACTTCAAAAATTATAAATTAAAAAAAATTAAGAAATATATCTATTTACTATTCTTTAACAATAATACACACACGTAAGTCTACACCAATATAACCATATCAAGAGGAATATTTTCCTTAGCCCTATACGACCGAAAGACAAAATATCCATCGTTGTTAATACCTTTTTTTTTTTCTTAAATGACTAAGATAATTAACAGTGATGTAAGTATCAGTTTGGTGTTAATTATTTTATTATAACCTAATATATTATTAATATCCTAAATTGTTTTAGTATAAAAGTGTACATTAAACATACAGAATATACATTGGATTTGAAACTAATATAGCATACGCACGATCCGACTAGACTAAAATTCCAGCAAATTTCAATCCACAAAATTTGTTAAAACCAAAGATTCCATCACTTTAATTATTTTTAATAATTGAACACAATCTTTTTTACAATGAATTAACCAAACTTCACCAAAATCCAGTTTGGCATAAATATCACTTTAAGGTTAATTTCTAATCATATCCAACAATAAAAGATAATTTTGAGGCGATTTTTCAATAGAATTTCACATGTTTTAATGATTTCGTAAGAAGTTCATAGTATTTTCCAATTTCTAAACTCACAAAAGAAATTTCATTATCTGAAATTGATTTTGGTCAAATAAAATATTAGTTAACTATAAGTAGTATCATTGGACTTGTGTGAATTCACAGTTATTTTAAATTAGAGCAATATTTTCATATGAAAAGAGTATCTTAAATTTAAATACTTAATATCTTTTACACAAGGAATTTTAATGAGATAAAAAGGAGGTGTTAATATTAATAAGCAACATTAAGTGAACAGTTCTGCCACTTATGCAATGTTTTTCCATTGGCTCAAAAATCTAACATATGAAGAAAGGAAGACATGAAAAAAATAAGAATATATTGGTACCCATATAAGTTATAATTACACTTTGATGATGATTGTACCTTGAAGATAATTGCATCTTGAAGATGATGATTTTTCTTTCAATTATCTTAGAGTGATTAAATATCAAGTACTAATCAATCTCTAAGATAATTTTAAGATAATTTTAAACAAATGTGTATGAAACTTATTTTTTTCCCCTTTCTAAACATATTATCTAATGAAAAATGGTTTTCATACATTTCAGATAATAATCCATTATATTAAGCAATTTTAGAAACTTTACATTCTAATCGATTATGTTTAAAACTAATTGATTACGTTCAATCAAAATGATTTTTTAGTTACATGAAGAACATAACAAAAAAACTATAATTAATGATAATCAATCATTTTCATTGGTAACTCTAATTTTTTTAAGAAATCATACAAAAAAATTATTAAATAAAAATAAATTTTAGATAAAAAAATAATATATTATATCGACTAAATTATATATTATTTTAGAAACTAAAAAAAGTATTGATATCTAAATTAGTTTCTATTATTAGTAAAATTTATAAATTTTTCTAAATTGGTATATAATTAGCTACCAAGATTTTAGATACCAATAATTTTTTAGTCTACAAAATAATATCTAATTTAGTCGATATAGTATATTAATTTTTGTCTGTAAAATTGGTTTCTATTTAATGATTTTCTTGTAGTGAAAGATAAGTTTTTCATTACCTTATACATATATACTTTTTTGATAGTTTTTGAAAAAGAACTTTGCAACCTTATAGAGATCGTTCTTGGAGTATTTTACACTAAAAAAGATTTGCTCAAGATCATTGAAGGTTTTTTAACACACTATAGATAGTGTTTCTTCTTGGAGGGTTTTTCAAGAAGGATTAAAAGTTGTATTGTTTTAGTTGCATAAGAGTTCTTATATCTAAATAATTCAAGAATTTAGTGGAACAATCTAGTCAAGGTTGCTTGGATTAGACTAGACGTAGATTCTGGTGAAACCGAACTACTATACAAATATTTATGTGCGTATATTTTCATCTTCAAATATTTCTGCAACTTTCATTGATGCATTGAAACTATTGTCATTATGTAGTCTTGTTTTATGTCTGTTAAGCAATGTATTTGCTCAAACAATACATACATAGTCTTGAGTTAACATAATACTTTATGAATATTTGTATGTTTACTCTATGTTGCAGAGAATGTTTGTTTCTTTTATTTGCCAAAAGGATATGAACAAACATGTCATATCAACAATGTATTGGTAAATGAGCTAAAGTGTTTTTACTTTAACAACTCCCAAATGTTTGCCTTATTGACCCTAAAATGTTTATATACTTCATATGACTGTGTTTTACACATATTCAAGGAAATACACCTTGTCCAATGAGAAATAAGTACATCTAGTTATCAAGATGTTCACTACAAGAATATCAAAATATAACTTTCAAAAATTAGTGTCGATCTAGCAGGAGACATTACTAGAATGGGTTAAATCCTTCCTTATAGAACGCAAAATAAAATAAAATAAAATATCGAATCCATTAAGCAAATGCTAATGTGACACTAAAAATAAAATAAAAATATATATAATAATTGTATTAATTAATGTAAGTTTAGTATGAGCCTAGTGGACATAACTATTAATTTAAAATTTAAAAAAATGATAAAAATTTGAGTGAATCATGCCTACGCAAAAATAATATTTTTTTAATAAATTATAAAGTTAAAATAAAAAAATATTTTTTTAATGAACTTATTTATGAAAAAATATTATTTTTTAAATATAGTAAAGTCGATATAATTGACATAATTATAAATTTAAAATAAAAATAATAGAAATTTGAGTAGGATGATGTCACAAAAACAAGAACTTTCTTTCCAATATAGTAATGTACGTCTAACCAACATTTAAATTGCTTACATTAAGTAGCTTAAATGAAAAAGTAAAATGGAAATTATAGATAACTTTTACTTGTCATTTTCATTACTTTTCCTTTTGCATTTTCTCCCTTTTAATTTCAGCTCTGCGTTTTCCTCCTCTCACTTTCAGCTCTACGTTTCCACCTCTTAGTTTCAACTTTGCTCTTTGCTTTTCTTCATAATCTTAAGCTCATTCCTGCTAGGCACCTAAACCTGCAACTGCCTTGAATTCGTGGTGACGAAGAAGGAGTACTTGAAGGTAAGTATTTTTGGATGCCTAATTTTTTACATTTGTGAGTACGATACTAACAAACCTTAACCGTGACGTAGTGAGAGTTTGAAATCAAGCTTCGATTAAAAGCTCCGTTGTTGGTGGAAGATTGGACGTGGTGGTGAGAGAGTAGAATGTCACTTTATCAATTGTTGTAAAGATAAGGTGAGTTGTTTTTTTTTTTTTTTTTTTTTTCAGGGATAAGGTGGGTTTTTGGTTTCGTTATTGATTTTTTTTATTTTGTGTGGGTTTGTTTGTTTGGGTTTGTTTGGGTTTTGGGGTTAGAATAT
>Ga0123342_1003645_pt1 | contig 24477 bp, 8 predicted proteins | sample Turbeawhitnodule_FD_89960 | JGI IMG/M metagenome (GOLD analysis project Ga0123342, IMG submission 89960) | Root nodule microbial communities of legume samples collected from Mexico - Turtle bean Mexico white nodule | ecosystem: Host-associated > Plants > Roots > Nodule | place: Mexico: Nepantla... | reverse complement strand
TTGTCTTGGCTCAACCTGGATCGGGCCAAGTCAAAATCCAACCCAAAATACAATTTGGATAATCCAAAAATGTATCCAATCCATATCTAATCCATATCCAATTAAATGGATTGGATTTAAAATAAAAAAATATGGATTTGGATTTGAAATAAATCCATTTAAATGGATCAAAACTAATATGGATTTGGATAATTATGGATTGGATTTTGTAATTTGGATTTTTTGCCCACCCTTAGTGGGTGATCAAGTGCTAGTTAAGTTGCAACCATACCGACAGGTGACTACAAGAAACTATCAATTATCAAAGCTTGCCCAACGATTTTATGGTCCTTTTCGCATTGTCAAACAAATCGGGGAAGTGGCCTTTGAATTGGAATTACCTCCTGGAGTTCAAATTCATTCTATTTTTCATGTTTCAAAGTTGAAACTATTCCATAATCAGGATGAGACACCTCAATTGGAACTCCCTTCAACAGTTTTCAATAATCAACCAAAAGTGCAACCCCTTGCTGTAATTGATTGGCAAATTTCTGCAAATTCTGATGCAGCAGAAGCATTAGTTTAGTGGCAAGGTTTGTACCCTGAAGACGCCACTTGGAAGAATCTTGACACCTTACTTAAGGATTATCCAACATTGCTCCTTGAGAACAAGGTGTTTGTTGAAGAGGAAGGGGATGTTATGGCCCAAGAGAAGGCAACTGAAGATCATGATGAAACATCAATGAGCAACCCAATAGCAAAGAGTAGGCCCAAAAGACAAAGCGCCAAGCCTAAGTTTTTTTCTCTGTTTTGCCATTTTGTTTTGATGAGTGGTAGTTGCTGTTTTGTTTTGGTCAAAAGCTCCTTCAAGTAAGAAATTTCAAATTTGATTTGGATATGTGAAGATTTACGCTGAGGCTCGTGCGTGAAACTATATGTTATTGGTTGTCCGATAACGATTCGATAACGAGTGGTTTGATATGTTCAGTAAATTCTTGTTAAAACAGACTCGAAAATGGTTTTGATATCATGTGAAGAAGTGAATTAATGTTTAACTCAACCTTATAAAACCGACTTATAAAGTGAGTTTTGCACCCACCATTTATATATTATGAAATGTACTTATGAGCGTTGGATCTCCAAACATGATACATTTGTTTTAGACTTATGCCTCATCTGAACTGTCCACGGTTTCATTGATGTTAGCTTGTCTTTCTACTGTTGGCACTTGTTGCTGTACCGTGGATGTTAGTACCGAAGCCCCTTCTCCTGAAGAAGCAACATCAAGAAGTACACTCAAAACTACGATTTTATTTCTTTTCTTCTCATTTTTATTAAATCACATTCTAATTTTTATTACCATGCTTCCTCAGAGGCATCGAGGTCAATCTTAATCTTTGCTATACAACACGGATGATCCTGTCGAAACAGAGTCAATAGTTCCCTTGACCGTGATGAGTTTTGACTTCATTGAGGTTTTTGTGCACCAACTTACACATACAATCTAATTTGTGCTTGGAGCTGTGTCTAATACAGTTTCGTATCTACGTTTGTTGGCCCTCAGGTAGGTAGTTGAAAGCCTTTGATTCTAGTCTGTACAATTTTGTTACAACTAATCAAAATCCAACATGGACATGGAATTTGGCTTTTTTATTAACTTGCAACTCGTGGATGGCAAGGGCTTTCAATAAGGCCCAATGGGCTTTGGAATCCTGTTAACGCCTTAAGAATGGAAGAAACCTCAGAAAATTACTATATACGAAACCATCATCTAATGATTGTACACAGGCTAAGTTGCTGATTTAGCAAATATAGGCATTGTATCATGAAGAAACCATGAAAGACAGTAAAACCTATATCTAGTAACTTACCTGTCTATGTAAGCCCACATATCTTGGTTAGGTCCACATGATTTGATGGCAAAGTTATCATTAGCTTTAATCAAGAAACCTCGACACTAATTTATTGTCCTTTTTATTGTACACGCAAGTTTCAAGATCCAGCCCCTTTTCTGTCATTTCAGGGGTTGGTTGCTTGGAAATTCTAATCAGGGTAGTTAAATGACAAAAACTGATGCGGTTTTATTGGCGTCCACGCATTAGTTGCAATTACTTGTCCTACACGATTTTCATACCATTTTATTTCAGATAAATAGTAACCGGTGTCCTGTAAAAATAGAAACAAGTTTTATCAGATAAGAAAATGTTTAATATATTGAAAATATATAATAAAAGCAACAACACTTTTACATGAAAGTTGAATCTAACAGAAGAGATTAGTCTATTATAACATGGTGAATAAAAGTTCTAATTTTAAATAGAAAACACTTCTTTATTTAGTATCCAACAATGCTTCAATTGCTTCTAAGAAGATATTTGTGGCAAAAGGAAACACTTGTTTGTTTAATTAATCAGAAGCATTTAGTACATGTTTGATGTTCCTCAACATTTAAGACACTTTTAGCGCAACCCTTTATTGTAAACCTTTCTACTTCAAATAAATCATATCCTTTCATTTTAATGCTTTCCTTGGATTTTGGTCTTGTTCAGCTTTAGCTCATTCGGAGCTGTCAAGTGTTTTCTTTGACAAAGTTCTGCTTCTGGCCTGAGGGCAAGTTCTTTAGTTGTGTTATAGGCCATTAAGAAGGTTATTTGATGCACTAACCCCGTATATTTCTGTGCCCGATGCAGGTATAATAACACTATTATTCTCGTTGTTGGCATTTTTGTTTTTATCTGTGCAACTGTTGGCGTGTTACTGTTAATGGAAACTCTTGAGTTTTTTCTTGCATGCTTTGAGACTTCACTGGGTGGAGTTCCAGAACAAATTCTACAAGGGAGATGGCTACAAATTCATCCCGTTAATTCTTGCTGTTTCCAGACCACATTAACATGTCAAATTACTGTAAAAGACAATTTATAACTGACGCCATAAGACGTCCAGTTTACCTGTTTTGGCAGATTTCTCTTACAGAGTACAAGACATTGGAATGTGATAACGTTAATTGTGGGGACACAAGTTCATTTCATTCAGATTACATGAAATAACTATCGATCACGGTGGGTAGTACAGACAAGCTAGCACAGATAAATTGCAGAATAAAGTAAAAAGCATAAACATGGTCTTAGTAGTTTCCTCCTCCATAACATTACATCCAAATTATTTACACACGCACTATATTATATACTGGTGCCCGCTACGACGTTCAGGCATCCACATTAATGGCTAGAAGTATGTATAGCAGCTACAGTTGAGACCATCGAGTCCACCCCACATACATTGTGACCTCGGCAGATCTTGTAATATCCGTTTTCTCCCCAGCTCTCCCCCCATGAATTCTTTATGATCCAGAAAGGCTTTTCCTTAAACCGAATGGGAGCATAAGCACCAGCACCATAGCCTACGAGAAGAACTCCATGATCCAGGTGCTTGCCGCAGATGTATGGGCATGAGACGCCACCAATATATGTCTGCATAAAAATTGCATTGATACCAACTGCACCACGAAAAGCAAAAGTCAGTGTTTCCTAATCAGCGATTCAATATATCTTATTCTTGGGGACACGATCAAATAATTGAAACTATATATCCTGAATATTTTTAGCATTTCCTTTGAGGGAAGTGGCTTCAATTCAAATATAAGGGAGTAGGAAAAAAAAAAAAAAACTACCTGCAAGAGGACCATTCTTCACCAGATTAGCAGCAATTTGTTCTTCGTCAAGGGAAACAACGCTGAAATTAGCTACAGAAGCAGCGATTCTGCTGTTATCAAATTTGCAGGGGCCACGGTCCCTTCCGGTGTAAGGATAATCATTTTCTCGCATTAGTCCACCAGCCTTGAGTGAATACTCAAATGCATTGGTCATCAAGCCACCGCCACAACCAGCGTCACATGCTCCACGCTCTTCCGGGTCACACTAAGATAGTTGCAGGCACAGGATTAATGCACGATATTTTTTGCAAATTCCAAACCAGAGCAGAGGTGCTTAATTTTATCATCTACCTATCTATCGAACTTATGTTCAATTTTTCATAAAAGATTCCACTCATGGGTACATCATGTTTCAATATATCATAACTGTGGTCAGATCAAGTGCTACGCAAGTGTATGAAGGACAAATCAGTAAAAAGAGGAGACAATACTCTCCATAAATAAAAAAGTCAAACCTCATGATCACAATCCACGAGTTGTTGTTCGCTAAGGCTCACGAGCTCACCGGTCGAAAGAAAATGAGCACCTTCCAACGCCCCCACGGCGCTAAACGACCAACACGATCCGCAAGAACCTTGATTCTTTACGCCGGTGACGGCTCCATGGTCGCGCCAATCAAAATCGCTAGGGAGGTCGCTGGTCGGCAGAATCGGAGCCTTCTGAGCATCGGAGGGAAGACGAAGCGGCTTCAAGCCCAGAAACTGGCGGCTAAATTCCGCCGGAGTGAGATCGGAGAACTTCGTGACGCCGTGGACGGCGGAGGGGTCCAGCTTCTGGTGCGACTTCGCTCGGAGCAAGTTGTTCTTGAAGATGCGGAAGCGGTAGTCGTGCTCCTCCTTCGTAGCGTAGGTCCTGCCAAACTTGGTCTTGAAGGCGGAAAAGTGGTTCTCGGCGTTGAGCAGGTGCTCCTCCGCGTCCGGCACAACTTGACGGATCAGTAGGTCGTCTTCACCGTCGATCCGATTGGCGATGACTAAGGTGGCGGAGAAAAGGAGGAGACTGAAGAGGAAGAAGAGTGACGGAGTAGCCATCGGAGGAAGAAAAGACTGAAAACGAGCAATGGATATTTTGATCCTTGGAGAATCTTATACACGCTTCCCAGATTATTGTAAACGACGTAATCAATGCGATGTCAACACGTGTAGTTTCTCTGTTATTTAAGTTAGAGAAAGATTCTTCTTAGCCCATAAGTTTAAGGCCCACTTATCCTCTTCGCCAGATATTTTCAAAATTATACAGGAAAATAAGTCTGGCAATTTCTCCCTCCACCATATCATATCAATTTCATATCATATCAATTTCAGCATGCATTCAATCAGTTCTAAAAAATGATTAGAAAATGATAAAAAATACCTCTTTTAAATGACGAAAATAATCTTATACAAAAATGGAAAAATTATTTTTAAAACTTTTATCTGAAATATTTTGGATTTCAATTTTCGAAACATATTTTTGAATTCTGAAATTTTTTATCCAGATTTGTGTTTTTTTTAGCATGTATTTTTTTATTTCTCAATTATAATTATTATTTTGGATTTTTCAATTTGGAATAAGTGTAGTTTTGAAAATTTAAAAAGTTGATATGATACAGGAGAGTAGTTTTGGAAATTTAAAAAGTTGATATGGTGCAGGAGGGTAGTTTTGAAAATTTAAAAAATTGATATGGTGGAGGTTAAAATTGATATGGTGCAGCAAGAATTTGCCAATAAGTCTCTCTAATACTTAAGTTTAGATAAAGATTCTTCTTAGCCCATAAATTTCAGGCCCACTTATTCTCTTCGCCGGATATTTTCAAGATTATACACGACAAATAAGAGCATCTTTTATTTAGTATCTTTTATTTTTATTTCTTTATCTAAAACCATTTCAAAAATAAAAAAATTAATAATTTTAATTTTAAATACATTAAAAAAATAAATATTTTTAATGTTTAAAATAGTTATTAATGAAATAATTTTTTATAAAATAAAAATAAAAAAGTAATAAATTAAAAATGTTTAGTTTAATTTTTTCTAAGAATGAAGAAAATAAAATGTTTACTCTACTCTAAATGCAAAATCCTAAAAAAAAAACTAATGCAAATGATATACTTAATGCTTAAAAATGAGTAGACACTTCAATATTATATGTGTGTCTACTACTAATTAATACTAATTGACTTGGTTTTTTTATAATTATGTCATGTATTTTTTACTTTATATTAACATGATTATATCATCAATAACAATAAATAAATATTAATTTATGTTTATAGATTCAACTTTTATTTTGTTACGGTTATATTTTTTACTTTTTTTATTTAAAAAAATTAAACTAAATATTTTTAATTTATTACTTTTTTTTTTTTATAAAAAATTATTTCATTATTCATTAATTATATTTGTAACTATTTTAAACATTAAAAATATTTTTTTTTAATTTATTTAAAATTAAAATTATCAAATTTTTTTTTTTAACTTTTGAAACGGTGCTAGATAGAAAAATAAAAACAAAAGGGTGCTAGATAGAAAAAAAAAACAAAAGGATGTTAGATAGAGAAATAAAAATAAAAGATGTTAGATGGAGAAATAAACGTGTAAATAGTGTTATATATATATATATATATATATATATATATATATATATATATATGAAAAATTGAGTCAACTAAAGAGATCTAACAAAATTAATATTAAAATATCTAACAAATATATTAATTTATCCAAATAGCATATATAATTATACAATGTTAAATTCTTGATAAAAATGAATTATCTCTAATAAACAATTTCATCTATTAATCTAGTTAGGGAGTTTAGGGTTTAGGGAGTCCGTAGAAACTTAAGCAATATAAGTTAAATTTTAGAAAGATTTTATTAAATTATTGATCCTCTCATGTTTTTAATGTATTTTTTAAATTATTGAAATTTAAAGTAACATTATATTAAAATAGAAATGATTTATTATAAAATTTAAATATAACTTATATCTTTACTCGGAACATATTCATATAAATTTAAAAAATTAATCTATTACAATTGCTAAAACTTTTATTTTTAATACATTCAATAAAAAGGTCATTGGTAACTTATATTTGAGGTTTATGCTCAATACATCAGGTTGGATGGCTTTGCATTGCATACTTTTAAACTTGCATACTATGAGAGCTGAAATGACAAAACTCTCCCTAAAAAACATTTATTTTGGATTTATTCCGTATATATGTATAGATTTAGAAGATATTAAATATATTAATACATTTTAATTCTACAATCTAATATATATTTTTGGAATCAGAAATGCTCTTTAAACTATATAATCTAAAATGTATTAATACATTTTAAAAATTATATTTTTATATATATTTTAGAATCTATAATGTATTTTTTATTTTATTGAAGTAATATATTTTTAAAATGTATTTTTTATTTTGTATTATAAAATGTATCATTAAAAAATAAAATAAAATATACATTTTAAATTTTAATTTATATGGGTACCAGGTTTAAAAAGCAATGGAGAATGAAATGTCCGAGGTTGGATTTGTTTTATTTTCGAACCAAGAAGAGGTATACTAAAGTTGGATGTTTCTTCCCTTCTAGTATTTTCATATTATTTAAAATACTGAAATTATCTTTTGGCGGTTTTGGATAACTTTTTAGTAGATATTTCATAAGTAGAAAATTATGACGTTCAAACACTTATCTTAAATGACGTATTTGTGTCAGACACATGTATCAGTGTCAACACTTGTACGACATTGATCAGTGAAGGTGTTCAATTCAAAAAATATTTGTTAAATTTTTGTTTGAAAATTCTAGCATGATTCTAACACAATTTTAAAAGATATAAATACAATAATTTTCTAAAAATTCAAATTTATTGTATAAATTTGTATTATGATTATAAAAATAAGGAACAAATTCTTTTGAACAAATCATGAAAAATATCTTCATGCTCCCAAAAGAATCTCAAGCATACGTTTGTACATAAATATTTATTTTCAATTTATATAATTCAAAATTATATAATATATAGATACGTGTCCCCGTATCCTACATTTTAGAGATTATACGTATCTCCGTATTTGTATCCGTTGTCAGTGTCCGTATTTGTATATATGTTACGTAGGTAAAAAAATTTCTAGAAAAAGTGTTTTTGGCATAGAAAATTTTGAAAATAAAAAATCATTTTAGAATATTTTTTTGAAAATTATTTTTTTAATTTTCAAAATAGTAAATCCGAATTTATCAAATATGTTTTTGGAAATATTTAAAAAATATAATTCAGAATTTTTAGAAAGGGTAAAATAGTCTTTTCAAAAAATATGGGGTACATGAAAAGATTTGTTGGGCTGCAGGAAGAAACACCCACTAACGTTAAGCCCAAGAGCGTATATAAATGTGTAGTATTGAATTTGGGCGAAGAAGGGAGTATATAAATGGTAGAGTTTTATGATGAGGGATTGAGCTGAAGGTCAAATATAATTGACTTGGGCGGTGTCGGTTGTGAGACAGGAGCGTGGTTTTCGTTGTTGGGTCGAAGAAGCAGAGAGAAAGAGAGAGAGAGAGAGATGGATGAAGAGAATGGTTACAGTGGGAGTAGCAGCTCCAATTTGGAGACTTTGAAGGCGGAGAGATCTGTGTGGTTGATGAAATGCCCTTTGGTGGTGGCTAAGTCATGGCAGACTCATCCTCCTTCTCAACCTCTCGCCAAGGTCGTCCTCTCCCTCGATCCTCTCCACCCTGAAGAAGATCCCTCTGCAGTTCAGGTTCTCCATCTTCTTCTTTTTTACGCCCTTAATCTTATCCAATTCTGCTCTTCTTTCCTTCTTGTTACCCGAAGGATTAACACATGTTCGATGCTGTTTAAATTGATATCGAATCTAAGTTAGATACCGCATCGCTCATTAAGATGCTCAAAATCTTATGCGGTTTTCTATTTCGGAAAAGTGCAATGAATAGAAGCTACTTTAACTTTTTACTACGGTGTGTTTCGACCAATAAACGACTGCAAGGTGAGCTTTAAACTGCAGAGTCGTGGAATTGACTTGATCGGGAAGGTCATCAAATTGGTATCGAATTGTTTATTGAATCCTATAGATACGAGTTCTATCTATGGATTTTGGTTGGGGTTTTGTTTTTTCTGTGATCCTTTATATAACGGAAAACCCTGAATGGTGGTCGCGGAGAACTCGTTAATGGTGTTGGTTTTCCCTTAGAGTAGTGTGAATTGGTTTGGTTGTTCCACTTTGTGATTCATTTGTCTACCAATTCCTTGAAAATGATGTATGGAGCTTGGATAGATGATGCATAGAGGTGGAGTCTATGAAGCTCGGACACGGTATCCGACACACTATTGAACACGACCCTCGTAACTTATTGAGTGTCAAATTCAAAATATATTTGTTGGGACAATTCTTTCACGAGTCTATCATAATTTTAATAATTTTAAAAAGGAGATAAACATTAATTTTCTAAAAACTTAAACTTATTGAATAATTTTTTATTATGATTAAAAAAATAAGGAACAAATTTTTTGAAGGAACAAATTTTTTGAACCTGTTATAGAAAAACATCTTTCTATAAAAAAACTGTTAATGGACATAAATCTTTATTGTCTGTTTATATAATTCATAATTACATAATATATAGATCCGTTATCTCCATATCGTGTCTGTGTCGTGTATCCGTGTCAGTGTCCCTTACATAGGGTGTAGTGAGTATTTCAGACAGGTAATGGGTAGAGTTGGGATATCAAGTTGGTGGGAATAGATTTTGTCCCATTTCATCACTGATGGGGATGTGAGTACTGTTGAATGGAGAGAACAAGATGACACCTGCAAACAGACGTGACAAGATGATAGGAACCAGATTCCATAGAAGCGCAACAATATTATTGGTTGGGAAAGCAACAAAATATTTCAGAAGATGATCCCTGCAATCTCAGAGCTAATGCATTCCCCCTGTCTTGGGCTCTCCCTAAATTACATTGCCTCCTCTAAGACTGGCCAAATCAGCAGTTGTGACTAATATTGTGTTTCAGCTGTTAGACTTTACTTAGGCCCCAAACCCAAAATCCTGACATGAGATTATGGGATCAGACCAATAGATGAAAGACAAGAACAGAAAGAATCGTGCCTGGGACCAGCACCTTCGAAACACATTTCGCATGAGCCTTAATGTACCTCAAAACAGCGTAAAAGGTTGTGGTTTTGCTCTGAAATAGGAGCCTTAATGGACTCGCACACATCATGTAGAACTTGTGAGCTTGAGCAATCCCAAACAAGTTTGCTCAATTTCACCAGAAAAACGATTTTTCTTGCATTTCTGCTCGATCTGGGGGAGTGGATACTTTATCCGCTTGTAAACTAGGAGTTTTACCACAAACATGCCCTAGTGTACCAACCAAGTATACCCCCTGCATACCATATATTTAATATAGTAGTATATCTCGCACCTGTATCATCAAAGATATTTGATGCTATTAGGTAACTCTGGTGTATATTTAAAAATGTACAAATTTGAGTGGGTTTACTTTGATTTTAACAATAAGAGCAGACAATTTTTTACTTATTAAGTTACCTATTTTAAATATTCTAACCAAGGCCTGGAGTAAACCATTTAATTAAAATGAATTGTATTCATTTTTTAGGTATTCTAAATGTGAAATATGATTTGCAAATCCATTCACTTTTTCTTAATAATTAGTTCCACCACATGAGAAATGATAATGATTTTAAAGCAAATAAATTCCATATTCTAATGATGGCTTATTTTATATGTTTTGTACTATTTTCCCATATGAATTTATTGATTGTGCAAGATGAATGATGATTCTGCTTCTAGATTTGTTACATAGATAAGAGTTTCTGATTAATATTTGTTGCTTGTCTTTATGTGATATATTGATTTTATAGCTCCTTAACTATGACAGTTTACAATGGAGATGGCTGGCTCTGACGCTGTGAATATGCCAAAAACTTATTCATTGAATATGTTTAAGGACTTTGTTCCTATGTGTGTCTTCTCTGAGACTAGCCAAGGTGAGAATAGTATTCCCAGGTTTATACCATTTGTAGTTTTTTATTCATCAATAGCAAGTAATGTTTTATACCAGTTGCAGTTTTTTATTCGTCAATAGCAAGTAATGCTTTTATATCAGTTGTAGTTTATTTATATCAATTATTTATGAGTTCATTCAAAGCCTGTAAGTTTCTCAATTCTCTAACTTGAGATATATATAGCAATGGTTATATTCATGATTGGTGGTACCATGCCCAATTCAATACTGTTTCAGCAATATAATTTGACGAGCAAATTGTTTTGGTGCTTGGTTTGCACTATAAATCAAACATGAATTGCAAATATTGCAACTTAGAGTAGAATAAAAAGATTATTGCAGAGGTTCTATGAGGTCTTAAGTGGAGTTCCGGCACCTTGCCACTTTTCCAAGGCCCATCACCCCCCTGTTTGAGCAGCCCTTTTCGTAACTGAAAAAGGCAGCCAGAGTGGATAAATTGCACTGCATCACAGTTCTAACTTCTATTCTCCTCATGGCTGCACTTGCATCTAGTATAACAATGAAGAGAGATGACCCTTTTCACAACCCTAATCCTATATGACAGTGTATTGTATTTATTTTATTTAAACAAATTGTGTTTTAATTGCAAGACGTGATGTGTTTCATTTCAACTTTGGACCATCAGTTTTAACTTTTATATATTTCCACTAGATATTTAAGCATTGTCAAATGTCTAGTATCAAATAAAAACATATTTAATTGATGATAATTTTTTATTTGAACTACCGATAGTTTAACATCCTATGTAAAACATATTAAAATTTTGTTTTTGTTTTTCAAATTCAAGTATTTAATATCAGAGTATGTATTATAAATTCTAATGTGTAATAATTTTAATAGCAGAATATTTAGTTTGAATTTTAATATTATTCTATTATAACAAATTTTAATAGAATTCATGCTCCTAGATTTATTTTTTTAGTTACTGCTCATGAATATGTGCTTTAATGTATTTTCTTAGTTTGTGAATGCCTGGCGATGCTTTATTATTAATCATCAATCTACACGGTCCAATTATGAGCCCTGTGATTCATTATTTGAATCCTGATTCAACTACCATTTATAAGGCCCTTTTTTCACTCGTTGGATTTGTTTTTTATTTCACTTTCATTAAATCTGGGATTTGGTTGAAAACTTATATAATAAATCCACTTCTCTTACTAAGATCTTTCTTCAAGCATTCTCACAATACAAGTTGTTATAGCTTTGTCCCTGGTCCCCTTCAATGTTCAGTTCCAGCTCTACCACTGCAGGATGATGGCTTATTAGTAGTTTTTTTTTTTGTTGATAATTTACAATTAGTTTGATTTTTAGAGTCGAAAGGGTTTAATATAAACTAGGGAGTATCTCTTGTTTCATGTGGGTTTTCTTTAGAGTCTAGCATTTAGGGTAAACATAGATCAACAAAGGAAATGTTTAGAGTAAATTTAAGTAGTTACTGTAGTTTAAAAGGGAAACGTGTCATTTTCATTCTCTAAGGAGATTAAAATCAGTCCAAACTCAATGGCGACAAATAGTGCTGCTTAAATGGCAACTCTCTAGAATATTAAAGACAGGCAATTCCTCCACTTGTATTATCTGGCTTGGCAGTCCTACCCTGATCTTTCGAAAGTGAAATAGTGCTGCTTTAAATGGCAACTCTCTAGAATATTAAAGACAGGCAATTCCTCCACTTGTATTATCTGGCTTGGCAGTCCTACCCTGATCTTGCGAAAGTGAATCATTGAGTGTGAGTGTGATTGCAATTGCTGGTTGTACAAAAGCACAAGTAAAAGTGGCATCATTGTCTCTTTACTTTTGCAACCACTTTTTTGCAATTCAAATACTGGCGGCGAGGTAACAGATCCTTTGTTAATTGTTGCAATTAACTATGACATGTACCAGACATCTTTTTAAAATAACTATTTTGTGTGGTGTAATTGAGGCTTAATGCAATTTCAAGCTATGATGATTTTATCTTTGAGATATGATTTATGAGTATTAATGTTGAATATGTCTTAAGTTACAAACTTCTTGATTATTTAGCATCTTATATGTATAGGTTGTTTGCATAGTATTTGCTATTTGGTGTAGCATCTGAATTGGAGTTGGCTGTTCCGAGTCAGCATTCAAGATTGTTTGCTACGATTAAATTAGGACATTATGTCACTGCTCTCTGCCTAGTAAAATTACTTAAATTTGATAGGGATCTACACCCACTAACCCAGATTGACTATTATAAGTGGAATTAAGAAATTAAGCCACTTTCAACTAACGGAGCTAAAATATAATGGATAGGAGTAAGTATGAGTTTGGGTAGACCCTGTTGTAAACAAACCCAGCAGTTGGGGACTGAAATGAGATGAAGATCTCTTCACATACGGGGATGATGAGTTATCATTTCAGAATTTTTGTTCTAAATGATTATGAATGTGATATTGGGATGGGAAACTGGAAAGCCCTAAAGCATGGGTATTCCTAAAACCATGTCCTATCATACCAGTTTCGGTACTTTTTGGGCACTCATGTATACAAACCTAATACGCACCACAAAAATGTTACAAAAAAATTGGGTACTTCCTTGGGTGGGAATGTCTTCTTTTTGTGTATGTATTGGACCCGTGCTCAAGGCATATAAATAAAACTTTACAAATAGTGGAGAAGAATTTGGCCAATTTGATTCTTTGCAGAACTTGAAACCAATGGAATGATGGGTCATGTATAGTGTTGCAATTTCTAGGTTTCAATACACTGGCATTGAAACTCTTTAACAATCATCATTTTCTTGTTGATGGGTCATGTATAGTGTTGCAATTTCTAGGTTTCAATACATTGGCATTGAAACTCTTTAACAATCATCATTGTCTTGTTGTGAGAGGAAAGAAATTGGTTTAATCCTAAAAGAATTAAAGATTTAGTTCTTACATATACAAATCTTCATCTCCTCTTAGAAAAGAGTAATAATTCTAAAGAGGATAAAAACAAAATATGAGAAATTGGTGGGGATGAATGAGATCCACTCACTTGAAGGGGCCTGAAACTTTTGAAATATCCTAGTCTTTCTCTTGATGAATCATATTTGATAGAATTCTTTTCAAAGACGATGGAGAAGGAAATGATAGAACTCTAAATAATTTGCTTTATTATGACGTGGCAAATGGTAACTGTGAATTGTGATATGTTTAATACTTTAAAATGGATGAAATAATACTGTGAAAAGCTTAGCTTCCTTGAGTTAAGTAACAGCTTTTATATTTTATTTTAGGTGGCAAGGTTGCAATGGAAGGGAAAGTAGAACATAAGTTTGATATGAAGCCCCATGGTGAAAACATTGAAGAATATGGTAAATTATGCCGTGAGAGGACAAACAGATCTATGATTAAAAATCGTCAAATACAGGTATTTCGTTCATGTGTATTATTTAATTATAACATTTTTTGCTTTCTGTCTGATTAAATAATTGATTCTCTTTCTCTGGTTCCCTCGACTCAATTGAAAGGTTATTGATAATGATCGTGGAGTTCTAATGAGGCCAATGCCTGGAATGATTGGTCTAGTTTCATCCAATTCCAAGGTACGTATTGTATAAAAAATACAATCTCTTCGACATGTTGGTGACATGGTTCTAATTGACTCAATCTATCATTTTTGCTTGGATGAAATTTCTGGTCAGTGTGGAAGTTTTACGTTAATTATAGAAGATCCAAGTATCTTGGCTTTAAAAGCATTATGATATAGTGCCACTCATAAATAATAAGCAATATATATTAGTTAATTATACCATAGATTCATTTAATATCAATGAAAATTCGCTGGAGTATATATAAATAAAATTTGTCTAAGGATAAAGTTTGGTCTCTCAACTCAAAGTGTGTGTATGCATGGAATAATTCTGAGGTTTTTTTCTTATTCTCATGAAACTTTCACAGGACAAGAAGAAGACGCAGCCAATTAAACAGTCTGATACAAAGAGAACAAGAAGAGATCGGGGAGAGCTGGAGGATATAATGTTCAAGCTATTTGAAAGACAGCCTAATTGGGCCCTGAAACAGCTTGTTCAAGAGACTGATCAACCTGCTGTATGCTTTTCTGTTTTTTTTTTAGTTCCTAACTTGATGTTGTGGCTGTAGAGCTTGTACACACCCACATGCACGCACACACTTCCTGCAGGCTGTCCCCACACACTCTGCCCCCTTTTCTTTTGCAGCAATTTTTGAAAGCTCCTGAGTGAACTTGTTGCTTTTTCTTTTGCAGCAATTCTTGAAAGAGATTCTGAACGAACTGTGTGTTTATAATAAAAGAGGTGCCAATCAAGGAACTTATGAGCTGAAGCCTGAGTACAAGAAATCTGTTGAAGATACAAGCGCTGAATGAGGGTTTTGTTTATTATAGTCTATTATTCTAACTCCATAAACAAAATTCAGTCTCTTTCTCTTCTCTGAAAAGAGTCAACATGTTTAGGGTAAATAGGGTGATCCAAGAAAGAAACATTGGAGGTCAAACAAGAAGCAATGTATCTGAACTGCGAAGGATACTTAGTTTATGACTTTTTTAATATGGATAAATTGTCAGAGGGGCAGTTGTATTGTATACCTTCAGAAAGGAATTTAGTAACCGAAAAAATAATGGTTAGTGTAGAATTTTTCTCTGCCGGGGTTCTAATGCAAAGATTTTATAAATATAAAGTTTCATTTTCTTTTAAGTGAATCTTATTTTACTTTTATCATTTTTAATATCATTGTAAGTTTTGCTGGAAATGTATTGTAAAATTCTTGTTTTTATAATTTTTATATGTATATTTTTTATAATCTAAAAATTTAGTTATGTAAAGATTGAGATTTTTTTTTATCAAATTCAAGTCTTAAATTTAGTTTGCATTAGAGATGTCATGCTAGATATTCTATCCTTTTGCGAGGTAATTTATTAACAGTAAATTCTATGTTCAATATTTATTTATTCTGAACAAAAAATTTATTAGGTAAGCCACTACATATCATATTATGATCATGGCAATTTCTTTCTACACCAATTCTATCCTGCATCTATATTTTTCATATGCCTCTATATTTTTCAAAATTTCCAAAATTATCCTTATTCTTGTTCTGGATTTAAAAATCTGGAATAGTAAAAATAATTTAAAAAAAATACATTCTGGATAATTCAGAACACAAAACTAAAAATGCATTTTGAATAAAAATTTATAAAATTCAAAATGTTTTGGATATAATCTAGAATATTTTGAGATAATGTGTTTCAGATATCTAAATCTAGAATATTTCTAGATAAAAAGTTGCGATCCGGATTGGATACATGTTGAAAGGATATTTTTATCATTTTCAATACCAGGTTCGGTGCACATTGGAATTGATATGGTGCAAGTAGTACTTGCCTATGATCATTTCAGATAATTGAATATTTATGTCCCACAATGATTTTTATTAAAAGAAAAGATGCATCATATAATATACAAATATGCAAAACACTATGATTTTTTTAATGGGAGATGATAAATGAAAAGCTTTTAAAAATGTTGGTCCCCTTTCATTGAAATCCCAGTGTAATTTTATGCTAAGTCTGTACAATATAAGATAATGGACTATTCAATCATTGAAAATGTGTGTTCCACATATTTGACTAAAGTTTGCTGATTAAAAAGAAAGTTAAATTTTTAACTAAAGCCGTTGTACTGTACAACTGTTCAAGAAAAAGCTGAGAATTTTTATTAAAAGGGTAAAAAAAAAAGGAATGCTTCCATTAAATTATTCAATTATGGTTCGGTTGAAAATTGAATAAGAAAATTAAGTGCCACTGGTGGTGCCTCTCTGATTTTTTTCTATGCAGATTTAGACTTATTTAGCATCTTTCTAGTTTAAAGCAAGGTTGATTTTGATGGAATTCATCCAGTTATTGCATACGACTACTAAGATGCGTGTTTGAATTAATGTCATTCCAAAATTATGCAATGAAATGTTATCAAGGAATAATTGATTTGGAATATAATTTTTTTTATAAGCAATAAACAATAAATAAACGAGAACCACTTCACCCTTATTAAAAAACTTCAAGAAACCATTCACATGCACGTCAAAGGTTCCAAACACCAATCAGAATAGGAATAGGAAATTGAAGCAGAACGAGATTTTACAGAAATCCGATCAAACTTTTACTTGCACCATTGCAAACACTTCTAACACATCAGTCACACTCCTTTTGAAAATGATAAAATTCCTGTAATTCCATATTTCACTCACAACCCCAACCAAAATTGTACTCTAGACAACATTAACCGAATTTGAAGACTGACTCATCTTGAATTGAACAAAGTTGAACATAGGATTAATGTGACACTCCAAACCACTTATAGCAAGGTAAATTCTACTGTATCCTTTAATTTTTATAGTACTCAATTTTTTAGTAAATAAGTAAATAAAATACACTTGTACCTATAAGTTTCACTTTATAAATCATATGACTTATTGTTTGGAATCTTGTTATTTTTTAATTGTTAAGTTACTTCAAGAATGGCCTTTATTATATCTTTTGTGTTTAATCTTTAAAAAATTAAAATAAGTATCAATTGTTTTTTTTTAATTATAAAATTAAAACATCATTAGAATTAATTAAATTTCAACTAATTTATTATGTAGTTTTAATATATAAAAGATCATTTTTTATCTACTCAATATACAAATATTAAAATCGAAGATACCGTAATCACTTTAAATAAGTACGAGTTTATTGATTAGGCACTATTAGTGTAAAATAAAATTTACATGGAAACTAATCAAATATGATTGTTTGTATAAGTTTTAAAATAATTATCGTAAAAGTCAAGAAACTTACCATACATTATGATTGAATAACAATTATTTTGGTCTCTCTAGTGCATGACTGTAGTTTTACAAATTGTGTTAGTTTTTATCAATTAAAATTGTGTAGAATCATTCATAAACCAGAGAAAAAATGTGTAATTTTATACACACGCATAACAACACTACAAGAAAATCATGAAATAGAAACCAATTTTTAGAGACTAAAATAATTAGTTGCAATAGTAATTAAATTAGAGACCACTTTAGAAACTAAAAAAAAATTGATTTCTAAATTAGTTTCTATTATTGTTAAATAGTTTTTAAATTGGTATCTAATTAGCAATCAAGGTTTTAACTACCAATTATTTAGTTTTTAAATTTGGTAGCAAAAACCTTGGTTGCTAATTAGATATCAATTTAGAAACTATTTAACAATAATAAAAACTAATTTAGAAACCAATTTTTTTTTAGTTTCTAAAATAGTCTCTAATTTAGTTACTATTGTAACTAATTATTTTGGTATCTAAATATTGGTTTTTATTTCATGATTTTGTTGTATTGCAAATGAAAAAATTAGTAAATAGAATTGATTAATGTTATTCCATATATGGTTGCAAAACTATTGAAATAACCTCGAAATGTTTAAGTAGACATTTTTAAAAATATTTTTAGAACAAAATATTTTTATGCCTTAAAATTAATTTATGCATAATTTAAAAAGAAGTTTTTAGATAAAGATCTAATTTCAACTTTCTTTTTTAATATTAACATGTAATTAATATCGTTTATAAGCTTGATTAATTGATGAGTGCATGCGATGATTGAACGTGTAGATTTGGGTAAGGAAGGTTTGCATGGTTGCAATGAGAAGATTAGGTTGCATCTGGTGTGAAACGCATTCACTATTGGTCACCCCACCATCCATGTTATTCAATCGTGGAAATCAACTAGGAATATTGTTTGTGAGCTTTCAAGATTTTTGGACCAAACTTTCTTCACTCCTCAAAGATTCCAATACCATCTTCCCATCAGAATTAAGCCAGAGATCAACTTCATGTGTCCCACCATTCAGATTAATGGAAATTGGAGGACTTTCATTTCTCACTCCCATGAACGTGGGATTCCTAAAGTGGCATGCCTAATAAACGAAGAGAGAGATATATAGAAGAAAGAAGAACCATTTTGATTGGGGAATGTCCTTTTAGGACAATGTTGTCAATGTTCCCTGCCCTACCCATTCAGGACATTCCTTGCATGCATCACAAAATGTCCTCCAACATCACTCCTCATTCATTATTCAACCATACACAAAACCAATTCAGGGGAGATATTTTCATTCAGAGGTCAAGGAAGAAAACAAAAAACAAGTGTAAAGATGAAACTTGTATATTTCTTTTATAAAAAAATAAAATAAAATTAAAGAAGCACATTTAACAAATATTTCAATACTTATACATAAATAAACAAAACACTTAATAATCACAAGCTTCTTTCGATCTTATATTTGTTGAGATAACATCATTTGGATCAATCACGGTATTGTTTGAAATTTTTAAACCCCATCACGGTTTTGTTCTTAAAAGACATATCGATGTGTTAAAAGAAAAAAAATGTATTTAAGCTACCATTATTTTAATCAGCAATAAAAATTTAATAAATAGAAGTACTCGGGGTACTCCAATCCATGTACAAAAATTTCCTATACTAGAGAAATAAAGATATTTAAACTACCATTGAACTCGACAAATAAAGATATTTAAACTACCATTGAACTCGACTTTTAAGGACTGTGAGATTATATTGACTTTACGGGGATATATATCATACCTAAATCTAACCTTCTTAAAATAATTTTTCTTCCAAATAAATCATAACAAAATATTTAACAAAAATGTTGAAAACCTAATGAGGCTTGTAACATCCAACCTCACCTAGAAATACATATACCAAATCATAAGTAGAAACTTTATATCATGTTAATTATGTTATGACAAAAATAAGACGTAGAAACACTATGGGTTTTAATATATAATAACTAGGGCTGAATTATGCTAATGCTGCGATCAAACATGCAAGGAAATGTTTTCTATAGCAAGACATTTTAAAATTTGAATTTTTTAATGATGGAATACTGGAATTTATAATTTATATGTTTTTTTATTTCTCGACATACGAATATATGCTTTTTTTTTCACTGAAGTTTGTTAAATATTTCAAAATAACTATATGTTTTCCAAAACATCTTCGAATTAGAGTATTTTTAATTTATTGTTTTCTTTTGAACATCCGTTGCCACATGTCTAAGCCTCCATTTGCTAGAGAAGAAATGCAAGAGGAGAGAAAAATAAAGAAAGAAAAGGAAAGAAAAAAAATGTGAAAAATAGAGCATTAGTGCAGCCATTTTCGTTTTTCACTACAACACTAAGTTGATTTTTCTATCTTTCTTATTATTTATTTCAAACATTTCACTCCCTCCTACTTTTTACTCAAATTATTTTCTTCTTCCTGTCCCAACATCTATGCTTCTAAATAAAGTCTTGTCTTCTTTTAATTTTACTGTCAGAATTTAAAGTTAATTTTTCTCCAAATAACTTCAACTTTATTCAAAGTGCTTCTCTCTCTATCTCTCTTTTTCATTTTGAAAATGTCTCATTTTAACCATCATAATAAGGATATTTAATATAGAGATTTGAAGTGTTTTATAAACTCTAGTTTTTTTATTGATTATAAAACTAATCTTTAATGTGAAGTTTCATCATACTTAAAACTGTTTACTTCTTTTAAAAGATTTATTCTATGGAACTTAAGTTTTTTTTCTCTCACAAATTCATTATATGTTACTCGTGTGTACTTTTAAACTCTCAATTAAAATACAAAGTTTGAAATTAATACGAAGTGAGAGTCGAAGACCATTGACTCAACTACGACTAAAATTTTTTTTAAATAAAAATTAATTTTAGAGATAAAAAATAATTAGTTTTTATATTAATTAAATTAGATATTATTTTATAGACTATAAAAATATTATTTTTAAATTAGTATCTAATTAGCTATAAAGATTTTTGCTACCAAATTTAGAATATAAATAATTAGTAGTTAAAACACTGGTAACTAATTAGATACTAATTAAGAAACCATTTATCAATAATATAAACTAATTTAAAAATCAATAACTTTTTTAGTCTCTAAAATAGTATCTAATTTAATCAACATAACAACTAATTATTTTTAATCTCTAAAATTAATTTTTATTTAATAATTTTATAATAGTTTACCATATATATAAAAGATAAAGTATCAGTGTCATTGCTTTAAATGTATTTTGAAGCTAACTAATAAAAAAGTTAATTTAGTAATTTTACATTTATATACTAATAATAGTAGTGTAGGTTTGAAGGCAGTGTAAAAAGCAGTGATAATAGATAGGGAAAAGGTGAGATTTGAAAAAAAGAGGTTTTGTCCATATTGACATGAAGAATATGATTTCATCTATTGCCTTAATCATCACGAAAGATTGAATGGTCAAAAAGGCGTAGTTGCAAATAATTAGCACCAAAACATATCACATAATTCTCTTTTTTAAGTTAGGGCTTGCTACAAACGCAACTTAATTCCAAGTTTATATTTGGAAAAAAATGTCAAATTAAATTTTTAGTAGAGTAATTTTGAAAATTTAAGGAAATCTAAAATATTTGAAATTTAAATTATGTTGATTTCATTTTTAAATATTTTATTTAGACAAATTAATTCAAAATTAATTTATTTTATTTTGAATAAGATTATCAAAGAATAAACTAGTTTTAAATATTTGATAATTCAAACTAATACTAAATAATTTAAAATTAAATATTTTTTTACATTAATACTAATCCTAGGAAAAGAGATAGTAAAGACAAAAAAAACATAGTATGGAAGAGAGTGAATCAAAGACCAAATAGAAGAAAACAAGAAGAGAGGAACACTAAAATATAAAGGATAAGGAGAAAAATATAAAAATGATATATATATATATATATATATATCAGTAAAAAAGTTATAAACATTGAAGTTTAACAATTTAAGTGATTGAAATATATTTTTAGCAAATTTATAGAATTTAAGTTTTATTTGTTAATTATCTATTCAAACTATTATTTATCATCAAGTATTTAAATTCCATCACAAAGTAATTAAATTCTTAGAGTTTTTCATCCAAATATTAAGTAATTAAAGAAATATAGTATTTGCTTTGTATCATATACATTTGTTTCGCGTGAAGATGTTAAAAAGAGTATGTTAAGGTTTTTGTTGGAGATCCCACATCGACTAGAGATTAGAGCTTTTCATAGTATATAAGTGAGTGCAAACCTCACCCCATTGAGCCGGTTTTATGGGGTTGAGTTAGGCTTAAAGTCCACTTCGTAACAGTTTTTCGTTAACATGAAATTTTAAATGTTTAAATAAAATAATAACTATGTTCTCGAATGGGTTAGAGACCTAGAGAACGATTGCTTCAGCTTCCACATTCTGTCGGTTAATGATGTTTCAGGGTGGTACCTGCACTCGGGTGTCAGAATACGGTAGATAATGACGTACCTTTCTCATTGAAATGTGTGCTATTTATATTACTTAATGAACCTTCATTGGTGGACCTAATTAGGGGAATGACTCGTATTTAGGATTGTATTAAACAATCCTTAACCACGGATTAACCCTACTGACTTGGTCAACCATTGACTTAGCGTCAAGAGTCGATCGGCCACGTGTCGTCACGTGACCCTTCCATAATGGACTAAACGGTGATTCGATCCAGATTCTGACCGCCTCGAGTCGTCCAGTCGTACTAGGACAAACTATATTTTTTTGGGACATGTTCTCAATTGAAAATTAAATACATTTTAAGAAGCAAGTAAATATATATTAATAATTGTTGGTAGTGGAAAAGAGTGAAAGTGAAAGAGAAAAGCAGGGTGTTCCTGATGAAGATGGCTTAACCTTTTAGCGCAAAACTCCAAAACTAAAAAGCAATAAAGAAAATAACGTGGATATTGATTTAGGTAGGTGCCATGAATTGTGATTTAAAAATTTATGATTCCAAAACATGTTCTGAGAGGGAATTGAAATTTATTAATTAAAATTAAATTTTAACTTTTCTGCAAATATAGGCATTTCTTCATAATAAGGATGGCATTTCTTTAAAGATGAAATAAGAAAATTAGTATAAATTGAGTACAATTGTTTTAGTTTGATTCGATTCAGACCAGGAAATTAAAAAACCAAATTAAGAAAAACATGCTTTTTTTTAGTATTTTAAAACAAATTCATCACTCTCTCTTTTCATATAAACAAAGTTATCTGTTTAAAACAGTTCGCTTTTGATTTTTAAAACCCATTCTTAAAAGAATAGAAAACTTTGAATAGAGGTGTCTCCGCTGTAGATTACTTTGGTTTTTTTAGGTAAAAATTCAAACGAAACATAAAATTATATGCGATTCACTTTAGTTCGGAATTATTATATTGAACACTTAATTAATTGATGTGTGTATCGAATATATGTATTGTATTGGGTACGATTAAGACACCTCTATTTATATCGATCAAGTATTTAATTTAAAAATCATAAATATTGTATTGTATTGGGTACGATTAAGACACATAAAATCATATATCGATCAAGTATTTAATTTAAAAATATTTATTAAATTTTTGATAATTTTAACATGATTTTAATATAATTTAAAAAAAATATATATTAATTTTTTAAATATTTAAATTTATTGTATAAATTTTTATTATGATTATAAAAATAAGACACAAATTCTTTTGATTATGATTATAAAAAAAATCTGAAACATACACTACAAAAAAATCATGAAATAGAAACCAATTTTTAGCGACCAAAATAATTAATTACAATAGTAACTAAATTAGAAACCATTTTAGAAACTAAATAAAAGATTGGTTTCTAAATTAGGTTAAATAGTTTCTAAATTGGTATCTAATTAGCAACCAAGGTTTTAACTACCAATTATTTAGTTTCTAGAATGGTCTCTAATTTAGTTACTATTGCAACTAATTATTTTGGTCTCTAAAAAATTGGTTTCTATTTCATGATTTCCTTGTAGTGATAGTTGTACACATAAATCTTTATTATCAATTTATATAATTCATAATTATATAATATATAGATTCATATTTCCATGTCTTACATACGTATTTTCGTGTCCGTATTCGTGTGCTACATAAGTTTGGAATAAATATTTAAAAAATTATAAATTAATTTAGTGTTTTTTTATTTGATTTATATATCTGTTTTAATATTTTTATTGTATAATTTTTTATTAGTAGTATTTAGTTTTTTTTCTGCATAACAGGACGTTGTTATATCATAATAAATAATTTTACTTTATATTCTATTATAATTAAAAGAAGATTTATTCTCTAAATAAATAAAATAAAACATAAAGATATAAGAGATATATCTATTCTATTACAATAATGATAAAACAAATAAAAAAGATGATTTAATATTATATTTAGATTTAATGAAGTTTTAAATATTTCATAAAAAAAAATATTCTCTAAAACACTAAAATAAAATATAAATATATAAGAAGTCTTTATGATTTTACCAAAATCATGAAATAAAATTATATTTATATTTAATTAAGTTTAAAATCATAAATTTTGATATTTTAATTTTTATAAAATTTTATTTTATTAAATCTAATTAATATATATATATATATTTTATTTTTATTATTTTTATTAAATGTATCTAAAATGAGGTGGCAAAAGTTGAAAGCAAAAGGAATTGATCAACTTGTTATTTCTACAACTTCTCGGTCAACTTACTCAAATGTATATATATATATATATATATATATATATATATATATATATATATATATATATATATATATTTATATATATATATATATATATATATATATT
>Ga0123342_1003644_pt1 | contig 24480 bp, 11 predicted proteins | sample Turbeawhitnodule_FD_89960 | JGI IMG/M metagenome (GOLD analysis project Ga0123342, IMG submission 89960) | Root nodule microbial communities of legume samples collected from Mexico - Turtle bean Mexico white nodule | ecosystem: Host-associated > Plants > Roots > Nodule | place: Mexico: Nepantla... | reverse complement strand
TAATTATATTTCTAATTATTTTAAACATTAAAAATATTTATTTTTTAATGCATTCAAAATTAAAATTATAAAAAAATAATAATTTATTATTTATTTATTTATTTTTAAAATGGTGCTAGATAGAGAAATAAAAAATAAAAGAGTGCTAGATAGGGAAATAAAAACAAAAGGGTGCTAGATAGGAAAATAAAGATGTAAATGGTGCTAGATAGAGAATTGAGACTTAATTGTTTTATATTTATAATTTTATTTTAAGTTTGATTAATTCCAATGGCTCGAGATATAGGATAGAACTAATTTATCTTTTTTAGGTTCATTTATAATATTGGTTGACACTGTTTTTACTTAACTTGTTATGTTGGATTATTTATTTTATCAGTCCTATATATTTTCACATACGTTATTACTCATCTTAATTTTCGTCTTATATATACATCTTTATATTAAGTTCATTATTTAAAATTTGAATACTTACACTATTAAAACATATTGAATCATATTCTTAAGGTTCGATGTTGAGATTAACAAGGTAAAAATAAACCAATTTTCACTTTAATCTAGCTTATTAGATTCATCACTCTAATTTATAATATTTTTAATAGTTAGTTATGAAAGCAAATTAAATTAAAATTACAATTTATTTTGTATTATATAGGCAAAAGATTGTGTCGAAAGGTCAACCGAAAGATCAGGCCGAAAAGTTAAATTAAAAAAAAAAAATTTAAATTAGTTACTCTAGCAAAGCTTATAAAACAGACCCAAATATATAAGTGTGTTTAAAAAATGTTAAGTGCAAAAAGAAAAGACCCAAGCAGCTTCTAAGCTCAATAAGAGAGTCTTATAAATAAATGTTTAACCCAAGAGGTAAGATAAGTGAATTTATCTGATAATTATACAAAATTGATTTTAACTTTGTCATTGGAGTGCCATGCAGGTACATACTCACCCATGAGGAGAGAGCGGAATGAAAAAGAGACCAAAATGAAAAGGCAAAAGATCTAACTGATCAAGCCCAGTTAAATAAATTTGTCAGTCATCTAAGTCTCATATAAAGTCAAAGAAAAAGTGAACCGAAAGTATAATTCTCATATAAAGTGAAAGAAAAAGTGAATCGAAAGTATAATTGGAGAGAAAAACCGAAATCCCAATAATAGAAAGGAGTTTTGTTTATTATTATGGAACTTTTGTGAATAAGTAACATACACAATACCCAAGCTAGGTGATATGTGGGAGGTGTAATGTAGGATGAAGAAAGGGCTTGGATACTTTGAAGAGAGAGAAAAAGTGCTTTTCTTGGACCAATGACGCAATTCATCTCTTTCTTAATTATTTTGAGTTATAGTTTCTTCCACTATTGGAGTACTCAAACTTTATGGGCTTTCCCTCCACCAACACCTTTCATCCAAATAAAAATAATATAATAACAACTACCATGATTGTATAAATATTGGTCTCTCTCCCTCCATTTCAAATATATTTTCTGCGATTTCACCATCAATCAATCTTCCTTATTATTATGGTCATGGATTCTCAAGTGCTGCTGGGTGTTGCACTCTCATCTGTGGGTGGTTTCAGCACTTCCATCGGTGCTGCCTCTTCTCTCAACTTCCATTCATAATTTTAGTTTCATTTACTCTTTCTTTCATTTTGAAGCATGGACCTTTAGAAATAATTATTTAGATTAACCTGTTTTCTTCTAAAATCTGTGATTCAAATTCATCATATAGCAAAGTACGAGGAGTTTATCATGTTTAATCCAAAGTATTCCAAAACCACATCTTTCTCTAAAAGAAAAGAAAAGATTAAGAAAACAAATTAGAAACATGATAGGTGATGTAATAGAAAAGATAAGTTATATGTATTCGTTTTTACACACTCAGTGTTAGTTAAATATTGCTTATTAACATGTGTTTGCTATTAAAGAAACCATTTGTGTGGAAATGTGATATAAATCTATCATTGCTAGAACTTTTCATTTTTCTAAGACTTTTCCAGCAAATATTTAAAAAAATACTAAATATTATAGCAGATACATCTTTACAAAAAATGTAATCATGTTTTTAATTTATAAAAGCATTCATTTATACACCTGATTTTTAATGTCTCTTTATTTAGGAAACTCGAACACATATATAGGATATTGATATAATATGAAACCTGTCTCTCCATATCCTATATTTTAGAGAGTAAATGCTACATGTCTGTGTTTTGTCCGGTTTCATTATCTATGTTTCATAGCTCTCTATATTAAAGAAAAAATATTTGTAACTTGTGCATTCTAGATTCAGTGTTGACAAAATTAGGTTGGTTACACTATATATGTGTTTAAACACTTACGTAAAATGCCCAAAATTACATTCATTATTATTGTAAATTCTTATATATGGAGCAAGCTGGACTAACGTTTATGAAATCGAACAGGTGCCCTTTTCGTAATCCTTAGTAAAACTCCAAGTTTGAAGGTGCTTGGACTGTTACAGGTGATTTTTGTCGTTCCAACTCGAAGACTCCCTTTTATCTGTTTTGAGATTCTATGTGCTTTGAAGGATAAAACATAGATGAAGTTATTTAGATATATTGTGCTATTTTTTTAGTTCAAATTGTCATTTCTTCTCGACAACATAGGCACTAAATATCTGATTTCTGAGGTGAAACTTCGATTGTGATTGAAAAATAACACCAAATTCGAAGTTGTCATTTATAAAATGCATCATCAAGTCTATAACTCAATTCCTTGATTTGCATGCTTAAGCACATAACTAAAAGCTTTTCATTCCATGAAGGGTTTTGCTGCTGGTTTGATGCTGAGTATATCATTCTTTGATCTCACTCATAATGCCTTGAACTCACTTGGCTTCCTTAAGGGCAACCTTTGGGTATGATGTGCTCTTCTCTTTATCACAATTCAATTAATCTACCATGTTCCTTCAAACTTGTTCTCACCATAAATTTTGACCTCTTTTTCTCTAGTTCTTTGCTGGTGTCATATTCTTTGCTGTTGTTGCCAAATTCATACCAGAGCCAACACCTGTTCCTCCCATTTCAAATGAGAAGAGTAGGAAGGTTTGAATGAACTTTTACCCGCCTAATCACTGCTTTCTCTATTTTTCTGCATTTTCAAAATGGCATTGCAGCTGCTAAGTTATTTTCTACAGATAAAAAAAAATACTAATAATGTGTAACACTCTTGAAAACAGAAAGTTGGGAATGAAGGAAACAAAGACATTATGAAAAGGCGTCGCCGTCAAGTTTTACTCAGTGGTGTTATCACAGCCATAGGTATAGTTAATTGCATGATCACTTTCCAATAGAGAGTAGAGGAAATTTGATTTCTAACTTTTCATTTTGATTTTATCACACAGGTATAAGTCTGCATAATTTTCCAGAAGGAATGGCAGTGTACCTTGGATCCATGAAGGTAACCCTTCTGTAAAAAAATTTAGGTGGTAAAAATGTCTGAAATTTTTGTTGGGAATTCATTAATATCGATATCGACAATGACATGCATATGAATCCAGGGCTTTCATGGTTAATTGGTGAAGTTTTACTTGTACACTAGTATCTGATATGTTTGTTAATTTCACTTCGATTTTGATGATTGAGTCACACTTCTTTTAATAGGGAGTTCGTGTTGGTCTTAACCTTGCCCTGGCCATTGCACTGCACAACATCCCAGAGGTATGAACTTTTGTCAATATTATAGTTTATTTTGCCTTTTCTCTCAATGTTATAGTTTGTTTTTGTAGTATCATTTGCGTTTCACATAAACAATTATAACAGTCGTGTGCTTTACAGGGTGTTGCTGTTGCACTTCCTGTCTATTTTGCGACAGAAAGGTAAGAACCTTCGTGGATTCTATATACTCTAGCGTAACAGTTTTTGTTGATTTGTAAGAACAGAGGCTTAAGACGTTCCATATGGATGAAGCGTATATGGCGAAGTTAACATAATGTTATTCTTTCTTTTGTTACACAATTACATCTGGAACAATTTATTGATCATAAGATCTATGAGGATGTTGTTTGCTATGTTTATATTTCACCAATAACTGGAAATTTGAGTTATAACTTTCCTTTTTCAATTGTGAATGTGTCGTAGTAAATGGGAGGCATTCAAATTGGCATCACTTTCCGGCTTTGCTGAGCCCCTGGGTGTTATAATTGTAGGTAAATGATCTGCTTTCCCATGATAATACAACCTTGCAAATTGGATCCCTTTCTCTCTCAATTCCAGAGTTGTTTAGTAGTTTTCATGCACATAGATATATTTTTAACACTCTCGAGTTATGGATATGTGTGAACTTATTGAGATGATTTTTCTTCCTTTTCTGTAGCCTGTTTATTCCCTACCAGTCTAAATCCTGAGATTCTTGAAGGTATCCTTGGATCAGGTCAGCACAAATACAAATTGTAGAAGTCACAATTTGATTGTGGGCACTTTGTTATGTATATTTTCTGATGGTTCATTTTGATTAACAGTTGGTGGAGTTATGGCGTTTCTAACCCTTCACGAAATGCTACCACTGGCTTTTGAGTATGCAGGACAAAAACAATCTGTTAAGGCCGTTTTTTGTGGGATGGCTTTCATGTCTGCAAGGTACTTAAAAAACATCTCAAAACCATTCTACATTTAGTTTAGTAAATTGTTTCATAGTACAACTCTTGCAATGTGGACTAATGTGAAAAGATAAAGAAATTTTGAAAAATTATAAACTGGTGTTTTCACTGTGTATACGTTAAAGTACAAAAATTTCTTTAGTTTTTGTTATTACTTTGGTAGCTTTTTTAATGCACACTAAGGTGACAAAAGTAAGTGTGGACTGACATAGATGGTTAAAAACCTGGTAACAATTCTTACCTTTATCTGAGTTTCAATTTCACAACACCTCTTTTCTGATTTAGTGGACAACCTACTTAGGAAGATTCTCCAACATTAAAGAACTAGTTAAACAGTTACAACTAGGTAGAGTATTTTTGGTTCTAATCTACAGTTCTAACATATTATAAGCGTTCTGCATAATAGTGTTATAGTACCACACCATTTTATCACATTTTATGTAAAAAAGAGTTGATAGCATAGTATTGCTGGCTGTGCAGCTTGTATTTTCTACGTAGGAGCTTACCAGAGGACATGTAGCTGGGAACAGTCTCTTTCTTTTCTGAATGAGATGCATTTCAAAGTACCATTATGCACTGTCTTCTTGCTGCTGTCATCTGCAAGATGTCTTCAGAGGTGAAACTCGAAAATTTCCAATAACATTAATGTACAGCAGGAAGATAGCAGTTGAACATGAAGCAGATAAGATCCATTCATCTGCAATCATGGTTCCCCTGTATACATAAGTACAAACAAAAGCAACTTGCAATTAATGTTCTTCTGTTATCTTAAATTTCATGATTTGTGTTCTTTATTTACTACTAGTTCTTGGACTTGTACAACACACCACGCAATTTCGTTGGAAAAAAAGTCACTTTGCTTCCTCTACTTTCACATGAATCTGTCTCTTGACTACATTTCAATTTAGCTGCAACGATTATGATAGAAAAATCCACAACGTTATGCACCAAAGTTCGAATTCTTATTAAGAGAGATATTCCTATGTATTATGCATAAGGTGTTTCCAACAAGTTTGTTTGAAAGAGGAAAAAAAAAAGAAAAATCTTTCCTATTTCATGTCATGCAGAAAAAAAAAATCTCTATTCCTTCATCCAAACCCGAAATTAGGTACTAGATTAAAATAAAAATGGCAAATACATTACTTACAGTGACCAACATTTATAACTCTAAGGGGAGTTTGACAAACATGTTACAATCCAAAGCAGGTTTTATTGATATTAAAAGAAAAAACCTAAGAATAAGGAAAGCAGTGATATTTTTTATTAGTAGTTTTGTTGGACTATTAAAAGCATAATTAACCATAGAAGTTACATTTACCTCTAATGATATTATACTACATTTTCCTCTTTTACTTCATTTTTGCGATGATAAAAATGTAACATACATATAAAAATAATTTTGCATGAGTCGAAATTGAAAAACAAAAAATAAAGTGCAGAGAGGGATTAGAAGTGAAAGTTATTTTATTTTATATGTGAGATTTGGTGTGGAAATGTATGAGAGTATGCTCTTTTTGTTGTCTTAAAATAAGAAACTAAGGGAAGAGTGAGAGAGTCATATAAAAATTGTACATTAATATTAATTTAAAAATTTTAAAAATAATTTTATTTTTTAAATAATTCATATGAAATGACAAAATACTCCATTGTATTAATAAAATGAGATATATTAAATAAGGGTAGAATCGGAAAAAAATTGTGTACACCAAAATGCGATTATAATGGGAAATACCCTTTATATATAAAGGTATAGATAATTAGTTATTCTTTTAATTTCCATTTATATTCTTTATAATTATTAAATAAACATTCGCTTTCTATTTTTAATAAATAACACTTCTCTTTTATATTTTTGATAAAATAATACTTTTTTCTTTATGATTTTTAACTTTATATTTAAAAAAATTTGATTTTAGTTTTTATAAACTTTTATTTAACTTCTAGTTAATATGATATTTTAGATAACACAAGAAAATCAACTCTCAAAAGATAAGTTTCATTTATTAAAAATATAAAAATGTTTATTTAAATTTATTTAAAAATATAAATATATTTGTACTAAAAGCATAAAATATAATATTATTTTAAAATTAAATTAAATGTGGATGTTATTTAACATAAATTTAGAAAAAAAATAAGTCTAATTTTTCCTTGTTAATATGATTATTATCAAAGATGCAATTACACATTTAACCAAATCATCACTTAAAAAATATAAAATAAATATTTATTTTAAAATTAAAGGAAATGTGAATGATATTTAATTTAAAATTTAGAAAAATAAGTATAATTTCTTTGTATTAATATAATTATTATCAATTACACATTTTACCAATGCATCACTTTAAAAAATCAGAAAGGTACACCAGTTTTGAAACTGAACACTTAAATAAATAAATCTACTTATATAGCAACTTGTTTTTCGAATTTAATTCATATAAGATCAATCTGTTTAAGTTTAATCCAAACACCAGTAGCAGCAGGCTACGTCATTGAGCCATTTAAGTTTCCTAAGGATATATTATCTCAATTATTTGTATTTTTTATATAGTAAATATTTTCTCTTTTTAATAACTTTTTTATATATGTTTTCCTTCTTTCACCAATGTATTTATTAATAAGATACAATTATTTTTAATAATTCATTACTCTTTATATTTCTTATATTATTTTGATTTAAAGTTTCTTTTAAGTTATATTTGTTTTACAATATTAACTTTTATATATATATACACTCTCAGCTAGTATAAATTAGGACAAAATATAAAAAACATATTTTATTTAATGCATTTTTACGGTTAGACACTATCATTCAAAATGTGATGATATTTTTGAAATTAACTTCATTTAAGAATGCGGTTATGTGTAATAGTTACATTCTTAAATAAAGCGCTTTAATTTAAGAATGTGACTATTATAAATAGTCACATTCTTAAATAAAATGCTTTATTTAAGAACACCGCTTTACCCAATAGTTGCATTCTTAAATAAAAGAGTTTTGTTTAAGAATGTGGCTTTTCCTAATAGTTGTATTCTAAAAACATTTTTTACTCTAATACTGAAGTGCGTCACTTACACTTTCTCTAGTCATCTGTGAGCTTTTATTGTCTTTTTCGTGTCTTTGTAAGTTCGTTTCGAGCTCTCTTTCTTCTTCATTATTGGTTTATATATTTTTTTGTTTCTCTTATTTATTTGTTTTCTTGCATTGATGAAGGTCACTACGGCTTCATTGCCTGATGTTTAGGTTTTTACTGTGTCGTATTTGCTCCGTCGCTGCTGCCCATTGTTGCATTCACGCACAAGGTTGATGGTGTTTTAAATTTTTTATTTTTTTTTAATGTTTAGATTTAAGATTTAGGTTTTAGAGTTTTAATTTTTGTTTAAATAAAAATACAGCTATTTACCATAACCGCCATTAAATCTACATTTAAGAATGTCACTAAATAGTTGTTGTCTTTGTGTGTTGAAGATAAAACTATGTGTATATAATTATGATTAAAAATCATCATTTTAAAGTGAAAATAACCGTAATCTTTTAACTTTTTTCTTTTCTGCACCAATAATAATAATATGTTTTTTAATCATTACAATATCTTAAAATAGAAGAAGGAGGAAATGAAAAGATGGAGATAGAGAATGTGTGACCTACTCCTTGGCTTCTTGGTAATACCAACCCTTGTATCCAAATTGCTTCACCTGCATAGAGCTTTGGTAGTTGACCTTATTAATGGGGAATAACGCTATTAGAATATTGGTTTCATCATTAGCCTGTTTCAGCAACACGATGTAAAGGAAATTCTCAAAATTTTCTCTTTTGTTTAGAGATGAGTAAAAATGTTATTATGTGGAAACTTCTCAAGGATGTTGTTTTTTTCCATGAAATTTGCCTACCACAATTAAAGCGTAGAAGATTTTATAAGTATATAGAAGATTTATAATAAATAACTTAGATCTTATAAATTAATTTGGTCTTGTCAAATGAATCAATGATTTTCATTATTAAAAATAATATAAAGTTTTGATTTTAATCATATATTTTAATTTAGTGTTAAGTTCACGTCACTTTAACGATTTCTTCTCCATTAAGAATGTGTATGTTACTTGAGTTGATTGATCATTCAAGTGATCTTTTTGCTTAACTCTATAACTTTCTTCATGTCTTAACCATAACTTAGGTAAAGAAAGTTATTTTTTTTTGTCAACAAAGAATAAATAAAATATATAAATAATGAGTACTTAAGAGGTACTCATGCCCTTATACAAAAAAGACAGTCTATCTAGACTTCCTTCCTTTATTCTCCTTAACAAAGATAAGCAAATAGTCTACTTAATTTTTGCTCTATGAAAGTGAAACAAGAAACAAAACCACAAATAATAAATAACAAAAGGAAAATATTGGTATGAGTTGTGTATTCCACCATCAGAACAGAACAACCACATCTACACAGTTTAATTTTTCATAATCCCTTGCTCAACAACATTACATAATCCTTCCCTAGTCTTATATATACCATAGAAAATTTAGTTCTAGATCTTTGTGTTATATGCATCTCTTAATGCATAGAATAAGATTCAAAAATCAATTGAAAATAAGAAAAATTAAAAGCATGCGTCTTATACTATAATTTGAACTGATTTTTGACTCTTCACTTAAAAAGTGATCATTTGTCTATTTCATAATTATCATTTATCGTTCAAGCTTTATTTGATCTTGAGCAAACTTTTCCTTGTGAGTCAATTGTAATGTGTTACTTGAGTGAAGTGGGAATGCTCAAACAACACTTCTTTACACTTTTTTCTATTTTTATTTATTTATCATTGTGTAACAAAACTATATTTAAAATAAAAAGACAATAATAATATTCTTTTAGCATTTTGAGAAAAATAAATATATTAAATATGAATAAGTGTCATGATTTTGGTAATAATTTTAATAGTTAAATTTAGTTATAATTTCCACGTATTACTATATATTATGTAATTTCTCTTACCTTTAACTAACCTTTATAAACATTAAGTAGTTGCAGTTGTTAATATTCAATTTGCCTCAAATAACAAGTACAGAATAAAATATTAAGATAATGTAAAGTAGGATTGAATTTTTTGTAAAGTAGGATTGAAATAACAGTGATAACAAATGGGATTGAATTTTACCTATATCTTGTTCCCATACAAACCTTAGATTTGCTACAGATCATTTCTATTACCTCCAAATTAATCCCTTAATAATGAAACTTCTAAAGCCTATAATTTAATAATCAATATATTAATATTCAAATTATATTTTTTGTATTAAGAACATGAAATTAACCAACTAATAGTCCTAAATCTATTTATATCACTTAGAATAATTAGATATGTTGATTTGGATTTGATTTAATACTAAAAAAATTATTGAATAAAAATTAACTTTAAAAACAAAAAATAATTAATTACTATACTAACTAAACTATATCTTGAAAATAAGATAATTTTTATTATCAATAAAATTTATAAACTCGTTTTTAAATTGATATCTAATTAACTAATTATTATATATTTTTTTAGATTTTTTTTATAATAGTATATATTTTATTAATATAATAATAATAATTATTATTTATTTTTAAAAATAATTTCTATCATTTAATTATTATTTTTAATGAGATAGTATTTTTCCATTAATATCTAAATATTAAATATAAGATGAGTTATCAAATAATCTCAAGCATTAATTGTATATCAATCCACTACAAGTTACATGTTGAGAGTAATTCTCATTTACAGCAAAGACATAAAAAATAAGAAATACAACTTATATCCCCATATGAAATATATTTTATTTGCACGTGTTGCGAACTAATGCCCCATAGGCGTTGCTATATTTGTATTAATAAGTGTTTTTTAATGATTAAGAAACAATGTTATATTCTTTTATACTATTTTTAATATTTTATAGAAAGTTCTAAATGGAAAGATAAATAAATTCAGCGTATTAAAAGCGTGGAAAACATTACAAAATCATTCTTATTATTAATTTTAATATAGTAAATATTTTATTCTTAGTAAAAAAAATATTTAAGTTTGTCCTAATTTAGATGTTTAGGCTTCTTCAACCATAATGACAATCTTAGGCATCAAACTTCATTCACTAAGTATTGTTTTTGCAATTAATGATCCTCTTTGTGTCATAATATTCTAAATCGGTTTGAGTTGATAATTTCACCGTGTATGAGTAAGAAATAGTTTTTTCTAAACTTCTTGAGTCTGTCTCTAATTTCCGATAGGCAAAAAAAAGTGAGGGAAATCGAAATGTGAAAGCGCAGACGCGTGATTATGAGCATTAGGTATGAGGAGTGTGGATTCATGCGCATATCCATCCAAATTGATACAAAAGTTGGAAGAAAAGAGAAAAGAAAAAAAGAAGAAACCTGTTATTAAAGTCTACAATGTTCCATCACATCTCTTGTTGACAGGTTGGGGATGTTGTGACAGATTGACGTTACACTGGATTCCATTGATACCAAGCAAAGAATCACATAATTAGCCATCGTTTTCATCACCTGTTTTACTGTAACGTTAAATCTACAAGTATAGTGGCCATCTAGAAAGAAACCCTGTTAACAGTCATACACTGCCATTATTTAACACGTTCAAGTCCAGGGGGAAAGGTTCAAAGAGACTTTACCCGAAACAAAAAATATATATAAATAAACAGATAAAGCAGAAGAAGTGGGGACAGTGAACGTGGAGTCCCGATTTTGTTGGCTGAGGGGAATGGACTGAAGAGAGTGAAGTTACGCCATGATTCAAACTCTGCATGTGTAAGGTACTTTGAAATGACATCTCAAGCACCTCTGGTTGTCTTTCTCTGTGGACTTCAGCTACACCGCATTCCCCAACCTTCATTTTAGATACGAATTTGGTGCCTTCTGCTACGAATCTTATCATTGCATTAATGCACTTTTTTAATGGTTCTGCGTGATTAAAAAACCCTTGGTAGAAATCATTAGGGTCAGTCTAAACATAGTATTTGATCTGTCCATCATGAAGGACACAACAAAAGTGGGATAGCAGCATCATGCGAGTCATAAAGCTGAACCGTGACAGGTTCTAAAGCTTTCCCCAACCTAAATTTTCACTTCCAACATATATTATTACCCTATCATCTCACTAATTTCAGCTCTTTTGAGTTTCTATTTGGATAAATCAAACACCTTATATATTGTTACATGAGATAAAATGTTACTGGGTAAAAGGTAGCTGTTCGTGTAGCGTTGCATGCCCTTAGGTATAAAACTATGAAGCTTATAACGTGGATATATATAAGAAGTTCTGTAAGTATGATTGGAGTCTCTCAGCAATTTGTACGAGTGGAAGGGAAAGGGTATATAAATTATATAAAATTCATCAATATATATCTGTCACTTCACACTAATCTTTTGTTGCTGGAACTTCGTACCTACCCATCATACATGTGCCTTAATGTATCTATGAACTGCCTTATGATATGGTAGTTATTAGTGTGCTGTTACAAAAGATGTTTATTTCTTTTATACATTTCCTTTTTACCTTTTTTATATTAATTTAATGAAAATACCAACCATCCCTAATGGGAAAAACAATGTTTTCCTCAATGTTTAGAAAATAAAAATAAATGGAATGTAACTAGGCATTTCATTATAAAACACTTCACTAACACCTTATATCTCTTTTGTACTTATATTTTTATGTTTAATCTGAGTAGTTATGTTTTACATTTTTATATGCTACCTCTCGTTCCCTCTTCAGGTATCATTTAGAAGAGGTTTTCTCTTAACTTTTTTGAAAATATATAAATGTACTTACTTTTTCTTCCATCATCTTTTTTATTGTGTTATGTGTTTTTCATATTTGTCGTTTTTTTTATCTTCTATCCCATTTTTGAGTGTACATTTATCTATCTCTCACGAAGATGAGTTTGAAAGTTACAATTATAATTAAGGTTATTTAACGACTAGATTAGAACATATATGTTGGAACTTGGAAAAATCTCCTCGTACGCCTGTCTTAAATGAACATTCTGTCTGGTATAAGGTAAATCAATGACGTACAATCCTGGTGGCAGACGATGGATATTGAATCATGTAATACAAATTACTTCTCGTTTATGTTAACAGAGAGATAGAAATTTAAGCCAAAACAAAAAAAAAAATGACACCACAGGAGCATTTGTTACCATCTGATATGAAATACCAAGAGGCAATGAGAGAATTAATAAAGGTGATGAGTTATGAGAAGCCGTCAATAATAGTTACATAGATTGACATCATATAAACTGCGAACTGGAAAAGTTGCATTAATTTTCTTGTTCGATTTCAGAGCCTGCTTGATCATCATCTTGGTCAAGGTTCATGCAGTCATTTCCATGAGCCGTGTGTTCATATCCAAATGCCTTGATATGATCTTTAAGAGATCTTTTGTGCTTGAAATCAGACCCACAAGAGCAATACCAGCGTTTCCCACAGTTCTTCTCATGAGTTCTCCAATCACCCCTCACAGCAAATGTTTTGCAACATTTTCTGCACACGAAAGGCTTTGTCCCATGCTTTCTCTTGTAATGTGTTTGAAGGGTTCTAAAGTCTTTGAGTGGTTTTGCTCTCGGATGGTCGATGTTGTTCTTGCATCCTGGAGCACAGCAATAGCAAGGGAGCCTTAGCATAGCTGTTGGTTGTGTTCCCCTTAGAGATTCTGGTCCCTTTCTATATTGAGATCCATGCCCCCACATATGCATCTGAATATTTTTGCACCAATATTATTATCATGTAAATGGTAATTAGATTGAAAGGAAATGAAGAATATGTTATGACCAAAGAAACTATTCACACACACTCATGCATACAGAAATAAACTATAAAATACCAGTTTTGACCAATTGAGAAAAAAAAACTTGAAACTAGGTCTTTAATTTGTTTCGTGTAGTTGAGTACAAATTTAGAATTTGAATTTGAATTACTTTACCATATGTCGGCCAGGTCTTTCAGTGAGAAAGGAGGCTTGTACAATTATATAAAATAAATAAATGACATGCTAAGTTTATAACGTTCATTTCTATAATTTAATTTATTTTATTTAGAAAACATTAAATTTGGAAATATTTATCGAAAAAGAAAATTTTGTACTCTCTTCTCTCTTTACAAATCTTAACACCCAAACATGCTAACTAGGAGCTGCTTCTTTTGAACAAGTTCTAAGACTTGTTCATCAACCACGCTCTCTGTGATTAAAGAAATAGGTGCCAGTGTAGGGCATCCTGTTAAAGAAAAAGTTCGGGAGCCCAGCAAGAGAATATTTGTACTGTTAATTATATTTATATTCATTTTTGTGATACTCAATTGATGTCGTTTCAATTTATGTCTCCCTTGTCGGTGTGTTTTTTATGGTACAAACTAATTACACTTGATAAACTATTTTGATTGTAAAAGGGTTGGGTAACAAGTACTCCCATAATTTATATATTCGTAAAAAAAACACTTATGCTAGAGAGAGAGAGAGAGAGAAAAAAAACTTGGTAGTGCAAAAAGGGATATCATGAACCATATATTTGGATACTTATCTTCCCAGAAGAAGTGAGAGATCTCATTTTTATCTTCTTAACAGAGAAAGGGTGATAGATCAAGTAGTTTGGAGCTCAAATAAAAGGAAAAGAAATGTAATAAGTTAGCTGGAAAACCCTAAATTATAATGCACACACTCTGGGATAAATTTTCCTCCTTTGACAAATATTTGAGGTGAAAACTTGAAGTCATACTATACATAGAATTTAAGAAGAATTCATTCTTTTGGGACAACTTTCTGAAAACGAGATCTGTGAAAGTAGTAGGGGTATAGGAGAGTATGAAAGACAGGAAAAAGCTGGGAAAAGGAAATATATTCTCTTTCTTTCTATAATTCTATTCATCCTTAATTATACTGTCTTGATTATTTTATTATTCTCCTCTATCGAGGGAATTGATCATCAAAATGACCAAAGGTGACAAACCTGCATGTTGTTGTATCTGTTGAACGTCTTGAAACAAAGAGGGCACGCGAACTGTGTTGGACCAATCAGAATCTGAGCAGAAGTAGGGATCCAATATTGTCCTTTGTTAATTCTATCTGACAGTAGCCCCGAAGCATCACTGATTTTTTCTTCTTTGTCTGAAACCTCTGCTGAGTATAGGCTTGAAGCTGAATCAGCAGATGCACTAGTGCTTGGAAGCCCTAAGTGTAAAGCCACAGTGACAGCATCCTCTTCATCCAAGCACTTGGATGTACTTAGGTCTTCCTTTTTCTTGTCCACTTCCATGGCACTGAATGAGGATTGAAGATACTGTGCTTCTTCTTCTTGATGTCTGAGATGAAGGAAAGGAAGGGCTTCTGTTTGAGGAGGAGAGGATTGGAACTGAGTAGAAGATATGACAGTGGTGTAGGTATGATAATTGGAAGGAAAATAGAATGATGGATTGATGGGAGGAGTTGATGCAGAAGGAGAAGAGAGAAGACATGGTGAATTGAGGTCCAACCAAAAGTTAAGGTCATTGGATCTGTAGGAATTGGTCATGATGAGGGGTGAAAAGAAAAAGGTATATGATCAGCTATAGAAAGGGTTGGGATATTAATTATAGACATCTGAGTGCACAGAAGGTAGTGGAGGGAGGGTAGAGATTTGCAGAAGATAGTTTTAGATTTTAACAAGCAAAATAGTCACAATGAAAGAGTTAGGTGAAGGGCTCAAGATGTGAACAAATTAATTCAATGTTGCTAAAGCAAGACCAATAAAGTTATACAAAACTATTTTCTACTTTATAATCTTAAAATATAATTATATTTGCTGACATTATATTGTCATTTTCGAATTAGAAGTTGAAGTCCAAGTATTGTTGGCTACCATGTGACCACACAGTCTCCTTCCACACTGTCTTCTTGTTACACTACTTGAAAATAGTCATGGTTTTAAATTTATCAAGGACAATTGCAATAAAAAGTTATTGTGTTGTCGTTAATAATTAAATAAGTTTGAGAATGAAACCATGTGTGTGATATTAACCATATTAACCAAATGAAAAAAGTGTTGGTAATTATATTTTCTAGGAAATTTGTTTGTCATACTAATTTGAAAGAAGTGTTGATAATTAGTATTTTGGAAGAAATTTGTTTGTGTTTACTAATTATATTTATGTCTAACTTAATCCCACTGTTAAACCCTAAATATTATACTTCATTTGTATAATTTGAACTGAACATGGAATCTTGTTTCACATATTAGAATTGTGATTTTATGTCTTAAGAAAAAAAAAACTTGAATGGATTTGAATAGCAGCATGTGCTTTGGCTTGTTTGCTATGGTCGACTTGGCTCCTCAAAGCACACAGGTTTTGTTTGTGTCTCCAATACTCTTGCATGCAAATGTTGGATCTACTATGTCTGTCTCCTTGTTCACAACACTCAAACAAGTTACTACTGTATATTTTTCAAATTAGTATCACTATATTAAAAATTAATTAGAGGGCCAATAATGTTTTTTCTTTCATTTTTCTATACTTGTAGGTAGATTGAATTTATTTCGTATCATTATGTAGTAATCTCAAAGGAATAATTTATTCATGTCAAAGATATTTAGCTTCTCTTAAATAGGTTATTTGACTCCTTTAACTAAGCAATTGAGTTTGAATTTTATGCATAAACAAGAAAATTATGTGGGAAGAGTCACTTTTAGATGTTGTTGTAGTTTGGGTTAGAATTTTATTTGGATAACTTGTTCAACAAAAGACAACATCAGTGATTGACATGACACGTTACTGTTACTGGTGAAAATTCAATTTTAATCCTAATCAAACATTAAAAACATATAGCATTATATCTTAATGTTTTCTAAAATTGCAAAACTATCTCAAATGACATATTGGTATTTCTACAGCACCTACTTTTTCACCCTGAAATTTTTTATATATTTAAAATCTAACAAATCAAGTTTTAAATTATAAAATAATCTTAGAAAAATATATATTACTATTTTAAAAGGAGGAATATAAAATATGGTGGTGATACTTGAAATTATTTTCATCCACTATTACAAGGGAGGGCCCAAGGGTATTTTATGGACTTCAAGGCTCGGCCCATTAAACAACTATAAGCGTATTGGGGTCATTGCAGTATCCCATTGTTTGGGATTAGAATGAATTTTTTGAATTTCCTGCTGCTTTGGGAACTAGCTTTTTTCCCTCAAATTCCCAAACCAGGAAATTCAAAAACCCGATTCCCAAACCAAGAAAATCAAGAACCCGAGAACCCCAAAACCGAAACAAGGAAAATCAAGAGCGCAAGAATCCTGATTCCCAAACGACGAAATTCAAGAACGCACTCTCTAACATTCCATCCCGGTCACACTCCACCCTGGTTTGCAATCGATTCCTTCCAGCACTCCATTCGCAACCTTAAATTTTACCATCACCGTCTCATTGTCGGAAGCTGAAAGCTGTGGCAAACAAAGTTTTAGCGAGATTGGAGGTGAAGGAGTGCGGAACATCAAATTCAGGTATCTCCCAACACTTATTTTGAGGGTTTTCACAATGAAAATGGGATAGAAAACAATTTTAGGTTTTAACGGGTGACGATCGAAAGGTGATTTTCAGATGTGTTTAGGTGTTTTGTTGAATGCGTTGTTCCATTCAACATGCTGGAATAATCAAGATGCACTTTACACATACCCTTTCTTTTCTGCACTAAGTTTAACATGTTTTTCAACTATTCCCTGATACTCAGAATCTGGTTTTGTTTTGATAATATGTTCTCTGCATCCAAATTTCATTTCTCAAGCTTGTACAGTTTCAAAATCAATTGTTTCTTATGGATGCTTTTTCGGTAAATGTGATCTTATTTACTTTAAGTTTTACCCATTGTGAATTATAAATGTTTAATTTTATTAATTTGTATCTGATGGATATATCAATTAGAGTTTCGAAATCAATTTACAGTTTCAAAATCAATTTGTATCTGATGGATGTATCAATTAGACTTTCCAAATTAATTTACAGTTTCAAAATCAATTTGTATTTGATGGATGTATCAATTAGAGTTTCACTTTGGTAATTATCATTATAAAAGTTTGGTTTAAAGGTCAACATAGATTTTTTAAGTGAAGCTTCAATTCTGATTGTAGAACTGCAAGAAACCCTCTTATGGAACTGTACGTAAGTTTTGTCCTTAGATTAAGGTCTCAACTCACTTTTTTTCATTTGTGTGTCATTTGCTATTCTGTTTTTTTGTTGAGTTGTGTATTGTGTCTCTGGTGGTGCTGCAGTGTGTCTATTAGGAGAATATGAAGTTGAAGAACGTTTCTATTGAGAATGCAGACAATAAAGAATATGCTTCTATATCTGCTAAAAGTACATCAGAAGATAACATAGGAGGTACATCTGTTTTTTATGGTTTACATGGAAATAAATTTCTACCATTCTCGCAGTCATCTTTTTGGTGATAATGGCAATGGAAATTAGGGTTCTTTGCATACTGTTCATAATTTTATTTAAAACACATACATGTGTCTTAATAATTGGTTTCTTCTTTCAGCTGAGGATAATGTTTCATCAGTGCCAGCAAGCATAGAGCAGTTAAATATACAGAGAGATGATCATGGGAAAAAACAAGATGATGACTATCCTTCTGTACAAATTCCAAATCATCTACAACTCCATACACCAGAATGCATGAATCTGAGCTTTAGAAGTTTTGGCTCTGATAACCCCCTTTCTGGACCTGGGTCATTTACGTCTAGGCCATTGAAAAGTAAGTTAGAGGATGCATATGGTGCAACATATGTTTCTACAATTGAAAACTCAGACACTAGGTACGTTGGCTATATAATAGGATACTTTAAGAAATATTGAAATCTAAATTACAAAATCCAATCCATAATTATCCAAATCCATATTAGTTTTAATCCATTTAAATGAATTTATCTTAAATCCAAATCCATATTTTTGGATTTTAAATCCAATCCATTTAATTGGATATGGATTAGATATAGATTCGATACACTTTTGGATTATCTAAATTGCATTTTGGGTTGGATTTTGACTTGGCCCGATCCAAGTTGAGCCAAGACAATCCGGGCTCAGGTTGAGCAAAGTTGGCCCAAGCCCACGTCAAGCCTAGTCATCCGGCCCAAGTCGAATCGAGTTGGTATGGGCCAAAGTCGACCAAGTCGTTTCACGCCAAAGTCGAGCAAAGTAAACCCTGGGCCAATTCGAGCTGAGTGGCTGATATTGAGTTGACTTGAGTCGGTTGGGGCTAATATTGAGCCGAGTTGGCCCAGGCCAATGTCTACTCGAGTCGGTCCATGCCCATGTCGAGCTGAGTCTTTCGGGTCCGATATGTAGTCGAGCAGGCTCAGGTCGATGTCGAGCCGTCCAGGCCCGAGCTAATATCGAGCGGAGCGGGCCAAGGTTGATATTGAGAGGAGCGAGTCTAGGTTGATGTCGAGCCGAGCATGCCCGGGGTGATGTCAAGCTGAGCAGGCTTGGGCCGATGTTGAGCAGAGTAAGCTCGGATCAATGTCGATTCGTCCGGGCCTAGGTCGATGTTGAGTCGTTCGGGCCAAGGCCGATTTCGAGCTAAGCGGGTCTAAGGCTGATATAGAGCCGAGCGGGATCGGGTCGATGTCGAGCCAAGCGGGTCTGGGCCAATGTCAATCCGAGCGATCTTGAGCCAATGTCGATCCGAGCAGTCCTGAGCCGATGTCGATTTGAGCGTGCCCTATCTGATGTTGAACGGTCCTAGGTTGATGTCGATTCGAGCGGTCTTAGGCCAATGTCGAGTCGTCCAGGTCCGTGCCAATGTTGAGTCGCCCGGGACCGGGCTGATGTCGAGCTCAACGGTCACAGACCGAGTGGTCCCGGGCCGATGTTGAGTCGTTTGAGCTCAGGATGTTGAGTGGTCTGGGCCCAAGCCGATGTTGAGTCGAGTTGGTCTGCGTCCAAGTTGAGTCGGGTTAGGTCCAGTTTGAGCTGAATATTGAGTTGACTCGAGTCGGTTGGGGTGGATATTGAGCCGAGTTGGGCCAGGTCGATGTCTACTCAAGTCGGTCCATGCCCATGCCGAGCTGAGTCTTTCGGGTCCGATATGGAGTCGAGCACGCCCAGGTCGATGTCGAGCCGTCCAGGCTCGGGCCAATATCGAGCGGAGCGGGCTAAGGTTGATATTGAGAGGAGCGGGCCCAGGTTGATGTCGATTCGTCCGGGCCCAAGCCAATGTTGAGTCGTTCGGGCCAAGGCTGATTTCGAACTGAGCGGGCTAAAGCTAATAAAGAGCCGAGCGGGCTCGGGTCGATGTCGAGCCAAGCGGGTCTAGGCTGTTGTCGAGCCGAGCAAGCCTGGGATGATGTCGAGCCGAGCAGGCCCGGGACAATGTTGATCCAAGCAGTCTCGAGCTGATGTCGATTTGAGCGGGCCCTGTCCGATGTTGAGCGAGCGTGCCCGGGCAGATGTTGATTCGAGCAGTCCCAGGCCAATATCGATCCGAGCGGACTCAGGCCAATGTCGAGCCGTCCGGGCCCGGGCCGATGTCGAGTCGCCCGGGACCGGGCTGATGTCGAGTCGAGCGGTCCCGGACCGATGTTGAGTCGTTTGAGCTCAGGATGTTGAGTGGTCTGCGTCCAAGTTTAGTCGGGTCTGGTCCAGTTCGAGCTGAGTGGCTGATATTGAGTTGACTCGAGTCGGCTGGGGCTGTTATCGAGCCGAGTTGGCCCAGGCCAATGTCTACTCGAGTCAGTCCATGCCCATGTCGAGCTGAGTCTTTCGGGTCTGATATGGAATCGAGCGGGCCTAGGTCGATGTCGATACGTCCAGGCCCGGGCCAGTATCGAGCGGAGCGGGTCAAGGTTGATATTGAGAGGAGTGGGCCCATGTTGATGTCGAGCGGAGCATGACCGGGGTGATGTCGAGCCGAGCAGGCTCAGATCGATGTCGATTCGTCTGGTCCCAGGCCAATGTTGAGTCACTCGGGCCAAGGCTGATTTTGAGCTGAGCGGGCTAAGGCTCATATAAAGCCGAGCGGGCTCAGGATGATGTCGAGCCGAGTGGGCCCAGGCCAATGTTGATCCGAGCGGTCTCGGGCCAATGTCGATCCGAGCGGGCCCTGTTCGATGTTGAGCGAGCGGATGTCGATTTGAGCGGTCCCAAGCCGATGTCGATCCGAGTGGACTCGGGCCATTGCTCGGGCAACGTGGAGACTTGGTATTTTTTGTCTCTATCTTTTTGCATGATGGAGTTGAAGATCATTTGGAGAAGAGAATTCACAAAATATAGAAATAGATTACATATTTTTGTTAGATATTAGTTGTAATTTCTTTTAATTTTTAAAGTTTACTAGGCAGCATTAAACTATAGTTTTTAATATTTTGAGTTGTACAATTACGTTTTCAAATATACATACATTGCACATTTAATTATATTTCTAATGTTACAAGTTTCATATATGTTGTTAACTTCAATTACAACAATTTATTAATATTGATTTAATTGTCTTTAATAGATTTATGTATTTATTTCGTAAAAAATCAATAAATAGTCTTATAATAATTTATATGGCTTACTAAATTTTTAAGTTACAATAATAATGTTTAAAATAAATTAATGACTTAATGCATTAATAATTTGTTTACAAATATTAGAAATGTGGTGTAGAGGAATAAGCTACATTTCAAAATTATAAGTGTTGTTTAAGATTCAAAAGAATAAACTATATTTGTAAATGTTGATAAGTGTTGCATAGAGTGTTCAGTGTTCGATGATTTAATAAGTTTAAAAAAAAAATGTTAGGATAATTTTTAAATAGTCTTATACCATATCAATAATAAAAACTGAAGTTTAACTTAAATTTATAAAATCAATCAATAAGATGATATTTGCATTCATATATATTATTAAATGTTTTTGATCTTTAACCAATTTAGTTTAAATTTTTTAATTTGATTGTGAAGATGTTAATCATCCAATAAAATTCAAATTATCGTCCAATAAAATTTTAGAATTTTTGATCTCTAACAAGTTTAGTTTAAAAATTTTAATTTGATTGTGAAGATGTTAATCATCCAGTAAGATTCAAATTATCGATAAAGTTTTAGAATGTGAAGGACTAGGACTTCTGAATGGTCATATTTCATATTTAGTTTTATTAATTTTAGACTTGAATCAGACTATTTGATTGGAGTATGTAAACATTACATAAAATTTAAATTCATGATCTTCTTACTCAGAGGTCATGTGAATAAAAAATAATTTTTTGATTTAAAATAAACTATTCTCCAAAAATGTTTAAAGAAAATTATTATTAGAGTAAAAAACTTACAACACTCTAGAATTGGAGCGCACAAAAAATGATATATGATAAAATGAGACCCAGAGAAGATAAATTAAATAATCTCATTATAACCTTGGAATTGAAATGATCTAAAGAATTATCTTACATATTTATTAGAAAATATATTTACTTATCTTTTGGTTACACTTTTTTTTTGTTAATGCAAAATTACTGAATTGTGAAACTTATTATATAAATGTATGTGATTTGTATAAAAGTTCTAAAATAACTAAATTTTATAATATATTCTCATCCTAATACACCATTCCTCCTTATCACTATTATTGAATTAGCCCTAATATAATTTTCTTTTAAAATAAAATTATTATACTGATTGCGTGCAAATAAATAGAAGGGTGTCTTTTTAGTCCACTTAAAAATAATCTGTGTTATATAAATTTACATAAAATTTGTATTTTTATATGTATACATACTAAAGTATTTACATATAATTAAATATATATATATATATTTATATTGTATTATAAATAAGATTTTCACTTTTGGTACCTATGATTATGTAATTTTTGTCTTTTATATTATTATTATTATTATTTGTATTTTAGTCTAGTTTGTCTGTTATCAATCTTTTAATAAATTTTATTAATACGGCATGGTAATGATGATAAGTGACACAGATATGGTGATTGATACGTCACTTTAACACATATTATTAGCATAATACTGGAGGATTCAAATTATACAAATGGTATTTCAAGAAACCCAAATTTTAGGTTCTGCATCAAGTTATTATTATTATTATTATTTATTTTATATAACTTTTTAATAATTTTTAGATTGGAAATTTAAATATTATTCATCAATAAATAAAAGAAAAAAAACTAAACCTCATCACATCTCATGACTACCTCACTTAAACTAGCACATATGAGTTCAAAATTAACATGTGGGGTACCATTACTTAAATGAAACACCACATTCATTATTTTTCTTTATATAAAATAATAGCTGCATATAAACAACGTCTCGCATTTAACAAAGAGCCCTATAATACCTGTATATATCAGTATTTTCCCCTCCTTTTAGGTGTTTTGTTGTCTTTTTCTAAATGAGAATAAAAGGAAACAACAGACTAAATTTATGAGTTTTTATTATTATCTAAAAGTAACTGTAAATATCCTTTTTAGGTAAATATTGAAATGATAATTGTGATTGACTAACAACAATACTCATTCTTAACGATGAAAAGGAAAATGTTTACAATTCTCATCTAAGTTAATGAGTGCTAACATAGGTTTAGTTAGCAAATCAGTTAACTAATGTAATTTGAGAGTTTTATCATTCATTTTTATATAACTATGATATTTATCTTATGTTTGGCTCTTTCACAAAATATTGGATTCACAAGAGTGCAATTATAGTGTATATTAGACTTACTTAGAAGACAAAAAGTAAAATAATTTCACTAATCTCAATAATTACAATAATTAGTGAAATTGTTTTTAGTTGTAGAGCTAACAAATATAAGATAGAGAAGCATTAAAAAAAAAAGTCCATTAGGAAGAAGTAATGTGAATGTTTAGAGTTTAGTAATGAGTATTGTGTTGCAGAGAAAAAGGGGTGTGAAGCGCTTAAATTATAATGATACCTTTTTCTTTCCTCACTTCTCCTGCACGCCGGGTTTTTGTATCATTCGCTTCTCAATTATGTTCTGCGTGATTCCCTCACATGCGTCACACTCTTTCTCCATTTTATCACTTTCACAATTATTAATTCTAATAATTAATATACAAATATTTTTTATATTTTAATTCAGGTTTAAGCTTCTTTAAGCATGTCTCGTTTTTAAATCTTACTATATATCTTTTTAACTTCCTTTCAGTTCATATTATTATTATACTTGTTTTTCTAGTCGGGTTGTGTTTCACAGGGCAATTCAATTGTTTTTAATTTTTTATTAATTAAAACCTTTTGTCTAATTTTATAAAAAATTCTATAATTTATAATATTATTTTAAGTAATTTTTTTTTATCAACAAAGAATTAATTGAATTAAAAGGGATCACTTTAGGATGTTCAAACCCGCATAAAAAACAAGATTAAAAACTCATAAAAACTACAAGAACACTCCTAATGTAAGAGTCATAAAAAAAAAAAGAGAAAGAGAAAGAGCGTTTCCTCCCACTCCACACAATCATTTTCTTCTTCTTTCTTCCAAATCACTTTCTCTCCCTACCAACTTCTCTCCTCTCCCTTCTCTCTCAATTTCTTACTCCATACCTCATCTATTTTAGAATCTGATCATACCACGGTGTAGATGAGGAGTTAAGAAACATTTTTACCTGATCAGATTTTCAAATAGAGTAAGTTCATTTTTGTTCTAAAGTTTCTTTGTTCTCTATTTTTCCTTAAGATTTAGTCACCAATCTTGGTGGGGTCAGTTGAGAAGTTTAATCCTCTCAACTTATTCTACTATATACTGAATTTTTGTTTTGTTTGGATAACTTGCATTAGGCCCGTAAATCTTGAAGCTTATCCAGACTGTG
>Ga0123342_1003643_pt1 | contig 24480 bp, 9 predicted proteins | sample Turbeawhitnodule_FD_89960 | JGI IMG/M metagenome (GOLD analysis project Ga0123342, IMG submission 89960) | Root nodule microbial communities of legume samples collected from Mexico - Turtle bean Mexico white nodule | ecosystem: Host-associated > Plants > Roots > Nodule | place: Mexico: Nepantla... | reverse complement strand
CTCTAAGCAATCTCAACTCTTTGAAAATCAGAATCTTGTTGTTCTAAAAAGATTGTTATTTCTCAAATCTGTTTTACTGAATTTATTCAAAGATGTTTGTTATCAAATCTTAACAAACTTATTCATTGCATTTAAAGATTGGTCAAAGCATTAAAGACTGAAGCGTAAATAGTTAGAATCATTTAAAGCTCAGTCAAAACAAAAACCATTTTTCTGTTATGGTACCAAAAACAATCGGTTGTTTCCTCGAATCAATTGGTTGTTTTGGTTTTAACAGCCCAACCATTTGAAAAACAGTTTTCAATATTTTCTAAAAACATCTAAGTATAAAACAATCGGTTGTTTCGACAAAACAATCGGTTGTTTTTCACTTAGTTTGAAAAACACTTTTCTTTAAAAGATTGAGAATGCCTATGCTTTGGATTCAATCTAGAGTGGATTACAAAACTCAAACTACCCCAGATCTTAACTAAGACAGCTCAGCAACAACAAGCATAGCCAAGCCTTCAACATCCTTCAAAGGGTTTGGATTCTTCAAAGCTTGAACACCACTTAGTTCAACAATTTAGGGTTTCTTTTCTTTTTCGTTATTGTTTGAGTTTCTAATCAAAGTTCTCAACTTTGATATTTTCTGAAGAACAAGTCTTTATTTTAGCATTTCTTTTGATCTCTTGGTGCATCCATATCATACATCTTCACATTCTTAGTATTTCATCCCAATCTGAAAACGCAAATAAATTTTTTCCAATGAAACGCAAATACACGACGAAGCAAGGCAACAACAACGACGAGGAAGACATATTATAGAGCAAACAAAAACCTTCCTAATGAAACAGTGACCTTAGCAATGACATAAGACAAAACATAAGAGAAACAGAAAACATACAAAAATCAATGGTGAAGAAGAAGAGAGGAAGACAATGCTTACCAATGACACGAAGACAAGACAATGCAAAGAAGAGAGGAAGAAAAGAGGAAGCACAGTTAATGGAGGAAACACAAAAGAGAAACGAAGCGCGAGAGAAATGAGAGTATGAAAACGTAAGTGGCGCGCTTCTGAGTTAGGGTAAAAAAGGTTTTAAGAAGGAGACTAATTGTAATAGCCGCATTCGTAAATAAAGTGCTTGATTTAAGAATGCGACTATTACAAATAGCCACTTTCTTAAATCAAGTTAATTTCAAAAATGTCACCACGTTTTGACGGCTGACCGTAAAAACGCATTAAATAATGGGTTGTTGTTTTAAACTTTTGTACTAGTGAATATATATATATATATATATATATATATATATATATATATAGTTGAATTAAATTTAATTAATTTAAGTAGATTTATGTTTATATTTGAATTTTAATTTTTTAAACACTTGTTTGGTATCTTTTTCCCTTGATCGTGACATTTTCTAAAAAAAAGATTTTAATCTCCTCTTATAAAATAACTTTTGAAGAATATATGGAATCATCTTTGTGAGATACTTTAAGAGTCATTAGATGATTCTTCTCTTGTTTTGGTTCTTATCTTGAAAAGAGTTTTTCAGCGATGAATCTTCTTGCACTTGAGAATAATCTTGAAGGTGACATGTTCTTACTCCATTTTCTTCATTCAATCCAGTTTCTACTTCTTTTACAACTTGTTTTTGTTTTCTTACCTTGTTTTGTGAATGTCGCAACCAAACCCATATGTTATTCATACTTTTGGCATTAATGATAAAAGGCTTATGAATGTTGAAGAATCAGTGCGTGCTATATTTGATGAATGTAACAATGATGTACAAGTATTTAGAAATTATTATGCATGTGATGAATATCTACAAGAAGGTTTCATGAAAAATCTATAAATTCAAAGGCACCAACTAAAAAACAAACTATACATAAAGAACTTCCAATAGAGTGGAAAATACCCAAGGATCTTACTATGGAGAACATCATTGGTAACATTGAGAAATGAGTTACCACTAGACACTACTATGGATTTTGTATCTCAAATTGAGCCTAAAAATGTTTATGATTCCTTAAAATATGAAAATTTAATTTCTGTTATGCATGAAGAATTAGATCAATTTATCAGGATGTGTGGGTTTTGGTACATAAAACTAAAAATATGAATATAATTGGAACCAAGTGGATTTTTACAAACAAAATGGATGAACTATGAATGATTACTAGGAACAAAGTTAGATTAGATGCTAAGGGATATAACCAGAAAGAAGGTATTGATTATGATGAGACACATGCACCTCTTGCTAGATTAGAAGTTGTTAGACAAATTCTTTCCTTTGCTTATATGAGTGGATTCAAGTTATTTCGGGTGGATGTCAGAGTGATTTTCTCAATGGGTTTATCAATGAGGAAGTGTATATTTCTCAACCACCTAGATTTGAAGATCACTGATTTCCAGATCGTGTTTACAAGCTGAAGAAAGTCATTTATGGTCTTCAATAGGCTCCAAGGCAATGGTTTGAGCATTTACTACAATAAAATGAAGATATACTTTTAAGAAGATAACGAAACAAATTTGAGAATCAACGATCATCTTTAGAAGCCTATATAAAGAGAATGAAGAAGAAAATTGAAGAAACAAGAAGACATACAAGCCATATACAACATCTTCAGAAAAGATTCATTGTTTCTATCTACTAAGTAAAGTGTCTAGTATATCGGGTTGTGAGAAAAACTTTGTAATTCTTCACTGTGTGAAGCATTAACCTTGTGAGCCTTAATTGTGCTCTCTTTGAAAGTGTTTCTTTTTTTACCTTGAGTGGTCTTGATCTTAGAGGAAAATTGAGACAAGTAAAATCAAGAGTGGTTGGTGTACTCTTTTGTGACCTAGAGAGGTGAGTGTACTCATTGTAAAGAATTGTTTTGTTTAGTGGATACTTTTAAATTCTGCTTAAGGGAGAATTGGATGTAGCCCACGTTTTGAGGGTGAACCAATATAAATCTTTGTTATGTTGTTTATTGTGTTTAAGTTAGACGATCTAGTCTAGTTTGCCAAAAAGAGAGTTTACAAGCTATATTCAACCCACTTCTAGAGTTAGTTGTTTCAACAGGATAATTCTAAAATAATGAAGACTCTAATATATCCAACCATTTTAGTAGACTAGACGAGAAATCACATAAATTGGATGTTAGGGAAAAGTCCAACACCTATGATTTCAATTAAGTGCTAAAAATAACTAAGTGCAAAACTTGATCATGTTTCATTTGTAAGATAATAGTATTCGTTCAACAACAAATTATGTAAGACGTAAGTGTTTCGTCTGTTAGATGATAGAACATTGTGTTGTCTTCTTTTACATTTGATAAAATATTTAACATGCTCAAACGATATGCACATAGATTTAAGCTAACATCATACTATACAAATATACATATGTTCATTCTATGATGTAGGGAATGTTCGTTACCTTCGTCTGCCAAGAAAATCCATTTAAAAGCTCAAGTCACGTCAATGATCTCTTGGATGAAGAGCTAAAATTGCTTTCTTTAACAACTCCCTAATGCTAGCATTGCCAACTTGGGAAAGACCATAAACTACAGTAAATACCATATGATCTTGTGCTTTACAAAAATTAAAGTAAAGGTACATTGTCCAAGAAGTACATCCAACTATCGAGATGTTGCATAAAGAAGAAAAAAGAAATTAATGTTGTAGGAATGCATTTAATGCATCCTTCATGTTCAAGCTCATCAAATTCAAGGAAGACATTCAAGTTCATTGAAACTTTTCAATGCCCAAAAATGGATTTGCAATGACTATATTCTTCAACGCCTATATAAAGTCATTAACCAAGAAGAAGTGAAAGATCACATTGCATAGTGCAAAAACCATGCTCAATTTTCTACTCCATAAGAAAGTTCTTAGAGAACATTGTTCATGTTCACTTAGCAAATTATAAGAGAGTGCATAAACCTTGTATATATCAAAATATGGTATTCCTCTCTAGTGAGAAACCGTGTGATCTATTGATCACTACTCAAATAGTTTATTCATTTGTGTTAGAAATGGTTGATCAACAAAGAATACTCGTTTATTAGCCAGGACTGACTACTATTCAAGACTACTCTTAACCTAAGAAGAAGAGTAATTGTGAAAAAATAGTTTTATACACGCATTAAACAAGTAAATATGTTACATTATGAAATTGTGTTTGTCACATTACATCAGTCACAATATAGGTTAAAATACCATTAAAAGACCACTTGCCAAAAAAAATATCATTTGAGTATTCATTAAGACGATATTTACGAAAACTTTTAAAAATTTATTAAAAACAATTTAACCCTCCCATCTTGTGTTTCTCTTCAATAGACAATGTCATCTATAGACAAATGATTGGTTATTTTTTTACCTCGTTGTGGCTAGATATTCCGTTTGTTGTATACTTATGTGAACTTTTCTAATCTAACCATATAGAAATTCACTTAATAGTTGTTAAAAGAATTTTTTGATAACTTATTAGTACATCTAATATTGGTCTTTGCTATAAGTATAGAGAAACTTTCTGATTAAGAATATTATGATATAGATTATGTTGGAGACAAAGTAGAAAATAATAGCATGAAAGATGTTACTTCATAGGCGACAACTTCATTGAAACAATGAACAATTGCATTATGATTACATAATCAAAGTAGTTATGAGTTGTAAGTTGTTTCACAACTCTTTGAATCACTTCAACATCTATGGGAGTAACATTTCTATAAGAATAAAACACATTGAAATAAAACATTAATTAATAAAAGTTCATATCCAAAAGGGTATTAATTTTGTAATTTATAGCTTGAGAAAATTAACTTGTTAATATATTTACAAAATTGCTATAAAAAAGTACTCATAAAAGTGAAAAATCTTCCTAAAATGTCTTTTACAAAGGAATGATTTATTAAAAAGTATAAATGATATAATTGCTAGGAATTAGACGCATAATCAATATAGAAGATCGATGTACTAGTTTAATACACTTTTAATTTCAACCATCTTCAATATATTAGTTTTAAACTTTAGTTTGACGCAAAATATTAAATATTAAAGTGAGTCATATACAGTTAATTAGTCAACTGACTCGCAGGACAAAGAAGTTATAAAAGTGTTATTTTTTTCATTGATTGGTTTGACTTGATTAACTTTAGATCGAGATAAGTCAACCTCTTTTTTTATTTTTCTTGATATATGTTTTTTTTATGTTATCATGAATTAATATTTATTGATTTTTTATCTTTTCTATTTATGTATTTTTATTTTTGTATACTTTTAAATTATGTAAACAATTTTGTAATTCACTAAAAAGTAATTAAGATGAATTACTCACTTTTTAAATAATAAATAAAGTGGAATGAACTAATTAATTGACTTATCTTGTCAGATATAAGAAAGTTTTACATAACATATATGATCGTGCGTTAAATTTTATGTATATGTAGTCTCTTTCATTATTATTATTATTATTATTATTATTATAATACATGCATGTAATAAAAACTTAATTTTCAGTATATAAGTAAAAGGGTTCAAAATTTGAGTGTTTGCTAGTTTTGTTTATTTTGTAAATATAGGAGGACTCAATTTATCTCTTGTTCGTTTGTCAATTCAAAAGGAAGGGAGAAAGGTAAACCATTGGCATTCATAATAAATGCCAGAGTCCGACACTTGTCACGGCAATAAGAATGATTAAAACATACCTGTGAGAAATTGACTCTAATAAATATGTTCAGTCGATTCAAATTTATGTTCATAACTTACGATATAAAATTCACAGTGAGATAAAAAACCATAACATAATAAATGATAACTCTATTATATATTACTTTTATATCTCTTAAAATAATAAAATATGTGCATTATATATATGCATATTATACATTTTCAATTTATGTCAACTAAATTATTTTTCAAATAGGAAAAAAATTGAATGTAGTTTAACATGTTTTTAGTGTTTTTCAATGATAAAACTTGAGTTTCACTTTGATAATTTATAAATCAATAAAGATTTTATTTTAAATATAAATATTATTATTGTTATAATTGATATTTTGTTCACATGACTCATAATAGAAATGTTTATTAGGTCGGTTATGTAATGATCTAACTCGATCAAATCCAATCCATAATCCAATCTAATTGAGTTGAATTTTATTTATGATTGAGTCAAACTCAACCCGACCCAAACTAACACACACTTATATAATTGGGTGATAGGTTTAGTATAAGTAACACGATACCTAACCAAAAACTCACTCTTATACTTGTGTTATGGACACATTAATTGTATTATGTTTTTCTTTTCATGTCTTGAGACAATTAACTTACTTGAAGTCTTGAATTAATTTTTGTAAAGATTGTGATACTTTTTTTAATTAAGTTGACCACATGTTTAGTAATTGGGAGATATATATCAGAAAGCCTTAGCCCTCATATGAGATTCAAAGGGTCTACCATGTAATCTTGATATTTAAAAATGAACAAATTATAATTGATAAAGAGATGCATAATTTTTAGTAGCATTTCATCCCATGAAGCTAACTTGAAGGTCAAGCTCCATGATCACGTAACATTTTGTCCTACAAGATTGTGAAAAATAAGAAAACTTCATCATCTAATGTATCATATCAAACACAAATAGGAAACTCCACTAAATAATTTGTCTCTATTAACAAACGATTATATTGCATCTTATATCTAATATGCAAGCAGACTAACATAACAAAGTGAGTTTTCATAAGTATTTTCAACAAGTTACGTTTGATGAAATAAAAAAGATGCAACCACCACACTTCATATAAATCTCGTCAAACAAAATATTTGAAAACTTACTTTAACTACACCTTTTTTGTGTTTGAGAGGTCTCAACAACAGAGCTTTTGTAACTCAAACCAATCACTTGATTGATGTGTTTTCTAGTGTAACTTAACAAGTGATCAAATTATAGTTCTTGTGTCTCACAATAACTCTCCATATCATGGTAGTGCAAATGATAATAACATATAATGTAAAGGAAATAAAGAAGAAAGAAAACATACACAACAATTTATATTGTTAGTCTTTCACAGTAGACTACATGCAATTTTTGGCCAACAACCAAGTTAAACTAGTCATACTAGCTCATTGGGTATTCTTTACTCAAGTCATTCCTGGTTGACACCGAGTATTCTTTACTCAAGTCACTCTGGTTTGACCTAGAGTATTCTTTGCGTCTAGCCACTCCTGACTAACTAAGTATTATTTTGAATCATAGTCACTTTTGTCTAACACCGTCAAGGAGTATTATTTGTGCTGCTAGCTATTCTTGACTAGTCATTTGAGTATTAAGATGGTCTCCTAAATATCGATTCCTTGCATATTTATAAAAACTCATTATCCTTACAATTAGATGTTGATAACCATTAACATTTGAAATCTATTCCTAACATTCAATTATGTAAGCATTATCATTTAGGTCAAAAACTTATAAGTACTTTTCAGTCAAGTCTACGGATCAAAGTCATGATAAACAAGCATTACAAATAAAATGACAATACCAATCATCAATTAAGAACAAAGTGTTATATTTAAATATCACCTCAATACATAAGAGTTTGAACAAATTACTCTCAACCCCAAAGGGTAGAATTAACCACTCTTGTTGGTGAGTTTTTGGGCAAGTTCTGAGCATTCCAACCTTCCTTTTTCATCTTGTCTCCTTTAGCCCTTTCATCTCCATTTTTCCTAAAATCCTGAAATTAACACAAATTTGGGAATAAATTGTTCTTATTCATATTATAATCACAAAATATATAAAAAGGTTTAAATTCATAAATTAGGGGTTAAATTATAATTATTTTATCATTAAATACCCATAAGTGTCTATATTTTAATATGTAATATTACTAAATTATGACACTTATCATACGTCTAAGTTAATTGTATATTTTCGTAGAAACTCATCACACAAAAGGTGCTCATAGTTTTGGTTGCATTCAATATTCTCTCATTTTATCAATTAACTCAACTATACCTAAACTTTACCCGATTAACACTACTACTTGCATTATATTGCAAAAATTGTACAAGTTCTTTTACTTCACTTTTGTACTCATCACTTATGTTGATGGTAGAGGCCTCAGTTCAGGACCCATCACTAGAGTTATGACAAGGAGGATACAAGAAGATTAAGACTCTGCTATTTATGGTAGAGACACCCTTTTATATATGTTCAAAAATGTCATAACCTAGTGTGATTTTTTCTAGAGTAGAATTTATTTTCTTGCTTTAAAGTAGAGTAGGAAATTTACTTGTATTTTTTTCTTAAGTAAATTAGGGTTAGATTAGGCATCTAAAAACCTACATAGGGTATAATTAGGTCTTAATTGCAGCACACATTTACCCTAGGTTGGTCATTTAGATCTAATTAGGTCACATCGAGCACACTTGATCATGCTTGCCATATGACTCTATTTTGGCGCCTACTTTCAAACCCAAAACATTTGAATTTCCCTCTCAATTTGTGTAAGCAATGGCCGACCTCCTACACTATATAAGGAGTAGCTTGGTTCATGTTTTAATAAGATCAATTTTATGAGTGTTATGCTGCCAAATTGCTACCTAAACACTTCCTTGTCTAAACCTCTCTAGTATACACATCTTTGGTCTTCTTCTTCATCTCTTCAAGTGATATGACACAACCAATCACTCTCCCTGTTCTTATGCACCTACAAGGAAACCATAGCTTCATTGGAGCTCCCCTTGATCCATTGTCTCCATTAGCTTCTGCCAAGTTCCTCCAAAATTCAAGAAAATATGCAAACGACTAAAAGACACCTATCATGTGCATGTTGAATTAATTCAATCTCAATCCATATGCTTGAAAATCGTTATTGGAATTATGTGTTGTCTAAATGAATGTAAATCTTACTTTTAAAAGGAGAATGTGTGATCGTATATCATACAAGAAGATTCACTTTTTATAGTTGACCAGTACATAAATTTTAATCAATAGTTCTTATATTTCACAAAATTTTAGCAACATTTTGCATTGGTATTCAAGTTACAAGAAATTAAAGCCATAATATTAGATCAATACAACAATCATAATTTAGTAAAAAATATAATTCAAAATCGAACATAGAGTAAAAAACAATAACCAATGCATAATAGTATTTAAAAAAAAGAAAAAAAAATAGAGGAAGAAATGAACCAACTTGGATTTTGAAGTTCCAATGGTGGTAACAACAACAACAGTAAGAGTGTGAGCATAGCATGGTGCAAAGGGAAGAGTACACACACGGTGTGATGTTAGGGATAAGAGAGTTAACCAGAACGTAATGCAATGATGATGCGAACAATGTACTAAAGTTCGATAACAATGATGACAATAATGGGTAAGACAACAAACCTAGTGGTAGCAACGATATTAACCTTGAAAAATGATGGCAAATAAGAAAGTAATGACGAATGAAAAGAAGAAGGAAGAAGAATAAATGAGTAACAACAAAGAAGGAGAGAAGCAATGACAAAAAAATAAAATAAAATAAACAACACATTGTAACAGTGCAAGTATAGAAGAAGAAGAAGAAACATGTCCCAAAGAGATGTATAAACCAACATACAACAATAATCATATTTAAATTATCATCATAAAGAAAATACGATAATAATTCAAATATAACTGTGATATTAAATCATCAAAAACTAAATCATAAAAAATCATCATCAATTGTATTAGGAAAGCCATAATTATATGATCATCAATTTACTATTTTTTTTACTAGTAAAAAATATTTAAAAAATATATAAATCTCAAACAATAGTAACACTTATTTATAATTAATATAATTAGTTGATAAGGTTAAATCACCTTAAAAGCTATTCAATACTCAATCAAATACTAATTGGGTAAATAAAAATAAATTCAACATAATTTAAGTAAGGATTGAATGTATCGAGTTATGAATATCTCCACCTATTAATTATGCTTAGAAGAGTAAGAAAATTAATCTTAATTGACTATTTTAGCTCAAAAGCTAAGTAATCCACTTAATTAATCTTCAATCTATGTATGTATCGTGTTCTCTTCAATTAAACTATTGTCTTTAACTTGCACTCAAACTATCTTTTAAGTTGAAATAAAAAAAACAACAAATTCTTAGATTGAACTCTAATTAAACTAAAGATGCTTTATCTTTATGTAAGTTTTAAAGTTTCTCTTTGTCTAGTCAATGGCTGTTTACTTTTATCATTAACAGGACCCACGTCGCTTGATACTACTGACGCATTAACACTGTTGTAATAAAATTAATGTCTTATTTGTTACATACATAATATATTATCTCTAACGTTAATGCATTTTTTGTGTGGCTGTGATTATGGGATTAATCATTTTTCTTTTTCTTTTTCTAATATAAAGAAAACATTATCTATAATGCTTTCTCTAGCTTGTTAAGCAATATGATACGCTATGTACATACGGATACAGACATTGATACGACACGGATACAGACACAAAGATATGTATAATCTCTAAAATGTAGGATACGGGTACACAAATCTATATATTATATAATTTTAAATTATATAAATTGAAAATAAATATTTATGTGCAAAAGTATGTTTTAAATTTTTTTGAGAGCAGAAAGATATTTTTCATGACTGGTTCAAAAGAATTTGTTCCTTATTTTTGTAATCATAACAAAAATTTATATAATAAATTTGAATTTTTAGAAAATTATTATATTTATATCTTTTAAAATTGTGTTAAAACCGTGTTAGAATTTTCAAAAATCTAATAAATATTTTTTGAATTAAACACTTTACCAATAAACGTTCTACGAGTATCGTACGAGTATAAACATTGATACGTGTATTCAACACCGTATCGGACTCAGATACGCAAGAAGTATGTGATACTGATAATGCTACGTGAGTGTTATAAGAGGAAAATAGAAATTTGAGGTGAGTGTATTATTATGAGAGTTGAAAGCTGGTTTGATTAATTAATGAAAAAAAAGTTAAGTAAGAAAAGGAAGTACTAGAGCGCGTGATTTGATTAGAAGGTTGACAGCATAATAATGGCATTGGAAGCATAAATATGATTTGATATGGTGAGAAACAATGTCGATAATAATTTGAAAAAAAGTGTTAATTAGCTGGCACATTATATATTTATGGGGTCATTTGAATTTGTTGAAAGGAATCATAAATGTGATGACAACTGGTAATTGATATATGGATGATTTTGTTGTGGTTCTGTGGTAGAAAGGTTTTAATTATGATGGAAGCACATGCAGTAATGGGACGTAATATGGGATAAAATAATTGGCATGCGTACTAATACAATTCGCCAAAACTCAATAATTGAGCGTGGTTTGGTGGTACAAACTGTTTTCCATGCCCGTACTTAATAATGCATCTCTTGGCTTCTAGTTAAACATGGTTCAGATAATCACAACTGTTTCAAATCCAATTATTTAAAAACAATCCACCCTGAATATTAATTTTAATTCAATTTTATAAAATAAAATTTATACTCACTTATATATTATTATGATCAATTATTATATTTGAGATATTTTTGTTTGAGATTTCACATCGACTAGAGATTAAGACATTTTATTATATATAAGTGGGTGCAAACCTCACTCCCATCAACCGATTTTATAGGATTGAGTTAGGCTTAAAGTCCACTTCTTAATATGGTATCAGAGTCATTTTGAGTCTATCCTAACGAATATTTGTTGGTCTTATCAGACTATCCGTTATCGAACTATCTATCATATATTATCCCACGCACGAACTATCACTTTCGGTGTGAGGGGATGTGTTGAGGATATTTCATTGTATATAAGTGGGTGCAAACCACACCCCATGAACCAGTTTTATGGAGTTGAGTTAGGCTTAAAGTCTAATTTTTAATAATTTTCATTTTGAAGATTGATATTCTCTATGATTTTATCTTTAAAAGATGTTTTACTGGATTGAAAAAGAAAAAATATAAATTCTGATTACTTTTAAAAAGATGTGACACTATATTAACGATACAAGAATTTTTATTTTTTAGTTGATGTAATGTAAGGAGGTGAGTAAGAAAAACACTTGGTAGAGATGGAAAGAAAAGTTAGGGTTTGTTGATGAGAATGGAATGGCTGGGATTTGTTTGGTTGGGTTGGTGCGTAGGGTAAAAGGGTAGGGGACGATGATTTCTTGTACAATAAAGGGAGATTTTGAGAGGAAATAAAAAAGGAGAAGAAGAAAAGGAGTTGACGGTAGTTTGGTTGGGAAAAAGACGAGTGTGGTAGGGAATTTTTGTCAGCTAGTACAAATATGTGTACAACATCAACGTGATTCTCAATAGTGCCATGTGAAGTCACTTATTACTCATCTACCTCACAAGTTACGAGGTTCAACTATTATTATTATAACTTATGTCATCCATTAAAATAAACCATCTACTAACATTTTTGGCAGATATTTCTCAAGTGATGTCAAAATTTCATAACTATATCCACCATCAAATAATTAAGCTGATATTGGAAGTTCTGTCAAAATCATATGAAAAATTATATTAGATCAATTTTGTTAAACGAAAATATAACCACATACGCGCTTTCTTTGATGCCCAAATAGTGACGTTATGCGTTTGAAATAGCTTATGCTAAAAGAATTGATTGTGATATCAGTTTGGTTCCGTTCCATTGATTTGAATTGATTGTATTCATTTCATGAAACTCTTTTATTAAGAAAGGTTAGAAATTTTATTTTATAATTAATTTAAAAAAAATAATTTAATTTAATCTTACTTTTTAGTTTAAATTATTTAAAATCTATTTTGATAAAAATTTATTAAATCATAAATCTTATACACAAATTAATAATCTTGATCAGAAGAAACATATTAAAAATTCTTTATCAACTAAAAGTAAAAATATTTGATAGTATACAATTAATTTTAATAAATAATGGATAAAAGTTGGATAATGAAAAGGTTAAGGTTATATGACTTTACTATAAGTATTTTGATTTCTTCCATTTCAAATTATATTTCCCAAAAGCTTAATATTCCTATTTCTAAAGTTGTTCCCAATTTTTTTTTCATCAAACGATAAATCTTTATATTTATCTTTTATATTTGTTATCTTTATAAGCCATTTAAAAAAATAAATGTCATGTAGCAAGATTATTCTGAGAAATGCTGAGTGATCTTTCAAAAATCTCTTTTAAAGGTCGAAAGTACACCCAGTATATTTATTTAAAACCAACATTGATTAAATAAATATATAACGAAATTGCAACGGTTTCTAAAATATAGATAAATCAAAACCATTTTTTATTTCCTCATGCCACGTGTCCTGCGTGGTGTGGATATTATTCTGAAAGTTGTCTATGTTATTCATGTTATTATTCACCCTTATATTATAGATATACATAGATTTGTAAGTGGTCTATAGCCAATAACATATAACATTGTTTAAGATTCCTTTTAACTTAAAAATATGTCAACAGCAGTGTTTATTTAATTGTTTTTTTTTATGTATTCTGTTTAGTTATTTCTATTCAAGGTTATAATATTATATTATATTTTATTATTTAATTTAGTTACTTTTAAAAGTAGTAATTCAAATAATTTTTTTCTCAATAGTTTATATTTATTTTTTAATTGATATTTAATAGGAAATAAGATTTTCTTTAATTTTAGAGTTATGACAAATTATTTCTGAATGTTTTACTAATTGTCCCTTTTCTCATAAGTTATTAGCTATATTAAAATAAGAACAATTAAAGTGGTATTTAATACTTTGGATATTATAGATGATAGAGGTGAAATTATAATACTCTTATAATACATAAACATATAATTTTAATATATATAAAAAAATTCTCAACAAACACCCAACAATGCTCAAGTTGTTGGTGGACTAGGTTATATTTGATAAATTCAACTTGAAGAATATTGAAGATAGAAAACTTAGATGTGTTTAAAGTGTATTATTGATTAGGATTGTGCGCAAGTTTTTTTTTAAGTATTTTGATCTTTAATAATTATTAAGAAAGTTGTTTTCTATGTGTTGTAGAACTTATTTTTTGGTAACATATAGCTTTAATTAATTAAAAGATGTTTTAATCCAGTAAAATGTTCTTATCTAAAGTCTGAGATGGTTGAATTTTTTTTAATTGAATATATTATTGTTTTAATCGATTAGAATTATTTAGAGTCCGGAGTAGTTTTGGAGGTTTGTTTTAATATGTTAAATTAGTTTTTAATAGATTAAACTTTCTTTAGCTTTCAAAACATTTTCAACCATATTGAAATAGCAATTTAATTTATTCATTTCATAAGTAAGTGAATCTATGTAACTCTTTTATTTTAAGTTCATTTGACACCAAATTTGAATCTAGATTTCAAAAATCATTTTCAATATTGAGAGAGAGAAAGTGAGAGTAATTATTGAGCTTAAAAACATTTCTTAGAGCTTTCTTTGAGTGATTTCAAGACCATTCTCTTGCTGAAAAAGAAACACAGTCTTTCACCTGAGTTCTCTTTTTCAATTGTGCTTGTTGTGGTTCAAGGGAATTCATTCCATTGTATTACATATAATTTCTCATTTTGTAGCTAATTATGGATAGGATTTTTTAGTTCCAGTTTAGTAAGAGGATGTTACTAGGTTAGAAAATCAATCTTGTAGGGTTGAATAGTTGATTTCTTGTGTTAGTTGTTAGTCTTGAAGACTTGAAGATGTTCAAGCCTAAAAAAGATGATGTTTTGATGATGAAGAATGAAGATGAAGATGTTATAAAATCGAAGGAAAAATATCTTTGTTATTAGATATTTTTTGTTTCATTTGTATCCTTTGCAAATTTGTTTCCACATCCTTTTTTTTTTCTTTTTTAAATGTGTCTAGAGTGTTTTAGCTTTCTATGCAATTATTTTCTAAGTCTCTCACACAAAGTTATTCTCCACATCAACACACAACAATTTAAAACAAGACAAACGTTTTTAAAAAGGAAAAAATGTTTTAAACAAACTCTTGTATTAATTGAAATAATCGATTACATTATTTTCATAATTGATTAAACAAACTTTAATATTAATTGCAGAACTGAGTTAATCAATTAACACACATTTTAATATGTTAAAATTGAGTTGTTTTCAATAGAATTACATAAAATAATCGATGAAATGCGGCAGAGGTTGTTTTCAATCAATGCTTTTCAAATCTATGAATAAAACACTTGACTTTATGTTTTACACACGAATTATCATTCATTCAAAACCATCTTTTATGGGCATTCTAGGTTTTCAAATACTCTTTCTTGTGATGTAAAGAAATCAAGGTTGTGTGGATAATGTTGATCTTGAAAGTGCTTCTAATGTGAAAGTGGTAAAATCTTTCTTTATTTTTCTTTGATATTGTAAATGGATTATTCCAGTGGTGTTGTTGGACATGGTGATCAAGAGTTGATAAGCTATATGTCCTCTTTAGCCATAAGAGTTTATAATGGCTAATATCTTCTTGATATCAATGGTGTTGTATGTCCTCTTGAAATTGTCCAGGAATTAATACTTGTGTAACTTTTTTTAAGTTAGTGGAACCAATAATTCAAGGTTGTCATGTTGAGACTAAATGTAGGATCAAAGGATCTTAACCAATATAAATCTCTTTGAGCTTTTTTTTTTCTTTCTTATCTTGTTTAAATTTTGGTGTACCTAATTCTTAAATCAATCTTGATTCCACTTATAAGTGCATTCTATTTTTAAAGTTTGAAAGATTTTCAAGAAACCAAGTTTTTCAGTTTTAAAAACCAATTCACGCATTCCCCCTCTTGCTTTAAATCAAGTCATTATCTTTTCTCAACACTAATTCTATTGGTTGTGAGTTTTTAAAAACTTTGTTATAGTGTGAGTTTGGTTTGTGTGGCTGGGCAACCGGATGTAGCTCTTGGATATAGTTAATCGGTATAAAAACTCTTGTGTATTTCTTCTTTCCTCTCTCTGTATTGTTGTTTGCACATTATATTTGTTCTTTGATTTTTCTTGGTTCTAAAGTATCTTATAAAAAAAAACAAATCTTAAAATTAATTGGACCATTAAAATTTATTCTAAAGTTTTAAAAAAATATGAGATAGTTCAATTCACACACCCTCTTAAACTCATCCCATTTACTCTAACATACAAGACTACCATCAAAACCTGCATCAACATTTGTTCATGGACCAAATACAATTATAATAAGAAACTAAACAATCACACAAGAAGTGTGAACTATTTAACATTATATCAATCTAAAATTTAATATAAAAAAACATGTTTCAGTGTTCTTCAACATAATATATCTCATATAAGACATACTTTATTTTGACTATTTCCACGCATTATAGATTTATATTGAATCCAAACACAAATGAATACAAGATAAAGAGTAATAAACATACACCTAAGATTTGTGTTAAGCATGTTCTACCACATACTAATATTTGACCAAATCCAATACTTTAATCAATGAAAAATATAAGAATCAAGGATTAGTTCATTGTAATTGATATTCGTACTGTTGGAGATCCCACATCGACTAGAGATGAGAGCCTTTCATAGTATATAAGTGGGTGCAAACCTCAACCCTATGAGCCGGTTTTATGGGGTTGAGTTAGGCTTAAAGTCCACTTCGTAATATGTTGGAGATCCCACATCGACTAGAGATTATAGCCTTTCATTGTATATAAGTGGGTGCAAACCTCAACCCTATGAGCCGGTTTTATGGGGTTGAGTTAGGCTTAAAGTCCACTTCTTAATATGGTATCAAAGCCATTTCGAGCCTATCCTAGCGAGTATTTGTTGGGCTTATCAGGCCACCCGCTATCGGGTCGCTATCAGACCACCCATAATATATAGTCCCACGCACGAGTTGGCAGTCTCGGCGTGAGGGGGGTGTGTTGGAGATCCCACATCGACTAGAGATTATAGCCTTTCATTGTATATAAGTGGGTGCAAACCTCAACCCTATGAGCCGGTTTTTTGGGGTTGAGTTAGGCTTAAAGTCCACTTCTTAATACGTACACCTACAATTGGGTCTCTGACATGCAAAGAACTCTCACTCCGCTTGTCACCACCTGATGTCTTAATCTATATGATTTAGATAATTAGTGAAACAAAGAAAGTTTTGTTATACCAAAAGTTTTGTTACTTAATTAATACTCACAAATTTAATCAATGTCAAAACATCATTTATAGGTACATGACTCTCGGCTTTTCATTAGCCAAGTGAATTTGCACTTGATGAATGAACTTTATCTTGTAATAAAATTTGAATCTTGAGTTGAGATTCACTCATAGAGTCTCAATTTGCTAAACAAATTATGCAAAACTATCCAAACTTATATCAACCATTCTAAGCATTCAAATAAGTCCAGAAATTGCAGTTAAAACATATAAGACATATATTTTATGCAATAACTAATATTATTGAAATTGGTTATAACAACCTAAATTCAAGTTAAGAACCAATAAATTATCATGAAGTAAAATTCAATCCAAACATACATTCATTAAATGACTAATCCAAATATGGGTTCCTTCTTTGTAAAATTTACTTCTAAATATTGAATACAACTAGACTTATGAAAAAATTTAGTGTCTTAAGAATATAAAAATATTTTACATGGGTTTTTATCTTGGAGAAGTTCTTCAAGTGGTGATGCTTTAATGCATTTATCCTTGAGTATACGTCTAAGATGGTGTGTTTTTTTCATATTTTTTCTTAATTCATTCTTGTTTATTCAATTGCAACTTCTTTTGTGTGTTGGTTGCAATATTCTATGATCTTTCCTGAAATTTGTTGTTAAGACCCTATACAATCTAACCATATAAGTCCCACTGGACGGTCTAGTACTAGTAGACCATCTAGGTTTTGATGATGGCAAACATTCAACGTCTTATATACTTGAATGTGAATATGTTATTTTGAACATTCTAACATGTGTTCATGACAACTGAATGATACATTAAACCATCCACTGTGTATATCAAGTCTCGTGACAAACGATCTAATAAACTTTGAGTTCTTAATTTAAAATTAAGTTGTAGATAAGTTGTAACAATCAAGTGATTTTTTAGATAAAAATTAAGTGTTTGAACTTTATTCTCAACATCTATATTATTCATGTTTGAAAAATGTATATAAGTATATCTTGTTCAATTTGTTTCTATAAACTAAACAAAGGTAGAAGGTTTTGAAGATTCAAATAATTTCCTTAGAATATAAGCTAATAAAAATGAAGATTTTTATTGAAGATTATCAAATATAAAGTGTTAACTAAATGAAAGTTGCAAATGGTTATCTTCTAAGCCTAAATCCTATATAAATGAAAGTATATGTTCTTTTGGATAAATACTTTTTCTAACTAAGCTTCTCAAAAAAAAAAAAAACAGGAAGAAAGAAAAGTGAAATAAACTTTTAGATAAAATTAGATTATATATATACAAGTTAAAAAGGTAAAAAATTAGGAAGATATGCTAGATAACTTTTATAAATTTATGAAGAAGCAAATATTAATTTAAGAAAGAAACTTATTTAAGAAAGTACATTTATTTTATTCATGTATTTTATATTGAAGAAAATGCAACAAAATATTAAATATTTACAATATTTCAATCTTAATTTTCTAAATCTAAATAACAAATAAATAAATTTCCAAAATCTTATATTGTAATAGTGATGTAAGAGTCATTGTTCTTACTAGGCCAATAGAATGAAAGGAAAATAAGATTTCTTACCGTTATTATTCCACTATTTGATAAAGAGTTATTATCTATAAATTTTAAAAATGTAAAGTTATATAAAGATACTACATTTATGAGAGAATTGTGGAAAAGGATTACATTCTTAATTTGTAACTAGAAATTTAAAACTGTTATAAAACTAAAAAAAAGTACATTCATGGTATAAAAGAGATGAATTTAGTTAGATTTTGATATTTCTAATCCTTTTATCACGTTAGAATGAGTTCTTGATTTCTCAATTAACTTCATTGTTAGATAAAGGAAGGAACAATTTATAATTTATCAAATAAAAAGGAGTGAGATTTGGAGACAGAAAACTGATTTAAGGGTGACTGATACTTCCTTTTCCTCTATAGTATGTTAACTTTTTCAAATCTTATTTTCGTTACACTTTATTTATTTTATTTTAGTGATTATTTCATTATATCTTTTTGATAATGTTGATATGAAACTTGTTTTTCATTTTCTATTTATTTTCAATTTTTTTTCACTGTTATTTTTGCTTATTTAAATACTTGATAAAAGTATTTATACCATGTTAATAATGAAATTAACTTAACTGCGACAATTTCTTAATCTTCTTTAAAGTTCCTAAATATTTGCATTATGTACGTTATAATTTTAAAATATATAATTTAGACATAACTTGTATTCGTTAACCCTACATTTTAAGACACTTTTGGGACAGTTAGATAATCTATCAAATCAAAATTAATTTTTAATATGTTTTCCATGGCAAATATTTTTTAATTTTCAATTATTATTTGAAGGGATTATTAAATATATTGAAAGTGATTATAAATCTAAACAACAAGTTTGAGATGATCTTCTTTTTGAATGACTGTAGTTGTTGGAGATCTCACATTAACTACATATGAGAATATTTCATTGTATATAAGTGGATGCAAACCTCACCTCACCTTATGAGTCGGTTTTATGGGATTGAGTTACATTTAAAGTCCACTTTGTAAAATGGTATCAGAGTCATTTAAAAATCTATCTTAACGAGTGTTGGTTGGGTCTATCGTGTCACTCATTATCGAATTTTGAGTTTAAAGAATCGTAAAGAACTATTTTTTAAAAATTTTTTAAAAAAAATCTTTTTATATATAAAACATTGTCAAATTAAATGCACATTGATATCATTTTCCATATTCACTTTATTTTTTTAAAAAAATATTGAGCACCTTTGAGTCGTGATCTGAGTTGCTATTGTTGTCCTCTGCATGTGGATTGGGCAATGAATTAGGGGACAAAACCCCACAAGTTTCCAGCTATATATATACTGGCAAAGAAAGAGCACTATGTTATTGTTGGATTGAGATATGAACACTCAACATCAAAGTTCTCCAAACATGTTCATTCTTAATGTCTGAGTTTATCAGATAACTTCTCAATTTCTGTAGCAAGAAACTAAGAACAGTAAAAAACAACAACTGTTTCATGTTAGATTAATTTTTATTTATAGGTTTTTGAACTCTTAATAATAAGATCTAGATAATTAATAAGATATAATTATCTACTACTTGAATATAAGTTCCAAATCCTTGAGATATGAGAAAGTACAACATCAAATAAAAAATTCGTTTTTAAATAAAATCATATTTTCAATTGTTTTAGATATTTGCAACAAATGTTAAACAATATAAAAGTTTCCAGAAATGGTGATTTGGTAACTTAATAGTTTGATAGTTTATGCAACCATAATTTATTTTAAAAATTACATTAGTAAGTGACTTCAAAAAAATCTAAAAAATTAACAACATAACATATATTTATATATAGTCTTTTGATTTTTTTGTATTTCTAAAAATAAATGCTTTCATAAAAGTTTATATATCCACATTTAATTATACTTTTAAAATAGATAGCCAGAGTTGTAAAGAATTTCTCAATTTTTGCCTTTAAGAAATAGTTAATCAATAGGAAATTTTTGCCTTTTGAAGTAAAAACAAAAAACCCAGAAAAACTTCAACATAATCCAGTATTGGTACAAGTAATTAAAGCTTATGCTTAATTGAGGGGTGAAGCCAAAACCTCTGAGTGGAAAAAAGTAGGATGAAGATTTAATTATTGATAAAGTAAAGCTGTAAATTTTAAAATAAACTATAAACAGACTACTATAAAAATATGTTTAAACTATGGTTTTAAATTGTTAGAGGACGATTTTAAAACCGTAGAATCTAAATACGTAAGTTATTGTTTATATTTTTTTTATATAAACGATGATTATTATTGTTTAAACTATTGTCTATTTATATTTCATAAATGTTGATTACTTAATCAACCGTCGTTAAACGTATGCTACTTAAAAGAACACAAAAAGAAAGTATAGGTGATGATTGTTGTCTGAACCGTCTCCTATTTATTGTTGTGTATAAAAAAGACGCATAGACGGTGATTTTGAACCTATAGATCATCATCATGATTTAACTCTTTTGATCATCATCTATTCTATAGTATTATAGAATCTAATGAAATATGTGATTCAATTGTTCCTCACATAGTCCATTGATTCCAAATCCAGTGGTTGAACATCCATAAAATATTGCATCACATAATAAGTTCAAATTAGTCCATAAACTAACAAAGTTTTATATAAATAATTAGTTAAACATGATTATCTGGTCTCAACCTCTATCAATTTTGGCTCTTACAATGGTTGTCATCATTGCATTACATAGTAGCCACACTCATACCCTCTTGTTTGTTTATTGCACTACAATTCACTATTAATGAAAACTTAATAATGATATTTGTTTCACAAACAAAGGAAGATAGGAAATTAATAATGAAAATTACAAAACCTTTAGATGCAACCTTGTGAGCTTCTGAGACTTTGCACTTGGTTGACCTATCAATATGTTATATCGACTGTATGAGGTAATTAATAAAAAAAAACTCTTTAGGGGACATTTAAGTTATATACATAGGTAAATTGATAATGTAATTACCAGTCCATTATTTGTTTGAGGTGTGCAAGTGACTTTTTGTCCCAAATGACTTTTTTTTCGACTTTTCGAAGGTGTAGTGTATGTTATTTACATTTTCATAAATCGCAATACCAATCAATGGATTTGGTGGACCGTCATTCTCTTGATTTCCATTAAAGGTTTTTTTTCAACCTTCAGTAAGGATACTGACTTCTAAGAAATCTCCGATGTCGAATATATATTTTCTTCCTTCCATGTTTCAATTGTTGAGAAGTGATGTCTTCATCGCATATTAGACATGTTTTATGAGCCTTAACATTATACTTTGATAAGTTTTCATATACTGGAAAGTCATTGATGGTGCAAAATAACATGACATGAATCTTGAAATTTTCATTAGCAAACCCGTTAAACCCTTCAACACCCCAATCCCACAACAACTTTAAATCTTCAATTAAGGGACTTAGATAAAAATCTATCATTTTCTGGTTTTCTTGGACCGCATATCATCATAGACAACATCATGTATTTTTGCTTCATGTATTGATCCGTATGTAATAATCTGTATGTAATTCGCGTTTTTCTTGTAGTCGAAGTATAGTTTGTACTTAAATTACCGAATGAATTCATTCTAGTTAAATCAAGTCGTATATTTCTTAACACTTTACCGAACTCAGGAAACATGTCATCAAATTTCCTCCTTAGAATAGAATCATCTGGATGATGCATGCCATTGTTAGAATTATAAGGGCTAAACAAGAGGGGAGGATGAATTGTTTATGAAGGGTTTTCACAAATAATGACTAAGAATGAATTTCTTTAATGAATTATAGAAAGAAGAATCAGAGAAGCCAAAAGAAATAAGCTAATAAAACTGTTATCAGTAAAACAATCAATTAAAATTACGATATAACCGGTTGTTTATATTACAGAGACAAAAGCAAGTATAAGCAGTTAGTTAAGCATGAATATCAACCGGTTGAAAAATGAAATAATCGGTTGATTATGACAGCAAAGCAAATATCAAACAGATTATAATAGAGAGAGAGATAGAGAGATTCACACAATCAGATTATACTGGTTCACTCAACCCTGAGCTACATCCATTCCTCAGAACAACCTCTAAGTATTCCACTATGTAATCAATCACAAATTACAACAACACACCACAAAGAGGTGACTTTGAATCCCACAAAACTTACTCACCCCCTTTGCAACACTTCACACCTCAAGCCAGAATCCCACTGACTTTACAGGATTTTACCAACACTTACACAGGTTTATCAAAGTACAATTACAGAAAACTAAGCAAAAATAGAAAACACATGGAATTACATAACCATAAGCCCTATGATCAGTTCTTGCACCAGAGCAAAGCTTTAACATCAATCTTGCTAAACTTTGAAAAGCTTCTTTCAAAAAACGAATCTTTAAACTCTCTCTTGATTCCACAATACTGTGTTAAACTCGTATATAAAACATTTGAAAGAAGGCTATATTTGTAGCATTTGAAATCTAGCCGTTTAAGGCAACATAACAGAGTCAAATCAGTTTTGTTCTCATTTAAAACAGTTGAAACAGATTTTCAAAAAACTGTTAGCACAACACTTATTTAATCGGTTGAAACCACGATTTAACCGGTTGAATGGATCAGGTAGTTACATAACCAATTAAAAAAAAACAGTTTCAAAACCTCATTGTCAGCTAAGTGACAAACAACCAATTGTCTCGACAATTCAACTGGTTGTTTTCCCTTTGCATGGAAAAACACTTTGTTTCTTTTAAAACTGATTGATCAAGCTTTGTGTAGGAATCAAGGACTGATCTTAACAAAGATTCCAAACATCTTAATCTAAACTCAAACCCAGAAAACAACAGAACTTCAGGCTTCATGTGGATTTGATACATCAAAGCTCCCATCTTCAACAACCATCACATTTCCTCTCATTTGCATGTCATCTAAGATTTTTAGCATCATTGGAGTTTGCAAACAAATGGTTAATCCTTGGAATGATCAAAAGATACCATACAACCTTTATAAAGGGTTAATCCTTTGTCATCTGTTGAGTATTATTTTCATCTTTGTCTTTCAACTTGCAGTGTGGTAACCCACCCTTATACAATTTTTCAAGAATTCAAACTCCTTCTTGTATAATATGCAATCATTAGGACATACATGTATCTTTTTATACTCCATACCCATCGGACAAAGAATATTTTTTGTTTCATAATTACGATTAGGTAGAGTATTTCCCTCTTGAAGCTTTTCCTTCAACAACAAAAGAAATTTTGTTAAACTTTTATCACTCCATCCATTGCCTTCAAAGTCAGTGTTAAACACCACTGACAACAATGTGAAGTTAGTTGATCCAGGATACAAGTGAGTCTTCACATCACTTGACTTACTTTTGTATCCATGCACTTTTGTGAAAGACTAAGCTCCAACATCGCTAATCATGTCCTCCAACCGATCATCGTCTACTGCATCATCCATGGTACATTAAACAGAACTCATCACATAGAAGGTTGTACCGCCCTGGTAGTCGGAAGTGATGACGTGGCATCCAGCTACAGTATAGGCGTGTTGACAAGGCGCCAGGTTGGCAGAAGGGAAGGAAGTCGGGGGGCTCGTGAAGTCGCTAGTTATTAAGTTGGCGTGTTCCGATCTCCAGCATATCAGAATCGGCGATCACCGGGTTAAAGATGAAGTCGCCAGATGTAAACTCAGGCGACCTAGTGATTGGAGATCGCCAGAGCAAGCACATCGCCAGAGATGAAGGTGGTGCAGATTATGAAGGCG
>Ga0123342_1003642_pt1 | contig 24483 bp, 12 predicted proteins | sample Turbeawhitnodule_FD_89960 | JGI IMG/M metagenome (GOLD analysis project Ga0123342, IMG submission 89960) | Root nodule microbial communities of legume samples collected from Mexico - Turtle bean Mexico white nodule | ecosystem: Host-associated > Plants > Roots > Nodule | place: Mexico: Nepantla... | reverse complement strand
TTCTAGAGAGATGGTGGTTCTTTTAAAATGAAACCTGAATAACTAATTTTCTATTTATATAGCTTTTTCACTTTAATAATAAAATATTCAGGTGTCATTTTAATTGTACCATTTCTACTCTAAAACTATTTTTCTCGGTCCTTATAGAAACAACACCAAGATAGTTGTTAAACGTCTCAACATTAGGACCAGAAGCCACTCCAGTGTTAACATCAATGTCAATATGTATCTTCTCACCAGCAACACGTCTCAATGAGAAATGTTTCAATCTAGTAGGTTGTTTGTTGCCACGTCCAAGTTGGGGTTTGATTGGAGTCTGACCATCGTCCAAATTAACTAATGTTTGTTACTTAAGTATAAAAGCGTAGGTGGCATGCTTCAGAGTTAGGGTAAAAAATGTTTTAAGAATGCGACTATTATGTAAAGTTGTATTCTTAAACAAAGCGCTTTCATTTAAGAATGTGGCTATTAGGTAAAGCCACATTCTTAAATAAAGTGTTTTATTTAAGAATGCGACTATTACAAATAGTCGAATTCTTAAATCAAAGCGCATTGTTTAAGAATGCGGCTATTACAAATAGCTACATTCTTAAATGAAGTTAATTTAAAAAATGTTACCGCATTTTGAATGACAACATTTAACCGTAAAAACGCATTAAATAAAGAATCGTGTATGAAAAAGATAAGAGGTGCTAATAAAAATGGTTACGTTTAATTATATGTTTTTTTAAATACATTAGGTATCTTTTATGACTATTTGCAATATTAAATAATTTAACTTAAATTAAAAAAAATTATTAGTAATTTAGTTAAAAACGTTTTGTTCTGATGTTTAATGATATTCTTTGGGGAGTGTATTTTATTTTGTTAAGAGGTTTTGGATTGATGCCAAAATAAATTGTATAAGAAAACATAATTTGTGTTGGTCATGACTATAAAACAAGACCTTTTAGGCTGGTTATGAGCATAATTATATAAACAACAAATTTTTTAGCTCAATCATATCAAACAAACATGAGAAATGTTATTTTACTTTCTACGTTAAGTAAGCTAAAAAACAACGTAATTTTTTTTTTTGTATACATTTTTATGTCGATTTAGTTTCAATGTATGAAAAAAATCACATCACACAAACCCAACATAAAAGATGTCTCTTACCTATGTCGTGTGGTATTATTTGTCTAAAAGTTGACCAAAAAAATCTATATTACACTAGTATATTGAGATACAATTAAAGATTATTGTATTTTTTTTATATAAGTGATTTAATTTTAATTTATTTTAATGACCTCTAAATAAGAATGTGATGTATAATTTATATATATATATATATATTAATATATCATATTATGTATGGTTGTTTAAATAATTAATTTACTGTTATGTATGTAAAAAAATATTAAATTTTGTATATATTTCTAATTAGTAAAATATATTAAATACATTGTTTTGGGATCCGCATATCTCAGGATCAGTGTACATATATGACTAATATAAAACTTGCCTGTAATAATTATATAAATATATTTTATCTACTGTTGTAGTAGGTATGTTTTGTCCAGATATGTTATATTGTGAAATTTTAAAACTATTCAGTAAGGGTCAAAATTTTATGTCAATCTAATGGAGGGATAGAAAGGCGATGAGTTTATTTCACATTATCCGTTTGACACGTGATATTCATGCAAGATTTTAATTAAGGAATAGCTTCTTTAGTTAATAAAAATCCAATTAAAGTTAACTCGTAATTATTAATTAATTCAATTCTATAGATGTTACAATTAATTTGCCAAAAACAAATTAAGTGATTAAAAACAAGTTAACTCATATCATGATAACAACGGGTAGAATTTTTTTATTATTATTATAATATTAAAATTTTGATTCAATTTTATTACTCTTCCTTTCATTTTATTACCCAAATAAATGATATCAATTATTACAACCAAATAAATATATTCAAAACAAAAAAAAAATTAAAAATTAAAAAGTAACTCAACAACCTATTCCGCTGTAAGAAAATCATTAAATAGAAACTTATTTTAGATACAAAAAATAATTAGTTGTTATAGTCACTAAATAAGAGATAATTTCAAAGACTAAAAAAATTATTGGTTTCTAAATTTTTTTATATTATTGATAAATAGTTTCTAAATTGGTATCTAATTAGCTACCAAGGTTTTTACTACCAAATTTATAATCTAAATAATTGGTAGTTAAAACCTTGATAACTAATTAAACACCAATTTAAAAACTAATTTAGAACACTACAAAAAAAAAATCAGTATTATCTACGAAATTTTACCCATGGATCTAAATCCATAGGTAAATGTTACATACGGATATTACCCACAGATTTTGAATAATTAGTTGTTATAGTCACTAAATAAGAGATAATTTCAAAGACTAAAAAAATTATTGGTTTCTAAATTTTTTTATATTATTGATAAATAGTTTCTAAATTGGTATCTAATTAGCTACCTAAGTTTTTACTACCAAATTTATAATCTAAATAATTGGTAGTTAAAACCTTGATAGCTAATTAAACACCAATTTAAAAACTAATTTAGAACACTACAAAAAAAAATCAGTATTATCTACGAAATTTTACCCATGGATCTGAATCCATAGGTAAATGTTACATACGGATATTACCCACAGATTTTGAATCCGTAGGTGAATTCAGTATTACCTACCAACTTTTACCTACAAATTTCTATTACCTATGAACTATCACTCACGGATCTCTATTACCTATCAACTATTATCATAATAATTATATATATATATATATATATATAATATTAAAAATATTATTATAATATAAATAATTATAAAATCATAATTATTATTCATAAATAATAATAATCATAACTAATAAGTATACATATTATTAATATTATAAAAGTTAATAATATTAATATAATAATATAAATAATATAATTAGTATAATATTAATAATAATAATAATAATAATAGTATTAATGATATTAAATATATGAATAATGTTATTAATTTTGATTTTCTTAATATTGATAATCATACTAATAAGTAAATAATAATCATAACATGACAACAAAACTTGACTAGTGTAATGATTAAAGTTTCTTTGAAAATTCCTCAAGGAGCTTGACTTCGAGCCATCCTATCCCGCTTTTCGCAAGCTAGAGATGAGTTAGGCTGACCTGTTTTACCATTCCCAAATTGTATGCAATGGTTCTCCATGTGTTTTAATTTACATAATTGTAAAAATCTTGGTTGCTAACTAGATACCAATTTAGAAATCATTTAAGAATAATAGAAATTAATTTAGAAACCAAAATATTTTTTAGTCTCTAATTTAGTCACTATAACAACTAATTATTTTTTTGTCTCTAAAATTGATTTCTATTTCATGATTTTCTTGTAGTGTATTAACTAAATTATATATCATTTTATAAACTAAAAAAATGATTGGTATCTAAAGTAGTTTCTATTATTAATGAAAATTTATAAAGTAATTTTTAAATTGGTATCTAAATTAACTGTCAAGGTTTTAGTTACTAACTACTTTATATTCTAAATTAGTCTTTATTAATCTTGTAGAGACTAATTTATAATCTAAAATATTAGTACCTAAAATCTTGACAATTAATTTAGATAGCAATTTAGAAACCATTTTATGAATTTTTATTAATAATAGAAACCACTTTAAATACCAATAATTTTTTAATCTTTAAAATAGTATTTAATTTGATCAATATAGTGACTAATTATTTTTTGTCTCTAAATTTAATTACTATTTAATTATTTTCTTGTAATGATAGATTTAATAAGATGGGTTTTACACTCACCTATATATTATAATTTACTCATATCTTTAAATAATGTATGATATATAACAAAACATTTTATTATGATGTGTTTGAACAATTCTTGAAGTAAGTTACATCAATTTATTTATGGGAAATTGTGTTAAAAGAACCAAACATGATAGAGATTTCACACATTTAAAGATATGATGAAATTATAATATATAAAGTAATGTAAAATTATTCTATAAAAGGGAGATTACATATACACTATTTGGTAATATCTTTAGATAATTTATGATCTCTAACAAAAACAATTAATCATGATGTATTCATGAAATAAGTAGAGTGAAATTGTAGTAAGAAAATGGAATTGAAAAACATTAGTTTGTGTATTTGTTTTTTTTATATTTTCCGTGGAATTCTTCTTTTATGAACTCATTTATTATTTTAAAACATTTCTCACACAAGTGCAATGTTGGCTTACCTTAATAAGCGTTAAAAGTTAAAGGTGGGGTGTTATTTGGATTTGAGCAACAATAATCTATTTTATAAACTTTTTAGACGGTTTATAGCAAAAGTCAACATATACCATTTAATAAGTAGTTTAATTTTCAGTCCTCTCTAATGCATTTCAGAAATCTAGACAAACCTGTTTGTGGTGGACCCAATAATATTAATCTGCAACTTTGTAAGAGGAATATTTTCTGAGAAATATTAACTTCAAGACTCAGTTTCATGCAGTTACACTGTTCATTACGTATTTTATAGCATTATAATTTAAAAGTTTATTTGCACAGGGTGCAATGCACAAAAAATGACAAAGATATTTGATTATAGAAGGTCCATGCATTGTTGACAGCAAAGCATCCTTTGTTGTCTATCTTGGGAGAGGTCATATTTTATATCATCATAAAAGAAAAATACATCATTAAAACGTTATAAATGCAGAGTGTAATTGTTCAGATATGTTTTATATATAATACACAAAGAAGACTGAGATTTGATTACAGAAGGTCCATTCTTTCTTTGTTGACAGAAAAGCATCCTTTGTAGTTTCTGTTGTGAGAGGTCCTTGCTTTCCATCGATTAATGTACATGCACAACCTTTATTATAAATACTTAATCAATGTTCATAATTTTGCTTCTCTGTCCCTTCTCTCATACCATACCGCATCATTTATAAGATCTAAAATTTCTTTTCTCTCATTAGCTGTTCTTTAATATTTTGAGGTGTTTATGAATCATTTTTTTTTCTAATATAGTAGAGAAAAAAATTGTGTTGTTTTTGTTATTTATTTAACCGAATCTCTTTCTGTGTTTGATCAATCGCAAATGGATTATGTACAGAACATGGATAGAGATTTTGAAGCAGACAACCTTGGAATGTTCATTGACTGGAACGACGACCAATTCCAACCAACATTTTTACAGACAGACATTCCCCTCACTGGTTTGGAAGATGCAAATTTAATGGAACCTTTAAATTCTCAAACTCAGCTGCCTCCTCCTCCCCCTACTGTTGTAAGTACTGAGTTGGCACTCATTTTCTTAACTTTTTTATTTTATTTTATAAATCTTACTATATATGTAGCAACTTTTTTTAGAATTGTTATGCATAAAGGAAGGAAGGGAAAAGTTGAAAAGGGAAAAAACTAAAAACCAAGAGAATGAAAGAAAGAAAAAATAGAGCAGAAGGTAAAGAGATGATTTATTAAACAACTTTTGAAGTTAAGAATAAAAAGAAAGGCAAAAAAATTTATTTTTTCTTGTTTAATTGCTTAGAAAATAAAGAAACACGTATATATAAATATTATTACTAAAAAATAATTGTATAAAATAAAAATGATTTGATAGTTTAATTTACTGGACCCCACACGCTTTCATGCTTGTTTCATTCATTCCGAATTAAGTGTCATTGTTATGTAATTAACTTTTTTAAGCTCTGGTTATTATTCCAAACAAAGTATTTATTAATGTTTCTTTTATTGTATGCGTAGATCACACAGACCATTATTTTTGGTATGATTAATTAAAATTTTGTTTTGAGAATAAGCAACGCAGTTTGCATCACCATAAAATGAATCTAGAAATGTTTGTTTGTGGACGTAGTGATTGTGAATTTATATGAATTATGCAGGTTGTGGAGCCAATGACTGAAATCAGGGACCCCATATCTTGGTCTTGTGAGGGCTCATCAAGTGCAGAGGCTTTAACTTTTGTTCCTAATCCTCTGCCACCAGTACCAAACACCCCACTTCTTAATACACCACAATTAAACAACCCTCTATCATCTGCGGTAAATTAGCAATTTTTACTGCTCTAAAACACCAATCCAAACACACAATTATTATATCTTCTATCTTAAATTCTTTCTATATGTGTATGCCACTTTAGATGACAACTAATCTTACTTTCCTTAATGCATAATTTAATTAGGAGGGGTTAATGTTGGATGAAGCTGCTCCATCTCTTCAAAGCCAAGACATAACCCTAGCGGGTTACTTCAGCCAACTATCTGAATTGCAAAATGCCAATTCGGTTGGGTAAGTTTTTCCTGTCATTTTCTGAATTATTCATTTTATATCTTTCATCAATTATAATCAGTATTAAAATGTTAATTTAGCATTTTCTTACTTGCTAATGTTAATTAAGTGTGTGTATATATATATTCTTCATTGTTATACTGTAGGAATGAAGGTATTGCTCATCATAACGAGCAAAACTCAACGAATCAACTTTCCATACCAAATACAATCGTAAACAACAATTACAATGTTATCAATATTAATCAATCATCCTCTTACCCTGCATTGGTCAACCAAACCCCAGTGAGTATAACTGTTGAAAAAACACGTTTAACAGCTAACGTTCATATTCCATAGGCTGTGCTTTTCACCATAATTTTTTGTCATTATCTGGACCTGTATATGTACAGACAAATAGCGAAAGGGCAAACTCCACTGGAGCATTTGCCCCACCCACAGGATCTACGCTATTAACGCACCACAATGATACAACCAACTCTCCTGCTGCATGGAGTTCTAGGTGCTCTTTTACTTTTTCTACTTCTTACTTATCCACTTATGCAACCCACTTTAAATTTTTGACCCACAAAAGACAACAAAATTGTTTGTCTCACATATCAACCCCACATCACTATCGGTGTGAGACTGACTCACAGTTTTGTATCTTCCTAATTTTATAAACTTGTGCAGATCCGACCAGTTTCAATTCTCTGCTTCTGATGTATATGGTGGACAACACTTTCCCAACTATACGCAGTACGATTCCATTCCTCCGCTTCTTAATGCAGTTACTCGATTAACAGGTTAACAACAAAATGCATAATTAACTGTTTGTTTTTTATTCAGATCCCTACAGCCATTCACTCTTGTGCAGAATCAAATAGACAATGCCTCTGAACTGCAGCAGATGCTGGATTTACGTTCTCAGGATTCTAGAATGTCTGTCTACCCAACGTGCCCTAGGTACCTAGCTTGTATTTCACCTTATACATGAAATATAATATATTGCTACCATGGAAAAGTTATAACCATTTTATAAATCAACATATATATACCAAGCATGTTGTTGCTTTTTGTCATAGGTCGGAGCCGTTCTCAAATCTTCAGCCTGGTTTGGTAACAATGCCACCAAATTCTTTTCAACCAGGTTATATATCTATACTGTCTGATCCTGCAGCTCCGTCCGGGTCCTCAGTTATCTATGGTCAAAACCCTATTCTATTTGCGCCATCAAGCAATTCCTTTGCTTCCGGATCTTCAGTGCTTCCCATGTATGAAATGTTTGGCCTCAAAGTTTCCACTTTGTTTTAAGAAAAAATTTCCAGTTAGGGTTTTATAGATAAACTGAAAAAAATAATTAAATAGCCATATAAGTTCAGAAAAATATAATTAGATTTTATTAATTTATCTCGTTTTCTTTCATAGAGATAATTTTTAAAAAAAATATAATTGCTTCTTTAATCTGAGGTGGGACCAAAATTCCCCTTTCAACAACTCTCTACATGTGTGTTAAGTTTTATTAATCAAACCGTAGAAATAAAACTTTTTATTGAATAAATTAAGTTTAAAATTTACTTATAAAATATTTAAATAATAACATTTTATTAAACAATTTCAATTTATGTAAAATAAATTTCCTCAAAAATATGAATAAAAGACTTGATATAACTGGTGAGTTAGTATCAAAGTGTTCATTGAATAAATTAACAAAATTATTGTACACATATTATTGTTGAAGGGATAAACTTCCAAAGAAAGAGTTACTTGTAAAGTAATTGTATCTCTTTTCTTTGTAATTAATTTACTACATATACGATTTAAAAGAAATTTTAAAAATTGAAAATTATTTTAAAAAGGAGAACTATATCCATTTATCAAATATAGCACTATTTATGTATGTCAATAACAATATTATGTTACTGCAGGTATCCTCAGTTGGATCAGCATCAGCATCCCCAAGTCATGATGCCATATGATCAAGGACAGAGTGGTTCATCAAGGCCACAGTGGTGAGCAACCAATTTATCAATAGCCATTAACACTTAGAAGGAGTCAATGGAAATTTCTTTCTACCAATGTACCTTAATTAATTTCTATATGCTAATAATTAGTTAATTTTCAAATAAAGGTCCCAGATTGGTGAATACAATCAAAGGATGACGACTCACGATCTACAAAGGCAGACCAGCACAAGTTCGCAAACACTTATTTCAAGGTTTCTGGGCCATTCAAGTTCTAGGACAACTGAAGGGATAAGTTCAAGAGTTCCTAACTCCAGGGATGCTGAGATTGCACCCGTTTTGAGGTATCAGATTTTTTTAGTTTTCATTCGGGATTTTTTCTTTATCCATTCAAACAACAAGGATTATGTTCATACCCAATCATATCATTGTATACTGGCGTCAAATTTTACACTATTTTACATTATGTTAAGTAGAAAGTAATAATAAACATTCTTCATTTGTTATCAATATTTTCATTTTCTCCATAAAATTTTTACTAAAAACGTTTACTGTTTAACTAGATTGCAGCCAGAGGCTACAGTTTTACCAAATGAAGTCCAAACCAGTCGAGACATAGGGACTTTATCAACTAGGTAATTTATAAGGGATAAGTTTAATAAAGAGACTATAGTCTTGAAGTGTTTGATATATATAGTATCTTTTGCATATCATTCCTACAACAGAAGTCTTTTCCTTAGTTAAGGGCATTGTATACTTGAAGTTTTATTTACGTGGTTGAATGTCTGCATATATAGGAACCAACCTTCCGAGGCCCTTCAGCGAATTTTAAATATGAATCCATCATGGATGATTCCTAGCATCACTAGTGATCAAAGCGGGAGCATGCCAACTGAAAGGGTAAAAATATCCAAAATATTTCATATCATTTCATTTACGCCAACGATATAAAGAACATGTATAATCAAGACTGAGTTATAAAATATTTGAAGCTCTACACTACTTTGAAAAGGGTATTCGTAATTATGATGATAAATCAATTGTTGTCATTGAATGATAAAATCCATATCAACATTTGCTCATAATCACAAGACATTAGTACAGTAGTTGCAAAAATTACCATATTCTTGGAAACAACTAAACATGCAAACCTGGATGTTGCATGACAGATACCTTATGTACCACCACGCCGTGGTCGTCCTCCAAAACGACGCGATCCAATAGAATCCTATACTCAGCGTGCAAAGGTAAGCATTTTACTAAATCATGCAAGAACTAAACAACTATTTTAGCTCTTAAAAATACAGTGTATTGTTACGTTAAACTAAAGAAATTTCAAAAGGTATCTGTTATAGAGTTATACACTTTCAGAAATCCATGCAAGTGTGGATATGTTGTTTTTCTATTTACTCCGATATATAGAATGTATGAATGAACCCAAAAATGAAATTATGAGGTCGTTCTGCTTGGTTTGTTTTGAGTAGTGCTTGAAGGCTTCTTCTGAAACTGGAAGACCTGGATCATCTAGTACATCCCAAAGACCACAAAGGACTCCAGAAATTGTGGTGAATACAAATCCAAACGCTTTGCTCTCAAACCCTCCTTCTGCTCCTAGGTACACTCCGCACCTCAAAACCCACCTTCTCTGTTGCTCTTTCTATCATTTTCCGCATTTAACTATCACAACTTGAGACTGCAGAAGAAACTAAAAAATTCATGGTTCTGAAATTTTAGGAACTTTGATAATGCCATCTACGACATAGAATTTGAGCGGCAAGGTCAACCCCTTGACCCCCATCTTAGATTCTTCAAACCACCACCAGGTAATTACAATTCTCTAAATCACGCACACACTATATCTATATATAGATATATATACCAGTTGCTAATATTCAGCATTCTAATGAGTTACTATGAGTTTACATTATGATGGAGAGTAATTATATTACGAGCCAATTCTAGATTTTGAGCAATAAAAAAACTTTAGAACTTATGACAATTGATGATTTTCTTCATGCAGATAACTAATGTGCTTAGAAAGGGGTGCATGCAGCAAAATAATTGCATTTAGTGGAACAGAATTTATGGCTTATGCAGAACATTATGGTCAAGGGGCATGATGGAGTGTAGGAGAATCTGTTAGAAGTTAAGTGAAGGAGGAACAGTGAGATAAAGCTGTCCATTAAGATAGCATGCTTTTTGTCTGGCTGCAAAGCAAATCTTGTACAGCTGCTGTTTCACTTAAAGTCAGTGCCTATGCATTAATTTTAGAAGATGTATGTTTCTGTTTTTCTGGTTTTGTGCTGGGCTTCGAAACAATCCTGTTTAAGTATTTTTCAAAGCATTAGCCGAAAAGTATATAGCCTGGCAGGAGATTTGTTCCTGGTATTGTAGGAATTTTGTCAATGTTTTGTATAAGGGTTTTTATTTATTTTTGGGTTTAGGGTTTGGTATAAGAAGTTTTTGCTGATAAAAAAAAAATGTGTTTAGACTGCTGAAACAAAGTGCCAAGTACCGGAAATTCTCAACTGTAGCTAAATGGATAATATCAATTCCTGTACTCTAAAACTTCTTATTGTTCTGATCATTCTCATAGATTAGAAACAAAGACAATAGCTTTTAGTAATATTATTTGCACATATAAAATTTGATGAAACTAGAAGAACAAAAAGGTTATGTAATAATTTTGTGTGCAAATAATATTGTCTGGACCTTGCACGATATTGTTTGTATCTATCAGTTTTGCAAAGTAGTGCTGGTATGCCTTTATAAGGCTGTTTCTTCCTACACCTCCATAGGTTCTTTTGCCACCTCCATACATAATGTTAAAATACATTTTTATCTTTCTTGTACCACCTCAATATATAGTAGTTTTCGGAGATTATGTAATCTGGATATACATTTGAAAAAAGAGGATTAGATAACCTGAAAGCTAAAAAAGACTTTCAGATTACATAATTCGGAAATTAATCATGCATCTGAATATTATAGAGGGGTAATTTTGAAAATGCAAAAATTTATGAAGGTGGGAAAAGAATATATAGGGGTGCAGGAAGAAACATTTCCTTTCTAATTATTTGTTTTAATATATGTTGGCCCAACAGGCCCACTAAGCCCCTAAACTATCACTACTTTTTCGAGATTTTGCCCATAATTTTTTTCTTCATCTTGAAAAGTCAACTTACAAGAGATAATGCAGATGATTTGCAATAATAAGGTGTTTTTGTTTAAGTTTTTTTTAAATAAATTTTTTATTTAATATTTGATGTTTTAGAAACTATATTTAGCATCCTATTTTCTTCTATTGGAAATTGAAATTATTAAAACAGCTTTTTATTATTTTCATTTGTATATGAAATTTATAAAATATTTTTATATGTAATTTAAATATAATTTTAAATAAATATTTCTTCAAGAAAAAATAAATCTCACAAAATAAGTGAACTGCTGATTTTTTTTTTCTTGTGATGTTATGACTCCTCGAACAAGATTTTATGTCCTTTCTTAATACTTTTCATCTAGAGTAAATTATTTTGTATTTAGTAGTTTTTAAATTAGAATACAATCATTATATATAATTTTTTTTGTTTCAAGTATTTTATTTTTGTTTCTAGTTAACTTGGAATGATAACTCATAAGTTTATCTACTGATTGAAAAATATTTATAACCTCCTATAAATTAATTGTATATATCTAAAACTAAATAACGGTTTATTGTTTATCTTGTAGTCATTAAGTTTATCAACACATTTTATTAAGCTATGCAATGGATTTGTGTCTTGCTAAAAGCACCCTGGATCCATTAGAGAAGAAGAAAAAATCTTTAAGAAATGGAAAGAAAAAGAAAAGACAAGAAAGATGCAAGTGAATTAGTAGGAATAGAAAATGTTCTGTTGAAAAGAATAGAGGAAACCAAAAAGAAAGAAAAAAGAAGTGTGAAAAAAATAAAAGTATTTATTATAATTATTAAAATATTATTTATTTATTATTATATATTACTAAACATACAGATGAGTATGTTTCGTAATTATTTTTGGTCTTCACATTTTTCTTTTCTTTTTTACTTTTAGTAATTTATAAAAAATACTAAGCATAAATTTTCTTGTCTACTTTCTTTTGCTGCATATTAATATTTTGTTTTCTAGTCTTTTCATGTAGTGCCAATGAAATGCTTATTTTATTTGAAGTTGATTGTTTGATATTGTTCCTAGCAAAATTGTCCATGCAAGGAGTCTTTGAGTGAAACAATAGCCTCGCATACATTACTTTTTTTTTCCGTACAGAACACATTTCCACTAACAGTGGTAGCCAACAATGTCAAGCATCCATCATTACATTTTACGTACCACACTGTAATGCACACCTTTGTGTAGTTAGATATGCAATGAAGCAGCACATTACAGATAAGGCCACTCAAATCATGGCTCAGGGAGTTTTGAAGATAGACATGCATCTACGGCTTCTCCAACAGTCAGAAAAACCCATTTCTTTCCAATTTTATCCACAAACTGTGCCACTTTCAGCTTCCAAATTACTACCCACCTCGGGTTCACCATGGCCAACTGCAAAAAACACACACCAATACCAAAACCCTTCAATTAGCTCTGTGGGTTTCAGATTATCTTATGCTAAGAAATCATTGCATTATCTTATGCTCTAACATTAAGATTAGTATGTGTCAAATATGAGATAATGATAATAATTTGTCTGAAGATGCATATTCATGCTAGACTCACTCGTACGCCACGCGAAAGCAACCTCTTGTGCAGTTCCTCCAGTACTAGAATCCCAGAAGTATCAACATTCATGAGATCTATCCAAGAGAATTGAGAAAGAGTCATTCAGAAGGTTATAATAAATTCCACGAAATGCATTACTAGGATCATAATCAGTTCTGAGACTCACTGCCCATGTCTAAGATTACTGCATAGACCTTTCCCTTGGCAAGTTCGTTTTCTTCTTCCATGATGACCCACTTCAGTATTCTGGAACAATTAAATAACTTTAATTTCAAAGTTTGGTAATTAAATTTATAAAACTCTTCAATAATAGTTTAAATGAGGTGATTGCCTTTCTCTAACAAAATTAGCATTTGCAAAGCAGAGTGAGCCAGAGCTTATGCGAATCACCAAAATGCCTGGAGTGCTTGTGGCCATAGGATATTGACTAACATCGCAGAATGCTTCTGTTCTTGGAACTTGGCCTAAAACTTCTATCCCTGGTCGAATTGATTGTATAAGTATCTTTGCAAATGAGATTGACACCTGCACAAACAAACTTCCCAGTCAGAAACACTACCAATAAGTCATCCTACTTTTTTACCTTTTTACCTTAATTTCATTTAATGGGTAAGGTGAAATGACCATAACTAAAAAGTGCTTTAAGATTTCATCACTGAAAAGACACAACTAAGAGGAGACATATGCTAAGCAGCTCAGAACTGGTAGTTGATTTTGATTGGAGAATTATATTTAAATATCAGACTTGTCAAACAAATTTTCTTTTATGTGAATTCTGAATTCAATCATACAAGCCGAGCATATAATGCCAAATCTGTGGACCAGAGTCTGGTCTAGAAGCCAAACAAGTAAGGAAGGTATGAGCACGACAACACAATTATCTAGGCCAAATTATTTGATGGATGGAACTCCACTAATTGGCAGTGGTAACACCAAGTCTTTCACGTATTCAGAAATCATGTCACACATTCAACTCTATTCTACACTAGTTGCCAACCAATTCATTGTGTAATGAGTAACTATCAGCATGAGGGAAGTTGGGTCCCCACTCTGAACAAATTTTTAATCAATGTGTTTCATGGTGTCTGCTCGTACGATGGGCTTTCCATTGCCTAATGGTTTTGGTCTTTTTCTAACTTCCTAAAAGAGTTTTCTATTATTTAGGGGGAAAAAATTAATGCTTGAAAGCAGTCAACTACTTACTGCAACAAGAAGACCAGTTTCGACTGATACAAACAAGACACCGAAGAAGGCACCAATGCAGGCAAGAAAGTCAAATTTGTCAACCTTCCAAATATAATAAGCTTCGTTTATGTCAATTAACCCAGGAAGTGCAGAGAGGATGATAGAAGCAAGTATGGCCATAGGGGTGTAGTATAGAAGCCTTGTAAACAATTCAAGACACAGAAACACAGTAACTGCCATCACAATATTTGATACTGATGTTTGACATCCTGCACTGAAATTTACTGCAGTCCTTGAGAAAGAACCTGCAAATGTTTAGGGCAAACTATAAATAAGTTTGGTGCTCATATACTTCCCTGCACAAGAGTTATTCAGATCAAGACTGTGTTTGGATTAAAACCTCAAAAGGATTTTTGTAAACTCCAATACACTGTAACGAACTTCAGTACTAAATGAAGGAGGAAAAACATTGTTTCCAGAATACTTTTAGACTTCTAATTTTAATCCAAACTTGCAATGATTAAACAATTAATAGCAACCAAAACAAAGTGTCACCAGTTGCCACATAGCATGAAGAGAGAGATCCCGCAATGTTCATACATCCCATTGCCAACATTTCTTTGTTGCCATCAAGATGGTATCCCTTAATGGAAGCAAAAGATCGACCAACCGCTATTGCTTCCTGAATTTGACGTTCATATTTCCATTAGTAAGACGGAACTTAAGAGTTGGGAAAAAGAAAAATTATTTTAAATAAAAGTAAAAGAGCAAGTAATTTAACATACTGTGAGAGCAATAACGGCAGAAATCAATCCAATTTTAGCTGTTTGTCCAACATGTGGACCATGGAATTGTAACTTGTGAACTGAACTTGGATTCAAACCTCCTTTGACATGCTTTATTATATTAACCCCACTCTTATCAGCTTTTGACAAATACACAATTGAAGTTGATAGTAAAACTGATAGAAGAGGAGCAATAGCAGGCAACCAGAAAAGTTTTTTGTTTCTTCTGCCCTGAAATGACATACATATTATCAGAATCTCAAATCAAACAGAGGAAATATAGTGGTGGAATCGGAATGCCGGAAATTTCATTACTTACAACAAATCGGGCAATTAAAAGGAATATGAGGAATGAACAACCGATGACAAAATTCAGAGGGTACCACTGTCAATGTAAAAAGCAAAGAATAATGTCAAATATCATGAAAACCCAGATAAAGTCTTCCTTTTAAAAATTTAAAATTTATCAACCCATTTAGTTTTGTTTTTTTTTTTTCTAAACCATCAGTAAAATAACTTCCTTTGCTGAAACTAATAACCAAATTCTCCCGGAACATATTTCATTTAGTTAGCATAACGTACTAACTTTTTCTCCTGATGTTATCTGTTGATGGAGTGACTTATATACAGACACCAACACGGATATTACATCTGTTTTGTTGGTAAAGTGAGTAACCCCCAGCAACCCCTTCAGCTGCTGAAGACCAATAATGATGGCTGCGCCTGCCATGAATCCCACAAGTGCAGCATGTGAAAGAAAATCCACGAGAAACCCCAACCTGCAGATTTGAAGAATAAACTGCTTACTTTTTAAGGAAACCTACACATTCACAAGAAATCTATCAAACGGATGAGGAAACCACCTGAAAATACCGAATGCAGCTTGAAAGATTCCAGCAAATAAGGTCACGGTAAAAACAACACTTCTGTAGGCATCAGGATCAACAGCAGGATCTACCACTTTGGGGACTAGGGAGGATAGAAGCAATGATACTACAGCTACAGGTCCAATAGCTATTTCTCTTGAACTCCCCATCACAGCATAGATAAGAGGAGGAACAACACTGGTGTCTGAATGCAATGAAAAGAAATAAAGAAAAAATTGAAACATGATACATCAGTATAGTATATAGTATAATATAATAAACATAACTGAAGTTAGACACCTACACAAGCCATACTGAGGATCAAGTTTTGCCAAATTAGCATATCCTATACTCTGCAACATGAATGGAAAAATGAGAAGGGTGAAGAGGAAAAGGCTGAGAGGAATGTAATGCTCTACATCTGACGCATTGCCATGAGATTAGAAGTAATGTTTGTGAATATACACCTGAGGTATGCTGAGGCTGGCAAGAGTTAAACCGGCTAGCAAATCATTTTTAAACTTAGAGGCCTTGTAATTTTTGAACCAGCAAAGGATAGGAAATAAACTCTCTAAGAATGAAACAGCACGTCCAAGGTAAGTTTTCTTCTTGGATGAAAAAAAGAACATGGATTTCTTCAGTGGACTAAATAGCTTGTTCCATAGAGGTGGTGGATTGGGAGGTTCCAGCACCCAAAGGGACCTCTCTATTTGGCCAGTATCCTCAGGATGAAAGTTCTCCTGCTCGCTGAATCTCATAGTGGGAGTTGAACTCATGGTTGTTTGAAGTGTATGGTGGAAGTCTGCTACTTGTACTTATAGTGCATTAATGCAAGTTCAATACCCTCTTGTCTATGCGTGGTGTTTTATGTGGATGATTGCGTGAAAGGAGTTGCAGCAAGTATTGATTTAAGCCTCTGCTAGATGAGAGGGTAGTTGTGGCACCACTTTGATTGGCTAATCTCAAAAGTTGGGAATGTCTGACGATGAGTATGAGTCCTCTCTCGACAAGACTATTCCCATTTATAATTCTCACGCCACTTTTTCACCACTTTTCTTGTCATGTTACTCCTTTGCTTATTTTTGTTTTGATAATATAGAAAATGCTCCATGATTTTTACCCATCCCTTTTTGTTCTGTATGAAACTCAACGCCGCTAATCCACCAACCTACTACTGACCTACTGTGAGAAAAGAAGCGTTAGAGTTCACGTGCATGAATTTACAAAAGAAGATACATTAGTAGAGTTGGTTTCGAAATTCATTTACTATATGATAAATTTGTTCACAAGTAATAATTCAGTTTTATACCGTTTTAATTTTTTTCTACAAAAATATACTTTGAAAATCCTCCTACTTGTATACCATATTTGATATGATAGTCTTCACAAAAAGATATAATAAAAATAAATTTGTTATTAAATAATATAAAAAAAATTATTAAAATAATAACATTGAGAGAGTTGTAGATGTATAAAAAAAAAGTGGGTTATGAGTGTATGATGATATTTTTTCTATACATATACAATACATTAGAGTTACAAGTGTGAGGATATTGTCAATGTTACTATTGATAATGGTACTTTGTCTTTCTCTCTTCTTCTACCATCCCAATAATTGATTTCAAGAGCATGGTTATAAGGGTGAAGTTGCAAGAATTAGATGACTTTAATTTCTACCAATTTTTCAATTCTCACAATGAAAAATATGACAACTGGAAAATACAAATAGAATTTTGATGTTTCAAGGGGTGTAAATCTTGTTGAAGATTAGAAACATGTTATTGCATAAGGAATAGAAGCTCAAAAGGCAGTAGATAAGGAGATTGAAAAGAAAGATTGCAAGATTTTGTTATCCACCTGGAGAAAATACCTGACGTTCAAGTCAGGAAGAATATAAAATTTAGTAAACATAATGAGTATAATATAAAATGTGAGTTGAGTTTACTCCCTATTTGTGGTGATATTTTTATAAGTCTTTGTGGGCTTTGATCTTTGATACTGGTGTCACATTATCCATATTTTAATGTGGCATATCATAGTTTTATACCATAAAATTTGAATATAATGTATATCAAATCGGAGTATTCCATAATTCAAATGATATAATCGGGTGCATTTTGTGATAAGATCTATGAATTTAATATGATCATGGTATATAATATGACATATTCCATAATATCTGCTTTTTTTTAATATTTAGAGATTTTGTATAGTAAATAGCAGGATTTTGCTTTATTTTGTACTCATTTAATCATGAGAATTTATTCAATGAGGATTCTTTAATAATAAATATAATTAGACACCAATTTAAAAATAATTTAACAATCATATAAACTAATTTAGAAACCAAAATTTTTTTAGTCTCTAAAATGGTCTCTAATCTAATTACTATAGCAACTAATTATTTTTTGTCTCTAAAAATTGGTTTCTATTTCATGATTTTCTTGTAGTGAACATAGATCTGACTTGGTCCAATTCAGTGCAATATCTAACTTAGTTTCTATTACTGATAAATAGTCTCTATTAGCTACATATTATTTTGTAATCGAAATTCTGTGACTAAAATTGTAGTCACTATTTCGGTCATTAAATCATAAAAATAATTTATGGTCACTGATTTAGCCACTAATAGTGATCACATTTTTTTTACATTGATTTGGTCACTCATATTGATCATATTTTTTTGTCACTAATTTCAGTCATTATTCATCATTTTTCTAGTAATGTAGTATCAAACACATGTATTTGGTGTTTATTATGGCATGTAATGTTGGCTAACTATTTGTTTTGTGTGTACATAGTTGAAGTTAGTTGTAGTAGTAAAACATAGGGAGCAAACATACGGATGGAGATGCACACAAATTATGCATTGGCTAAAACAAGAATCTGGAAGCTGACCATAGGTTACATGGAGGTCATGTGACACAATCAAACAATCATAGTACATCATGGGTATTGATATACTGATAACCCACATTTTTTATACAATCACATTACAACTTTCAATACTCTTATTTTAATATTTTCTTCATATAATTTAATTTCATATATTTATTTATTAACTTATCACATCAAGAGTTGTATACAACTTTAAGGATTGTCAAAACATCATTTTCCATACACCAACGCGGTAAAGATTTGGTCCTGATATTGTTGTTGGACAGGTTGTCTTGCACCAAATTGAAATGGTGATGACCAATTTAGTGCATGTGGGCTAGTAATTCTAAAAATGTATGTTTTTAAGTGTTTTCAGCCTTTATATACTAGGTTGTTTGGGATAAACCACAAGCAATATATAAATCACAAGCTCTGATGCCACTTGATGGGAAAAAACGCAAGCAGAAGCAACACACAATCACTAATCAACTGCAAAAAATAAACAACACAGGATTTAACGTGGTTCGGTCGTCAATCTGCAACCTACGTCCACGGGCAACTAATTAGGTTTTCATTATGTTTGTTACAATTTTATTACAAGCGCAAATGTCTCTTAAATAGAGATTATATAGGGGACACAATAATTAAGCTCACTCACTTAAACATGGTGTCTAGTCGACCCAACCCAATTGGTCTTGGCTTCACACTCAACATCAACTTGGTTCATCAAGCAAAAAGTTCAATTCAAACTACTTTACCTCTTCCTCCAATTGTTGAGCAAATCTTTTTTGTAACATTATGTCGAATAGACTAGAGCATGTCCTATCATACATTATTAATCAATCACAATCTTCTCTTTTGAAAGGTAGGAGTATTCTGGATAGCATGGTGGTGGTAAATGAGATGGTAGAGGACATCAGGAGGAGGAAGAAGAGTGCTTTTATAATTAAGGTCGACTAGGAAAAGTGTATGATTAAATGAGATGGGAATTCATGTACTACATGATGTTTAGACTAGGCTTTGATGAGAGATGGGTTGGGTGGGTAAAATGATGTATGGAATCATCATTTATATCCATCTTGGTTAATGAAAGCCTAACTAATAAATTTAAACGGGCTAGGGGCCTAAGACAAGGTAATCCTTTGGCTCCCTTCTTGTTTCTAATAGTAGTTGAAGACTTGACAAGTCTTGTGATGCAAGCAATAAAGAAAAATCTTTTTCAGAGAGTCAAAATAGGCAAAAACTTTGTATGGTTGAAGTTTTGCAGTACACGGATGATAGTCTGTTTGTAGCAGAGGCAAACTTTCAGAATGTGAGGACTGTAAAAGCTATTCTGATATGCTTTGAGTTAACAACAAGCTTGAGGGTAAATTTTCATAAATCAAGTATAGGGGCAATTGGAGTTGACTTGTCTAAACTAAATTGTTTTGCTAATGTCTTAAATTGTAATAAAATGAATATACCCTTCACATGCCTCGGTCTCCTGGTTGGAGGGAACCTAAGAAGAAATTTTCTTTTGTAACCTATTATCACCAAGATCAGGGTTAGATTGTCTAAGTGGAAAGGTAGATTTCTAACATCTGATAGTAGAATTTGTCTAATTAAATCTATTAGTAATGCATTGCCTCTTTATTACATATCTTTTTTTAAGGTATTAGCGTCAGTGTGCCGCATACTAACTAATATCTAAAGAAATTTCTTGTGGGGTTAGGGAAGTGGTGGTAGGAAAATTGCATCGATTAGTTGAAAGCAAATATGTAAAGAAAAGGGAGTTAAGAAAATTGGAAGGTTTAACAAGGCTCTATTAGCCAAATGGAAATGGAGACTGTGGGCAGAAAATGAGGACAAATGGAGATAACTGTTAATTTCGAAATATGAGTTGGCGGATGGACATAATAAGAATTTACCTCTTAACCAGATAGGTGGTGGTGAGATTTAATAAAAATAGTTGAAAAAGATAGTTGGTTTGAAATGAACATAGGATGGAAAGTGGAGGCTAAGAACAAAGCTCATTTTTTGAAGGATAACTGGTTAGGTGGCTCGACCTTAATACATAGGTTCTCTAGGCTTTATTCTATTTCAAATTGTCAACATAAAACAGTTGGAGAGATAAGTGTTAGGAGGGAAACGGGTGTGGAATGGTTGCTCATTTGGAGAAGGAACAGATTCATATGGGAGATATCACATGAAATGCAATTGTTGGAATTGTTAAATGGGGTAAATATGAGTTTAGATAGTCAAGATAAACGTATATGGTTGGGAGAAAACCAAGGAATCTATACTGTGAAATCTGCATATGCATGTCTATAGACAAGTAATACAATGACAAGTTCCTTTAAGTTTAATTTTGGCCTTTTTTAGTGGTTAAAGCATTGGCTAATGCCCAAACATTGGTGTGGTGTGTTATTAATGAGAAGGTTCCAATGAGAACAAACTTAGTTAGAAGAGGATTACGACTAAACATTGAAATTTGTCCCCTTTGTCTAGAGCACCTGGAAACTGTCTAGCATCTTTTCCTATCATGTGATTTAGTCTTTAAAGTTTGGGCTGATTGTGGTAAGTGGATAGGGGTTCAAACAGTTCATCATGGTAATTTAATGGCACACTTCCTACAATTTCATATGTTAAATTTAAATACAAAACAAAATTTTGTATGGAAAAGTCTATGGATTGCAATAATCTGAAGCATATGGGAGCATAAGAATAACGTAGTGTTTAAGAATAAGAAGGTAGATGTACAAAAAAATCTTCTATATGGCCCAATTGAAATCCTGGATGTGGATGATAATTTTCCTAGTTTTAGTTACTCTTTAACGGATTGACATCTTTATCCCATTCTTTGCTTGAAAAGTATTTAATTGTATTTGAAAGGAAAGTGTTAATTATGCCAAGAATGTCATACAAAATTATAACTCGCTCTTTTTTATGTGCATATATTTGAGTGGTTTGATTGGAGTCATGCTATATTAATTGTGTTGAGTTGAATATGACTTGGAATTAAATATTTTAGTTATACACCTTTGATTCTTAGATTAAATAAGTTTTAATAATTCTTTTAAGATTATTATTTATGCTTTGTAAAGAATATATTTTTGAAATTATACATATTCGTAATTCTCTGTAATAGTTGGAGAATCCCTAAAATATCCAACTTTTGTTTATTTTTTTTATAAAAAAAATAGATAAATGCAAATAACAGTAATGTGCTATATATATCCAAGCTTTTTAAAAGATTGTAATTTTAACTCCACTGTCAAATAACAACATAATAAAGCATAGATACAGTATAATTTAATAAATTTTATTATCTTTGTATAAAAGAAATTGTTAGGTTGTATTAGCTTTGAGTTTCGGGTCAAATCTCATTTCTTGTATCACTTTTTAATGGTAGGAAATGTAATAATTGGTCGGTTGTATATCATCCTTACAATAATTTAACTAATTTTTTATAAACTTATATATGTTAAATAGTAAGGATGCAATATTTAAAAATATCCCTGTAATCGAATCAAGGTATCATTATTGTCGAAGTGCTTATTTATATACGTGTTTGTATTGTATGTGTATTATTGGTGTCGGGTCAACAAGGGATTCATATTAGTATATTACATATTAATTCTCATGCAAACCGTAATAATTGCTTTATAAATTATAGCTTTAAACATCGATTCATGTTATTGAAATAATTTTTGGAAGTAACACTACTTAGTTCTTAAAATGACCAAACGAAAACCAATTATATGCTTAAATAGATGACCAGTATTATTTTTATATAACTAAAATTTTAATTAATCACTCTAAAAAAATAGCATCATATTTTTCTGGAAAGGAGCTAAAAACAATGAATTAAAAGCAACAAGGGACAACAGGGAGGAAGAAATGTCTTGTTTTTATATTAAGCATTTAGCCTCTAGCTTTGGAATAAAAAGAAAGGGTAGGGGATAAATAAAAGCACAGATTCTTTCGTAAAATAGCAAACTTCTTACTTTAAGAGAGGATATAATATTTTTGTTTTCTCAATAGATCTTCATATTTAACTATTTCTCTAAAACGAGGAATCTATTTTAAGAAAGAAAGTATAATTATATTTATTAACTACCAATTAAAAAATCTTAATAACTTTTGTAACTAAAAATAATATAAGTCTTTATTTTAGAAACCGCGTTCATCATTCTATAATAACTTTATTAACTAGTATTTAAAGCATAATATTCTGGACTCAAACCTCATTATTACCATTGTAAAAAAAATATTTGAAAGTATTTTCTTTAAAAAATATATTTAGATTTCAACAAGTGTTGTAAAGTGTTAGTTCACTATTAAACTTTATATAAGAATAATTCTACAATAGGTCACTTTTTTAAATGGATCTAAGATCATTTTTAGTATTGTTTTATAATTTAGATTTTGACGCAGTTGTAGTTTTTTTTTCTCCATAATTGATTACAATAAAATGTTTTTATGCGTAATAGGATAGTTCAATTATACAAGACTTTAGATGATGTATTGAATTGTAAAATAGTTGAAATACTTCTGAAATAGTTCTGTTTATTAATTTTTTTTCAAATAAAAAATAATTTAGATTTTGACATAGTATATTTCTACAAATTTAATTTATAAAAAAAAAACTCTATTTTATATATTATTTTTTAGTTTTAACTCTAATTTATCTGAAATTTTTTAAGTTTTTTTAAATGCATAACATGTAATTTCTTGTTGATGTATGAGTTACCTTCTCATATTGTTTATTTACTAAAAAAGTTCTTTTGTTGATAAAACGTATAATATATATTTTCTTTTTTAAGTATTACATTTTAAAAATATTTTTCTAATTCAATGTTATTTTCAAAGTTTAAAACAATATTAATTATCTTCATTTACTTTTATCTTACACTCAAATATTATTGTTAATTTTTTTTATGAAAGTTATTTTAGATATTTTATATTATGTTATACTTAAAATAGATTCAGAGATAGTAGATATGAATGTCCTACAGTGATTATGTAATAACTAATAAAAAAACATTTTGTTAACACCCTCACCACCATGACACACATTTTACGCGGTCAATGTGGCAAAAATTGATGACGTGGCAAGGATAATTTTATAACAATAATAATTTCAGAAGTACGTCGGATCCTGCTTCTCTCAACTCTTATCCACCACCACCGAGGACTCCTCCGGTGACATTCATCTCCATATCCTGACTTCGTCGCCTCCTCGACGAGTTCCTCTATTGCGAGGCCGAGTTGAAAGCAGTTGTTTTCATGGGTCGCGACCCCTCTCAAATTGCTAAGCGAGATCGTCATTGCCACGCTCGACGTGACGACGCACCGGGAACAATTTCGCCGCTAACAGCAAGGACCTTGTTGTCGTGGATGATGGCGCGAAACTGGTCGGCGTTGAAACAGATCCACACGACTCTCAAAACGCTGCCATTTGATGATTCGACTGTCGAAGGCCCTTCGCCGCGAGGATCGAAGGCGAAACTCTGAATTTGTGTCATATATTACATCGGTTATTACTAAGAACCGATGTAATAATATATATATTAGACCGGTTGTTACTAAGAACCGATGTAATATAGCTCGCACTACTCATTTGCGCACAATCTCACTCTGCTAGATCTGTTGAAGCTGGAGGAAGCTTCTTCCCTACCAAGACTTGATGTGTGTTTGATGAAGAAAATGGCTTGAGTGCTTTGAAGATTGTAATAGGTTTTTAGATTCATTTGTAATTAGGCTTGTAAG
>Ga0123342_1003641_pt1 | contig 24483 bp, 10 predicted proteins | sample Turbeawhitnodule_FD_89960 | JGI IMG/M metagenome (GOLD analysis project Ga0123342, IMG submission 89960) | Root nodule microbial communities of legume samples collected from Mexico - Turtle bean Mexico white nodule | ecosystem: Host-associated > Plants > Roots > Nodule | place: Mexico: Nepantla... | reverse complement strand
TATATATATATTAATACAAATAAAATTGTTAGTAGTATTATTCTCATAAATTATTACTAATAAGAAATTGATATTACTGTTAAATAAATAATCATAATTATTTTTATTATAATAATAATTAGTATTATTATTATCTTTATTATAATAATAATAATTAGTATTATTATTATCTTTATTATAATAATAATTAGTATTATTATTATCTTTATTATAATAATAATTAGTATTATTGTTATCTTTATTATTATTATTACAAATTATTAAATTAATATTTTTATTTTAAAATATACTAATATATAATAAAAAAAATTAACTTTACAATGATCATAAATTATCATTAATATTATTATCATAACTATTTTTAATATAATTATTATTAATATATTTAATATTATTACATTAATTTATTAAATTATCTTTTTCAATTGTTATATATCCATATAAAAAAATATCGGAAAAGAAGAATTGAATAAATTAAACAAACTTAGTATTATTATCATTATAAAAAATTATTATTTAAAACATTGTGAGTCTTTTTTTAAAACTAGGATTATTATTTTATTAAAACTTAAGAAAGATATACAACTCCAAAAGATGTAAACAATGGTTAAAAAGTTTCTTTAGTGATGATTTTGGAATTTATCATGAGTGAGATCCCATAAAGAATATTAATTCTTACTAAATAATGTTGCAAATTATTAGAAGTAATAAAAAAATGTGAGCATAACTCTTTTATTGATTAAAGAGCATTTGTTTCCAAAGTTCACTCATGGAATTAAAGAGTAATATTTGTTGGAGTCTTAAAACCAAATGATGATGGTGGTGGACTAGTTGTAAAAATAAAATAAAAATTCCTTCAACAATGTTGATTATGAGATTGTAGGAAAGAGAAACCAAATTAAGCACCATGAACACACCTTGTGTCCCTCTTTGAGAGAATCATCATAAATTCTATTCAAAATATTAATCAACACTTATATGTAACCCAAATGTCTTCCAAAACAATTAAGAGAGAAGAGAATTTAGTTATATTAAAAAAAAATTGTTAAATTAGCCACTGTAAGAAGAAGAAGAAGAAGCATACGTGTCATGAAAATTAATTAGGTTGTTTAGATGCTCCAACTTTTTTTACTCCATTTTTTTTTTTTGCTATAATGTTTTTTAAAAGAAAATATGTATCAAACAATTTTTCCTTTTTTTTTTGAAATATTGAAATTTGTTTTAGAAAGTATTTTTCAAACCAAAATGCAACATTAAAGGTTGGCCAAAACATTTTCATAGTGTTGGCCAAAATGCAACATTAAATGTTAATATTTATATAAAAATAAAAAAGTTATTTTTTTTAAATAAATGTAAAATTATTTTTAAATTTAATTTTATATTATATAAAATTATATGATGTTAATTACAAGAATAAAGTCGACTTAACATTCATACCATTTTTATAGTTAATAAAAATATTTGTATTAATGTTAGATGAGCGTTGATTTAACCGATATTGATAAAGTTGATTTAATATTGACATTAATAGTGTTGGCTCAATCAACTTTAAGTGGTTAATAACTATTTTTAACATTTTTTTAATAAGAGAAAATACAAGTGTTAGTGTCAAATTAATGTGAGCTTAGTTGATACTAACTAATATAAATATTAAAAATAAATAAAGTTAATATTAACTTATGTGACATTAATTCCATTTATTTTTAATATTTATATTTATTTATTTTAAGTTAAAATTAATTAGACCGACATTAATTTTATTTATTTATTATTTATTTAAGTTAATATCGATTAAAGTAATACTAATTTATATGTTATGAGTTTCTATGTATTGGTGAAAACGAATATAAATCAATATAAATTGTAGATTATTTTTAATATAAACATACATGACAAATTTTCATCCTAATTATTCTTTTTTCAGTCTTCTTTATAAATTCTTCACATTCATATCCTCCATCTACATTTATCTCTTTCACCTACCCTCGTCTTCTTTATTAACTATAATTATATTTTTTTTTTGTATTTTATTTATTTGTTGAAGAAGAAAACTTTTCTTAAAATCAACTTTTATTAGTGTTGGAATGAAACTAATAAGTGCCATGGTTCTTGGGTTATCGCATAGGTATTTGTATCTTAATTTATTTTTTTTATTAGATGAGCTTTTTTATATTGAAACACTTTTAATGTTCCTTTAAGCAGGTAGTTGAAATTTAGTGTTTATTTGAATTTAAAACAAAATAAAATAATTTTATATTCATAATAAAAACAATTACATAGAGAAACATGATGATATGGTGCCTGATAGCATTGAGTTTCATGTGAAAAATGAATATATGTAATAGATATGTTATTGTTCTTTATCTTTGTCCTTATTGATTAATTTGATTCTAAAGCAGGAAAGTTATTAGCTACAGATTTGGCCTATATTTAGCATCTGAGAAATTAAAAAAAAATAAAAAATAAAAAATTTGAAAGTTGAAAAATTATGAGACTTAGACTTAGTGTGTTCATTTGATGGTGGCAACATGTGTTGGCATGTTGTGTCCTATGAGAAATAGGTTGTGACTGGGAAGACCAGTGTCATCGTACATTGCCCCTTTGTCTTAAAAGATTGTTGGTTAAAGTTAGTGTCCACAAGAATCCAGCTTCATTAATTTTGTCTGCATCAAACGTTTCATCTGGACACAGACACTAGATTCTTATGAACTTGTTGTACAAGGACTTCTCTTCAAAATTATTTTTATTCTCTCAGTTTCACTCACATTTGTACTATCTACAACCTGGCTGCCAATATTTTTTTCTTGTTCTCCAAAACTTTACATTTTTACATTTTTATTTGATACTCGTATATAAAAAATATTTCTTTCACTATTAAAAAATCATTAAATAAAAACCAATTTTAGATACTAAAAATAATTAGTTGTTATATTATAAATTAGATATTATTTTAGAGACTAAAAAAATTATTGGTTTTTAAATTAGTTTCTATTATTGATAAATAGTTTTTAAATTGGTATCTAATTAACTACTAAGATTGTTGCTACCAAATTTAGAATATAAATAATTAGTAGTTAAAATCTTACTACCAATATATTTTTTTTTCATCACCAAAACTTTGCATTTTTATTTGATATTCATATATAAAAAATATTTCATTCACTACTAAAAAAAATCATTAAATAAAAATAAATTTTAGAGATTCAAATAATTGATTGTTATATTAATTAAATTAGATATTTTTTTTTACTGAAATTGTATTTAATAAATATATTTTTAATTTTTATTTTTGTGTTTTTAAGAGATGTGTATGGTCAACACGATTTTTTATTGATGTAATGATGTAATGTTTGATAAATGTGACTTTAGTACAAAAGATATAAACATAAATCATAACAACTTCAATAAAAAAAAATTATATGAAATGAAGTAGTATACACCAAACACAATTTGTATATTGTGGAAAATAAAAAAGTTAAAATCATGCTTATGGAGCATGATTTCTTTAAGAGAGAGTCATGTTTTTACTTTGTAAACACAACTTATTTAACTTTATAATTTTTTTATATTTATTTTTGAAAAATTACATTTCCTTGATGAATTGCTATAAAAAAATTATCACACAAAAGAATAAATAAATTGAATTAATTTAGAGATGCTTTAATCCTATTATATAAAAAAAAATTGTTGTAACCCAAAAAAACTTTTACTCAGATTTGTTTGTCGATCAACAAAATTCTGCTCCAATACATTTAATTAACGATAAATATTTTTCTACCAAATTTAGAATATAAATAATTGATAGTTAAAATCTTGGTAATTAGTTACATACCAATTTAGAAACTATTTAATAATAATAAAAATTAATTTAGAAAAAAAAAATTTAAAATGGTATCTAATTTAGTTAATATAGCAAATAATTATTTTTTGTCTTTAAAATTGACTTCTATTTAATGATTTTCTTGCAGTGAAATAGAATGATAGTTAAACTTGAAATTAAAAATAATATAATTGTTTATATGATTTTCTTTGAGAGTGTTTGTAAATTTTTATAAATAATTGATAGTTCACTTATCATAATAATAATATAGTGATATTAAATATCTATTTATAAATTTCATAAATAATTAATTATTTTATAAAATAATTTATTAATTTGAGATTCAAAATTACTTAGGTTACCTAGTGAATAAAATAACTAATAACTAATTATTGCAATTTATTGTTGTTTATCTTTGTTTTGGATTTTTTTAAGTAAATTTTGAAAGTTATAAAAGTAAGACTAAGAGAATATTATTCATATTCAAACATATATATAAATCTATATTTAATTTTAAAAGATCATTATTAGTTTTCTTTTCTTTTTTTATAATTATTTTTTACTTGTTCATGTTTTAGAAATAGATAGAATGCATCTAAAATTTTGGCACTAAATTTTTTGAAAATTTGCTTATTAGATTAAAAATGTAGTTACGAAAAAGAAATTTATCAATTTTTATATTTTTCTCTAAAAATCCTTCATGACGGCAATAAAAATATGCCTTTTCATTCTCCTTTTCTTAGTAAATCAACCTTTTTGGATTAAAAACTCATTCCTTCTAGCATAATTCTTTTAGTAAAATACTTTTCATAACATTTTCTTTTTCACCTTCACTCAACTCAAATACGTTTTTCTCAATCTCAGCATTTAGTTTTCCTCAAATAAATTATTTCATTTCCAAAATTTGGTTATAGAAGGAATAAATGAAAGTATGAAGTAAGAGAAAAAAAAATAGAAAAATGATAACAAATGTGAATATCATCACCGAATTAAAATCAACATTAATTACAATAGAAACATCACTCAAATATTTACCATTTTTTTCAAATTTTTGAATCATTAAAACATTAAAACAGGTAAGTAAGAGGTCTAATTGTGCAACTAGGATATAGGTTAACAAAACCATTTGTTTTATATATGTCAATAATTTTACCACCAAATTGTGTTCTATTACACTTGGTTAAATCGACTCTAATAATGATGCAAAATATTATTTAACAAAAAAGTTAAAATTATACAAAAAAAAAAAAAGTTTTTTTTTTAAATATTGTGTTATTGCTAAAATAATGTATGCTATACTAGTAGATTTTGCTTAATGTTGAAAGTTAATAGAGTAAAAAAAATTAAAAAAAAGTTAATTTTTTAATAAATAAATATGTGTGTTAATGTAAAACAACACTAATAAAGTCCGCTTAATGTTGGACAGTAGAGTCGACTAAATCAACTTTTGATGATGCTAAATATTTTTAATTTTTTTAATAAGTAAAATTATTTACTTTAGTGTTAGATTAATGTTGGCTTAGTTAATACTAATTAAAATAAATATTAAAAATAAATAAGGTTAGAGTGACACTAATTTTACTTATTTTTAGTATTTATGATTAAGTTATGGTCAATTAAGTCAACATTAATTTATATGTTATGAATTTATGCTCTTTTGTGACAACAAATATGAATCATAAATTATTTTTTAATCTTATGGCAAATCTCCTCACTCACAAAATTTCTTTTTCTATATAAATATCCTCACACTCATAAATTTCCTCAGAGTCATCTCCTTCATCCATACACATCTCATCCATCCAAACTCTTCTCCTCATCTCTTTTATTCACAACCATTTACTTCATCCACATTCATCTCCTTCAACAACATTCATTTCCTTCATCCATTACAAATTTTTCTTTCTATTTTTTCATTTATCTTTTACTTTTTTGAAGATAGAGGTGTTTTACAATATTTTTTTAAAATTACTTTAATTAGTGTAAAGTCAAACCAGCACAAATTAAATTAATATATTAAAAATTGATTTTATTTAGTATCGACTTACCCAACGCTAAATTAAATAAATTTTAAAGTAAAATACATTCACATCGATCAAGCTGACACTAAATTGCCTTAATTTAAAAATTAATGAGACGCTACTTAAAGTCTATCTTCAAAAGTCAACACTAATAAATTAGCATCAATGGTTTTAAAATTACACTCATGTTTAACGCAAATCCAACATTACTATAATTAGCATCAATTTTTATTTGTTATCGTCAACTTTTCATCAACACTAAATATCTATTTTCTTGTAGTGTAAGTATTAAACAAGTATCAGAGATCAAAATTAGACAACTTAAAATAAAAAGAAAAGCATTTTAGGGTATTAAAAACAAAATTCACTCCTTCTACATACATAAAAACATATTCAAGTCATAGAAAATAATGTAATTTTTTGCTTGACGCCCAATTTGTTGACTTTTTCTGGCAAAAGGAGAATGATAAAGCTACATCAAAAGAAAATAAAGGAATGTTGAATGAAAAACAATAAAGGAATGAAAATGACATAATCGAGGGACAAATTCTATAGTCATGCAACTTTGTGATGTGTATTTTTTTTCTCTCTTTTGGTGAATGATTTTGTAATATTTATGAAGTGATGAACTTAACAAGTATCTGTTGAGATGAGAGTTTGGAATTGAAGGAGCATCATCATAATTAGAAAGATGAGAAAGATATAGTTCATGATTGTAAAGATTGTGTTGTGGTTGATAGAGCCACCAGAAAAGACCCTAATATTTATTTTTTCCAAACCCTAAAAGAAGATAGATAAATCAAGGGACCCAATTGCTTGTGATAAAGGATGTAGCATATGCCACCATTTTTTTTTTCCAGCTGGAAGGATGATCTAGTAAAGTTCATGAATTATTGATTGAATCTCATGAAAAAGAAGAAGAAGAAGAACACGACATTGCCATGGCAGCCACCAATAGTTGAGAATTTAGATGATAAATTCAAGGACATTTGTTTATACATTTTACATCACTCTCTAGAAAATTGTGTGGTCTTCTTCATTAATTATATTACCTTTTAATCATCATCATTGTCATGAGGTTATAAATAATAAAATTTTTGATTAAATTATTTCATGTAGTTCCAGATGATTGTTATTACTATGTAAATCCACTTGAACAGATGTTTAGTGTTACTTTATCTGTAAACCTAACTAAAATGTTAAGTTTCTAATCATACTTAACACGAAAATTTTTAATAAAAAAAATAAAAATGACATGTCTTAGATTTCTTCATTAAATTATCTCAAATTTTATTTTGTATGAGATATTTAAATTAGAAGGATTGTATGTGCTTGAATAGAGTATTAGATTAGTGAAATTGTTTTTAAGAGAACTATCCAAAACTATAAGATCGTTTCTTCTAATATATATGTCCAAGCTTTCACCATAAGAAAATTATTAAATAAAAATTAATTTTAAAGATAAAAAATAATTAATTACTATAATAATAAAATTATATACTATTTTGAGACTAAAAAATTATTAATTTTTAAATTGGTATCTAATTATCTATCAAGACTTTTACTACCAAATTTAGAATCTTTCATATGATTTTGTTTTGTAAATTTTTTTTATAAAATTTTGTAAGAAAATGACCTTTTACAATTTGTTCTGTCAATTTTGTAAAAGCCACTGAAGATTAGAAAGAAAACTTTCAAAATATAACTTTTTTAGTAATGTATTAAAAAAATTGTGGCAACTCAATCCTAAAAAGACTTTAATTAATTATTTATTATATGACGTCTTAATTTAATTTTTACGAGTTTTATTATGTCACATTATTTTTAAGATTTTAATTTTTGTAATTTTTATTTCAATGCTAGACTCTTATAAGGTCTCGTTAATATTTATTTTCTATATTTTTTATGAAAATATATATTTTCAAGATAAAAAAATATGTTTTTACATTAAAATTTTGAATTTTAAGTTATGTCATATCAATAGGAAGGTTTTATAAGACCATTATGACCCAATTAATGTATGATGAGTATGTAATGAAGATGCTTTAATATAAGATATATCATGATCATTTAATTAATTAAAAAAAAACTATTTGAGTACACTTTATAGTCTAATTTGAGAAATAATATTCTTAAAATGTTTAAAATTTGTCCACTTGATGTTTCATCTTTTGTCATATACTTTAAGAATGATCCATAAGTGTTGATCTTAGAAAGGTTTGCAATTATTTTAAAACTCCACCTTTATGCCAAGATATTATAGCCACTTGGGTGGATATTCCTCACATTATAGTCACCAAACTTATAAATATTACAACTCTTCTCTTATTAAACTACAATTTTCTTAGTCCTATATTTTCATGTAGGGTTAATCTCTATCTAAGAGTATGATTCACCATCTTTTGATTGATTATTTTCTTTTAATTAAGTTTTTTATGCATAAAACTTAAATATTAACACTATTAAAAAATTATTAAATAGAAACTAATTTTAGAGATAAAAAATATTTAGTTACTATATTGATTAAATTAGATGTTATTTTATAAACTAAAAAATTATTGGTATTTAAATAAGTTTCTAAATTTATAAACTAGTTTTAAATTGATATCTAATTAGTTAATAGGTTTTTATTTGGCTATCAATGTTTTAGCTACCAATTTTAGAATTTAAAGTAGTTGGTAGTTAAGATCTTGGTAGCTAATTAGATATCAATTTAAAAATTAATTTATAAATTTTATTAATAATAAAACTTACTTTAGATACCAATAAATTTTTTAATCTCTAAAATAGTATCTAAATTAGTCAATCTCTAAAATTTATTTTTATTTAATGATTTTTTTATAGTGTAAATCTTTATTAAAAATATTAAATTTAAATAGATTTGAACCAATAATTTGCTGGTGAACCAACCTGATTAGGATGTGAGTTATTGTAATTTGGATAACTTATCACCATTATAAAATATTACTTTTTTTTCTTTTAAGAAAAAAGTTCATTCACTTATAATAAAGTCTTTATGTTATAGGAATATCAATTATCAAGCATTTCAGATTTTTTTTTATACAAATTAAAACATCCTTTAAATGTTCAAATTATTTTATTTTGTATCAATAAAGAAAACAATCAAATCTTTTCATAATGATATTTTGTGATTAGATAATAGAATTATTATCCGATTTATTTTATAGGAGATAACAACACAGAAAAACTTAATATATTAAAGAATAAAAGATACACAAAATATTCATAGCTAGTAATTCTATTTATATTAATCATCTATCGAGCACTATCAACAGATAACTAATTTATAACAATAATAAAACTGGAAGAAAATTTTGTTCTCCTAATGGTTATTGGCATTGTGGTCTTTTCTTTTAGCAGAAAATATAACCCTAAAAAAAATTATTAAATAATTTATAATTTATAAATTAAAATAATTAATTATTATTTGATTAAATTAAAAATATTATTAGTATCTAAAATAATTTCTATTATTAATAAAAATTTATAAATTAACTTTTAAATTGGTATCTAATTATTAGTTATCAAAGTTTTAATTATTTAATACTTTATATTATAAATTAATTTCTATTAATTTTTTAAAGATTTATTTAAAATTTAAAATATTAATAACTAAAATTTGATAATTAATTTATAAATTAATGAATTATTATTTTGTTTCTAAATTTAATTATTATTTAATGATTTTTTTTTTATGTAAGTAGATGATGTTAAAGGGAAAGGTGAAGAGTTTATTTAGAGTGTGAGGAGATATTATTAAAAATGAATGATAAGTGAGAGTTTGATCTGTTGTTTAAACTTTCTTATCTTCGGAAGCCCGTTTGCGGCTGCTTTTTTAGAATATAAAAAAGTGCTTTACAACTTGAATCCATATAAGCCATAAGTGCTTAGCTTCATAAACCCCTTTTAATTCTATAGTTGAACTTCACCAATTAATATAGGATCATCACAAACATCAATTTACTCCACTTATTCAACTCTATCCCTTTATAATATCCTTACTTTACTTTAGATTACACAACATTATTCATTCTAATTCTTTTATTATTACAATTATGCATCATCAAGATAAAAACAACATGATATGTTACAAAAATATAATTTCAAACACAATCAATAAACCTACACTTAACCCAAGTTAAAAGAGAAATTCAAATTTAACATCAGAAACAAAAACAACTACCAAATTACGAGACTTTTAAAAAACTCATTTATAATAAACTCCAAACACGATTCCACCACAAATTCACCAGAACAAAAAACATCTTTATAAATTAATTTTTTCCTCTTGCACTTCTATCAACACATAACCTCTACTCCTCCTTAGGTTCAATTTAGATAGAAAAAGAACGTCATTTCGAACCTGTAAAACACACTACTTCTTCCTCCTTAAAGCAAGGGGTTAACTATACAAATTCTCTAAAACTGAAACACTTACTTCTTAACCTATTTCATAGATAAAAACAAAATAAAACAACAAAGATAATAAAATAACTACACAACCATTTGGGATGCGCAATCTAAAATTAATTTATTATATTTTAGATTGTGTAATCTAAAATACGTTTCTGGATTCAAAATTGTATCATAAATGGTGTAATATAAAAGTAAAAAAAAGTGTATTTTATATTGCATAATTCATATTATATTATTTTGAATTGTAAAATTTAAAATATATTTTATTTTATAAAAATATACTATAAATTACACAGTTAATAACATACCTCCAAATTAAAAACATATCTTATTGGAGGATCCATAATGAAATCCTAGATGATTTAATCTAGAAATTTTTTCAGCCATGAAACTAAGAGGAATAAATTGACCTTAACAAAAACAAAAACTTATCTTTTAATACAAACCCAAAAAAGAAAACCATGGAAATGCAGAAAATAATTGCCCACCACCTAATTCACTCTATTGAACACCACAATGTATGTTACACAATATTTAGGTTGCAAACATTATACTCGTACGTTCTAACGTTTTTTTTTATATAATACACATCAAATTATTCATAAATAGATATAATTTTGCAGCATTTGATCAAGGAATATAAGTTATTCTTATTTGTATATTGATTCTTAATTTTTAATACTTTTATTTAATTTCATAATACATTAATGAATTAAGAAAAGAAACCATATAATCAGTAAGGACGTGTTTGATTACATTTTTGTTTTATTTTCTAAACTTTTATTAAAAGTTAACAACTAATTTGTAGAGAATAAGAGCCTGATAAGAAGATATACACGTCAAGAAAAAACCCGTTTAATAAAACCCGAGTCCAAAAACAGTGTAATGATGTTATCATTTTTATTTTTAAAACTATATATAAATAAATAGTTTTTTTTAATTAATTTCCAAATACTAATTTTATCAAACAAGTTTTTTTTTTTGAAATAGAAAATACCCTTCAAAAATAGAAAACAAATAAGGGCAATATATGTTTGGTGTGAAAAAAAAATCAAGGTGTGATGTAGATTTTATAAACTTAATTTTAGTTAACTTTAAAATTTGACTTTGTTGAGATGTGAGATTATAATTTAAACTTTTATCTAAAAAAAACTTTCAGTAGCAGTAATATTCCTTGGTATGTTACAAAATTTTCTTAAATATATAATCATCTTGTATGAAAATATAATTATTATCAACCCACGTTTATTTTTTCAATTTTTGTTGCAGAATAATCAATTTTGTTTCTGACGTTAGCACTAAGTATAAATTCTATATACCAGCCACAACCTTTCTCGATATTATTTTCATTTAATATAATCACAGTAACATTAATAAACTATGTATAAATAGCAAAGTTAATAACTTGAGAAGGATAATCGTAGTAGCATTATTAAGAATAAAGGTAATCATAATGGTAATAAAAACATTAATATCAATTAATAATAATAATATTCTGAATTGAACAAAATATATTTTCGAATAAATTTATGATATGGATTATTATCTTTTTGTAAGGGACATATATTTTAGGAGTGGCAAGGTGGGACAGGCCGTGCGGGTCGGTCCGCGGTCCATGGTAGAAAATGCAGGATGGGTTGACGTTTTCAACCCGCAGATCCGCATTAGCCCGCCCCGCATAACCTGCAGTCCGCGCGGGTCATGCGGCTGGCCCGCAGTAAAAAATGCGGGATGGGCTGACGTTTTCAACCCGCAGACCTGCATTAGCCCGCCCCACATAACCTGCAGTCCGCGCGGGCCAGCAGCGGGGCGAGACGGGCTAGCCCGCTAGCCGGCAATTTTGTTTTTTAAAATAAAAAAATATATATAATAAAATAAAAAATTAATTGATTTGACAACAATAATCCAGTGAAGGAGTGACAACTTTGAGTGAAAGAAAATTAAGTTTTCACTCAAATCACAACACGTTCCAAAAAAACGCACACAACACACGACACACTTTCCTTTGCAGTGCCATCGTTCGCTCCGCTTGCGACTCTGCGTGGCTTCGCCTACAATTGTTATGCGCTACTGCTGCTCCGCTTCGCTGCTGCACACCGCTACTACCTCCACTCCTCATCTATGTTATATAATAATAATAATAATAAAATAAAAAAATAAAAAAAACGGACTGACCCACAAACCCGCAGACCAACCCGCATGGAGGACGGGCCAACCCGATCCACATGGGACGGGCCGAGCCGCTTTGGCACCCCTAATATATTTACATCTTTTGAGACAATGAATAATTTTCGGATCTGTGTTACATAATTAGTTGTATAACGTAAAAATGGTCTTTTTTTTCTAACTGTGATGGTGTACCTGGATCATATTCAAAACAAGGTTTCATTTCCACGTGTGTTAAACTTGTTTTTTTTCAGACAAATTAACTATGTTAAATTTTTATAATAAAAGAAATTTAGTTTAAGTCTAATCATACTCATAAAATCAATTTTATAAAATATATCTTCATTTATATATTATAAATATGCATTCGTAATCATGAACATCAGAGAGATGTCTTACAATTAAAAATGATAACTAAGTAAAACTTTCCTTGAAAAAGGAAATATCTTAATCTAAACTCTTAATTTTGTATTATAATTGTAATAGTAATAAAAATAAAAACAAGTTTTCAGTCCATCGGAAAAATAAGAAGGAAAAATACTGAAATTAATTGGATCTGAAATTCACAAAAGCTTTTTCATGTATGTACAGACTTCATTAAGAGAAGCTAAGAACAATTGCCCCAATAAATTTTGATGTCAGACACCAAGAACTCTATAAAACCCCAAGTATGGGTGTTCATAACACAAGTATTAATTTGATCTTAAAATTCTGGGTACAATATTAGCATCTGCAATTTCCGCAGAGACTCTTTTTGATTCATAGGAATTGATCATAGTACTAACAATTCCCTTGTAACTCCGATGCTATAAGGATGTGTGATCCATAAAAGTTTCAGCAAATCACATTTCTGATAACCCCTCGAATTTTAAGTGAGTAAAATGTTATTTTTGCTCCTGAAAATTTTGAGACCAGTCACATTAGTCCTAAAAAAAACCAAAATCACATTGAAAAAAAAATGGTAACAACACTTTTTTTACCACACTGGTCTACTGTCAGTTAAAATTCCCAGAAAACTACAAAATTATGAACAAGACTCTGTTGAACAAGAGCGACCAACAAAATTTTGTAGTTTTTTTATGAATTTTAAATAACAATAAAGGGTGTATTCAAAAGTAAGTATTTATTAAAAAGTGTGTTGATAACATGTTGATGTTTGAAAAATGAAAGTCAATCAATGATAATGCAGCTCTTTTAATCAACAATTAGGATTGATCAACATTTTTAAATTTTAGGGATGAAAATAGTTTTTTTTTCATAGTTGAGACTAACGTGACCGACCAACTCTAAATCTTGCAGAAACAAAACTGTGTTTCAGTGTATTTTAATCAGCAGAAACAAAATCCTTGGTAAAATCTCCACCATATGAAGATTTTCTGTTAGGTACCATCTGAAACAGCAATTTGAAATGGTCATACTCAGTTCCAACCACGCACATGAAATTCCCAAGCAAAAAATAGGTATAATATAAAATAATTTATTACCTGATCATTATTGTCTTTTGCATCAGTTATCAAAGATCTCTGTCGTTTCACTTTGCTTTTTTTGTTCTGCTTTTTTCCTTTCACTTCATCATCAACAAAGTTCTGGCCTGACATCTCTGCAAGGAACAGATACACAAATTAGAATGCTTTAATAAATGGAATAACTATTAGAATTCATAAATCATAAGTAGTAATACAAAAAAGCAGTAAGCTAAACTATTGTGTTATGGTTGAGATATGAACACATGGATCAACAATTTTCACACTGCAAACGCCATAACTATTGAAATTTTATGTATCTGTTTTGATTCAGGTTGAATCCTCCAAAACCAACTTAAAATACCTACAGTAAATGTATCACAAACATTTTTAAAATTTAATTTGTTTTTTTCTTTAAATTTGCTCATTTTTTATTCTTGTAATTTTGAAGTGATCACATTTAACCTTTCAAATGATTTAAATAAAGTTTTATAAGTAGTTCAGATAATGCTTACCAAAAAGACTAAAATGAACTCCGATAGTTTTGTAGGAACAGAGTAACATATTTTACTCTATAAAGTTTTATGCTCACTTTTATTATTAACATTCACCTAATTACACTCTATAAAGGTGGAATTCTAGTTTCTAGAGGGTCACCAATTAACATTTGTCAGTCATATTTAGTCTTAAATATACACTAGAACTCAACAAAATGAAAAGAAAAAAAAATGTGGGTTACCTGTATCAGTATCACTAGAAAGCATATCCTTATGGCAGACACGAGATTCACACAAATGAAGATGTCCTGATCCGGAGGGAGTTCCTTTCCTTTGACCTAAATCAACAACTTTGCTTGAAGCATGGACACTTTCTTGAAGGGATGGAACTACTGTGCTTCTCTGTTTGCTTGAAGATCGATAGTGCTGAATCCATGGATTTTCCCCCAAATCATGACGCTGGTTAATCCTACTCGTTTGCGGATTCAATCTCTCAAAATTGATTTTTTGCCAACACCCACCACGAAGTACCTTGAACTATTATTATTTATAAAAACAAACAAACTTAGTCCTGTGTAAGAGGAGAGGGAAGGTATACAAGTTAATAGGTTGTGTAAACAATCCTATATAAGGCAATAGCCCCACATTGCAAATTGATTTTTCAATTACAAACTGATATACATGGTAAGTTAATTGATGCTTAACATAATAACTTCCATTCATGTTTGATTTTATCATAACAACAGTGTCTATGTTGATTATTGATTGATGGTGTACAAATCTTTGCATATACAGAGTTTTAGTGATGACATTCATGATAACAACCAAATCAATCTCCCAATTTTTGTTCATGTTAAAACAAGTCAAATATTTGAAAAGTGTAGAACAGATTAAAAAGAAAACCTGGCCAGAAGTGGTAGCAGGGTCACAGGAAGTTCCTTTGCAGGAAAAGGAAGCTTTCATTTGCTTAGAATCATATAACTGATTAACAAAAGATGCTTCTATAGACTTGATATACATGCTGTGTTTCTCATCTGTCCACTCTGCAGCCATTGTGGAATCTATCTCTCTAATGCCCTGATACATACAAATTAAACCCCAAAATCATGTTAATACAATACATCTATAACACTAATTTGCCAATAAAGATAAATCAACACAAAAAAAAAACATTGCTCAGAGACCAATAAAAGGAAAACAAAACAAAGTTCAATACTTTTAGTGTTTTAATTTATTTTTAATTAGAATGAGATTTTTAAATTTATAATAGTAAAAAACAAAGCCACACCAACTTTGTGTTAGCACATATTTTTTATTTTAATTCAGATCGAAACAATTATATTTGTAATTTCACAAATATTTTTTAAACAGATCAAAACAACCCATTAATTAAATAAATCCATAAAATCATTCATATTGATGAATGAGAGTTGAGAAATGCAAGTTGGAACCCAAACTTCTCTTAAATACAATTTTAGGACAAAGACTTTCACCAATATCCAAAATATCTGGAAGGTCTTTGATTTAATATCCGAAAGACTTTAAATCGTGAATTGATTTAAATAAAAACGTCTGCAAAATCTGCATCATTCAAACATTAAATATATTACACTGGTAAAAAGAAAAGAAAAGAAAAAAAACAGTTATTACGGAATAACAGAATATTCTTCACTGCAGATGAAAGAAGCAAAGCACGAAGAGATTTTGTTGCAGTTGAACAGAAAAAAAAATAAAAAAAAATAGCATCCTTGATCGGTAACCCTAGAGAAAATTGGAAGAGCTTGTGAGAAGGAAGAGTTGAATGAATGAAGGTACCTGAATCGGGTTGTTGTTGTGGGAGGTGAGGAAGGTGGAAGAAGTGGTTGGAGCTTGTTGTTGTTGTTGTTGTTGTTCTTCCGTTGTTGTGGTTACTCTGAAATTGTTGTTCATCTTATATGTATGTATCTGATATTTTGTGTGTGCAAAGGGAATTCAAAAGGGTGAAGGAATGAATGAACAAGAGAAGAGAAAGGGGCGGTGATGGGCACAAAAAGGGAATACAGTTGTCTGCGCTTTTACACGTGTCATGGGACCAGCCCATGGCCACGTCACCGTCAGGCTACATTAGCATGGAGATATTTTCATCTGCACATCCAAAATATCTCTTATTTTTTCTTCCTCACATTCTTTATCTTATAGCAATTCATATTAATTTTCCTTTAAATCTTGATCTGTCACTTACATCACCAAACAGTTCCATTCCTGCACTTAAAAATCTACCACCTCCTTTTTCCTCCTGCTAGATATTTTGTTGCTGCACTTCTACTTTTGGAAACTTGTTTTCCAAGATATCTTCTCAAAATTGCATCTAAATATCCAATGTTATCTGCTAAGTTTTGTGTGTAATTCTCTATAAAGTCATGTGCTTTTCTTTGACTTGTTCGTCTCAAAATTAATTGTAAAATCTACTTTATTTGAAAAGGTGATATTTTTGAACTGGATAGTTTAGCTTCAATAAAATTAGATCTTATTTTATCTGAAGGTTTTTATTTATGAATTTTATATTTGTATGGAAGATGAAGCCCGAGTAATATTATCTATTCCATACACAATTCGTTAATGTGTTAACAGTTTTAGAATCTTTCAAACTTTCTTCTATCTCGCATGTTCTGCCGGTCCGCGGGATATCTGCAATTCCACTCCGACGCTAAGTCAGTGATGATTAGTTGATTCTCTTAGGATATCAAAAAACGTATATTTTCCTCTTTAAAAATCTTATTTATAGATTGACTTGAATCTCGTAGGCTAGATAGTTGGTTAACTAAGACATGTATAGTGGTCACTAAGTCGTGTGTAGTGGTTTTCTGGGAGTGTCTTTCATAATATGTCTTTGACTTATTCAACGTCAGCTATAACCGCTTTCTTGTCACATATTTATTATGTTATCATTTGGTACAGATTTAGTTAAATTCAATAAATAAAAAAATAATAATAATTTGAATTTGATTGGAAATTATAGAATGGTGGGGTGGGTGATTTATAATTTAAGTGAAATTATTTAAAAATTGATTTGAGAGAAATTATTGGGAAGAGAAATTACACCCAACAAGGGCAGGCAGAGAGTCATAGGACATAGGGCTCATCCTATTGGTTAGTGTCAAGTGAAAATAAAAGAAATAAATAAACAAAATTATCAAGAAAGATCACGAGAGATATGAGATGGGTCCGTGGATGAAAAACACATGATGATATGAAGCATCATGCTATAACATCGGATCCATTTTATGTCTGGATCATGATGTTCTCTCCTTCAGTTTAAGCCTTTGGTTGGATTAGTTTCAAGATATACATGATGATGTTTTTCAGAATTGTCTTTTTCAAGAATAATATACCTTCTTTGCTAAAGGAAAGAAATGTCAGATTTTGATAAATTAAGAACATGTTATAACTTTTTTCTACCATCTCTTTATAAATTAAATAAAAAAATTATTGAAAGACTTAGACGTACAAAATATCTTATATTAACTTTTAGTTATCTTTTTGGTATCTGCATGTGTATGCACATGTGTAAAACAATTAAAATTATATCTCATTTTCATATATATACCCAAAAAAACTAAAACACTTCCTTGTTATAACTACCAACATTTACATATGCAAAAAGTTAATGTATCTATTCATCAACAATATCAAGAAGTTAATGAAACATAGTAAATATGACAATATCTTAGGTTTAACTTTACAATCACTTTAATAAGAATAACTTTTTAAATTACTTGTTAAAAAAAAAACTTCCAATAAGTTAGTCAATTTTTTTTACAAAGTTTTAATATACTAGATATTAGATAATCGCTACTTATTAATATTATTAATAATATGTTCATCTGAAACATTTAATATATGAATTTAATCCCTCAACTTTCTCTCAGAGAATTTAATTTTTAAATTACAGAAATAAGTTTTTTCAATCTTATTTTATCCAGACCTTTAAAATCTTTATTTTCTAAGCAAATATTATGATTTAGGACAGATTTAGGGCAAGAAATGATTTTAGCAGTTTAAAATTTATAGATTTAGTTTAAAAAAAGTATTTAAAAAACTTGTGAGGGTGAAATGAAATGTTTTGGTCAACAATTTTGAATCGAAGTTGAAAACAATATTCACATCAACATAATCACATCACTTAAGATGCTGCTGTTTGATGTAGCCATGGGTTCAAACAGGTCTTTGACACTCTAGAATTTGGTTTTCCTTTCTTATTTCTTGAAGACTACCGAGTTAGTCAAGATCTAAGATCTAGAATTTGGTTTTTCTTTTTCGAGTTAGTCAAGATGGAGTTTTTCAGTCTTTGTTCCAAAATATATCTGTATTAGTACTACTAGTATATTGCAGAGATTCAAGGGTGTGGCAATTTATATGCTAAACACACTATTGGTTGCAAAAAAATTGATCAAAAAATTTGTGTACAAAAAGAGAAAATAAATAATTGACACAAAATTTTCATTACTTAACAACACCATAAATGCTTGGATCTCAGGAAACTGAAAAGAAGTTGCTCTGACTTCATGTTAAGGATAATATCATATTTTTGCTGTCTAACTGAGCCTCAGGGTATTAACCCCACCATGATCCATGATGACCTTACTCCATTATCATATACCTGTAATTGAATTATGAACATGCTTGCTAATATTCAGTCATCTACAACCTTCAAACGCCAAGCATAAAGAATAGAATACAAGATCCAATAAAAGTGAAATAAGTTAGTTTGATTCAAGCTTCTGGCTTCTGGTCGGATTCTGGTATGACAGTATCTTGCAAATCAATCTGACCTGCATAACCACAACACATCATTACATCTGCTATGAGAGATGAGCCTTGTACACCAGATTATAGCTACCAGTCAATTTTGGTCATACTAGAAGAAACAAAGCTACACAAATACTGCAGGTCCTTATTTGTCAAAGAATACTTATTCTCCATCCACTGAACCCAAAGAATACGTGCATATAGCTATTAAGAATAGCTATTCATACCTAACAAGGTAAACAATACATTGCATATGTCAATTAAGAATAGTTATTCTTACCTAACAAAGTAATCAATGAAGGAGCTTTTGATGATCCATTTTCTCTGATATCTACATCTGCAGAATATTACGTAAAATCTAAGGATTAATGTTTGAATACTTAACAAAAGACAGATTTTAGTCAGAAAGTATCTGTCATGTTCTTGGTCATCCCAAGGTGCTTTTTTTTTAGTATCTTCTTCGGGCATGCCTACAAATGGAGGATCATTATTCCATTTCATCTCATGCTTTTGAATGGTGAAGTTTATCTAGATAGAAAAAGCATTTCTTTGCCTTACTGTCATAGTCAATGTACTTCCTCATATTTTATGGTAGTGTCAAATAGATTTAGGGTGTGCAATTACAAAAATTAAACTATTGAAATAATTTATTATTATAATAGACTATACTCAGTTTTTGTTTGGATAAGTTTGATGAAAAATAGCAGGAACATAATTAATTTAGTTTGATTGAATAAAAATAAATCAACTCACAAGAAAAAGGATCATGAAATTCAAAAGATGAAAAAGAATTGTTGAAAAAATAATCATAAGTTACGATTTTTCAGATTCCTAAAAAAGAAATTTTACAAATCTCACTTATGATCCTAAACATACAAAAAAAATAAATTCCCAAAACATTTGAAAACATAAAAAATATCTTCCCCAAACATATCATTGTAAAATCATCATCGAAACATGTTATCCCTAAACCATACAAACAATGTAACAACCTATGTAACACGTACACTAGACTTACACTTTGACACATGACAAATATATGACACGGGATACAAATGTATATTTTACATCATTATGAACTATATGATAGGAGGTAATCGTCATCATTGAAAGTTGAGGAAGGGCTAAGCAGGGAGGACAACGGGTAGGCAAAATGGAGGTTTGGGCCTTGGAAGGATTTGGTGTTGCTCATATTTTACAAGAGATGCTTACTTATAAATCTGATCATATTAAAACATTTAAAGAAAAATTAACAAATTTCACATTATATGAAAATATGATAGAAGATTAAATAAAAAAATTCTCAATAATAAATATATAATTTAGATATTCCTGAGATTATATATAAGATTTGTTCTTTATTTCTATAATCATAATAGAAACTTATATAGTAAGTTATGAGTTTGTAGAAGATCACTGTATTTGTCCTTTTCAAAATTATGTTAGAATGGTTAGCCCACAAATTTTTTTTTAATTGAATACTTCACTGTGTAATGAGTGTCTTACATGTATTATTACGTGTTAGATACATGACCACAACATTTAAGAGGCATGTCCGAACAACTGCCAATTCCAAAACAGATGAAATCAGCCAGCTCCCTTCCTCCCCGTTTAAGTTTTGTTAGTAAATATTTTCGAGTTGCACCCAAGGATTTCAGCATGAACTATACCAGCTTTCTTACTTCATAGAAATTTAAATCCAGGTAGTCACTAAGAAGATGAATTGTCATAAGTTGCATACCTGAACTTTCAAGTGATTTAAGTATGTCTGACTTCTTAAAAGTATATCCAATGAAATTGTTGTCTTTGGATGTCAGCATCTGCAGTTTTAAATAAATAGTAAATTACTCTTCAAAGAAGCTGGAAAATTCAGAAGACAACAGATATGGTTCAAATAAAAAGTTCTCTTTATCTTTGCCAATTCACCTAGTACCTGAAAATAGATATGCGCTTAATACAATGAAAAAGTAAAAGACAAAGCAGCTGTGCTACATTTGAAAAACTGCTAAATCAGAGTTTCAAGAGAGAGAAAAAATCTAGATAATAAACTATAAAATTTCGTTAACTCAACATAGAGAGACATTACTTTGTTTGAATGAAATTTTTTAGTTTACTTAACCAGCAGAGTATATATGGTGCTCATAATCAAAATAACATTAAAGCAAACATTTGCCTCCACACCCAATAAAAGTAGTGCACTAACCTATGACTATAAGTAAATATAATAGGAGACATACTAAATAATTAAAAAAAGAAATCAATCAAAGTTAACATTCAAGATATGGTGCAACGAAATGAAGTGTTTTTGTCATGTTTGCACTTTGCCTACACACTCACATCCTATGTTTGCCATGAACACGACAAGTATACTCTTACGAACAATCTAGATAAAATACAGGCTTAAGAAAACAAATTACCTTCCGCCATGGTCCAACAGTTGCTGTTACAGATGGTGGGCCATCTACCTGCCAATGATTGAAATCACTCTTTTAGGTGTGTTTTAGAGTCATTAGACTTCACAAAGTATAAAAAACAGAAGACAAAAATAGCCTGCACAGCTCCATTTTGAAAATTATTCTATCATTGACTCATTGTCAGTCAATGATAACAAAATCAGAAGGTGTGGTGGCCAAATAACACTCTTGGAAAACCACAATCAATAAAAGATTGGGGAAACAATTCTGAACAAAATAATAAATACATAACAGTATACAGCCAGCCTTTACTTTTGTTACTTTGGAAACATGCCAATTCTTACAACACCAGTTTAAAGGATCTGTTTACAACTGTCACCACCAACAATTTATATTGATATTAAATTATTTATAGATACAAAGAGACACTTGGGTCGTATGCTTGTTCCATATAAAACCCAGCCTTCTTAAAAATTGTGAATTTCATGTTGGGCATTCTGTATAGTGGACCTCTTTGTCTAGGCAAGAACCCTTGTGTAGAACATATAAACAGTAGTAGGAAGAATAGTTATTCTTTATCATGAAGATGGGCATATAAATTGAGAGAGCACATATAACTAAATCATTAAGGATTTTGTTGAATATTTCACATTGACTAGAGATATTGTCAATTATACTATATAAATCAGTGCAAATCTCATCTACAAATTTTGTAGGATTGAGTTAAACCTAAATTAACAATCTAAAATTGTATCATAGCTTATCCTAACAAAATTTATTGGACCTATTGTGTTACCCGCTATCATCGCTCACAAATATCTACTTCCATGCATGAAATATTCAATTCTCGACATGAGTGTTAACCTCATCTTACAAACCGGCTATGTGGGGTTGAGTTAAGCCTAAATCCACTTTCTCATAGATAATATCTTGCACATGCATAATAATGTTTCATTTACATTCATCAAATCTTTAGTAGTTAAATGATTTTGGTGCCACAAGAAATTATTGTATATGAATAAATTTTACTCATGTTCAATGCATAAACTTTTATGTAATATATACTTACTTCGGGAAACTTCTCAAAATTTTGAGTATCTAAATCCCCAGTTACTGTAGGTTTAAAAGCAGCTTCTAATTCATAAAGCATGTCCCACTGGACACCCTTGAACCATGGATGAGCCTGAAAATTTAAGTACAGATTTGTTAAGAGAGGACTCATGCAGATTAGCAGGTAACTTTCAGGGCAGAACATTGAAACATTTTCAGAATAAATAGCTCGTTTGAGACTGGAGAATCGAATTAGAAATAAGATTTACTCCAGTATTTGAAGGAATTGTCAAAAAACACAGGCTACCAATAAGAGTTGCACCTTAATTTCTTCTATTCCTCTGGTTCCTAGTCTTGAGTCAACATCACACAGTAAGCGACAGATCAAATCCTTTGCTTCAACTGATATCTTGGGCTCTTCTGGGAATTTCAGGCATGTTTTCCAGTTAACAATCTGGCACAATACAGAAACACTGGGTTATATGAAAAAAAAATAGATATCAAGAAAATAAGAGAATCAATCAATCACAATACCTTACGGCAGGCCATCCTTGGATCGTCAGAACAAAATGGAGGATACCCAATAAGCATCTCATACATGATCGCCCCAAGAGACCACCAATCGCATTCTATTCCATAGCCCTTCTTGAGCAAAACTTCAGGTGCCATATAATCAAGAGTTCCAACAGTTGAGTATGCCTGACAAGGGTATAAGTTGGTAAGAATCAACAGATTTCGTATATCAAACAAAACTACCACTTAATATTACACCTCGGAAGCTAGTAACATAATAAATTTTAAATATCATTTAGAGCATTTTTTTTAATTAGTTGCTGCCTTTTTTAGTCTATCCCAGAAATATTTTGATTATAAACTGATTTGAACACAATAAACTAATCAAACACACATTTAGTCATTTTACTCAATATACTTTTGCTATTTGTCTATTATGCCAATAATAGTTAATACCCGCCAAGAAGCATGAAATGGGGTAGAGGTGTACCAATGCACGCCGGTTACGTTTCCACTGCTGTAATTTCTCCTTTGGCATCAACCAAGGAGAGACGGAATATGCTTCAGTTTCACTAGTTGATTCTTGACCGGTAAGATCTTCATTTTCCAATAAAATTGTTGAATACTTATCATCAAGAGGCTTACATAAGCCAAAGTCTGAAAGCTTCAAATGACCATTTTTGTCCAGTATCAGGTTATCTGGTTTAATATCCCTACACAAGCAGAATATCTTGGATTGAGTATAACTACACTTATTTATTTCACTGGAGAAAATTTATTTACTCAGCACAAAAATCGAAATATTTCTCCAGAATCATTATCAATTTTTATACCTCAAGATTTTCTTAACAGTAATGATAAACCAACTCACTGTACCATATTTTTATATTCATCATTCACAATAGCATAAAAGTGGACTAAAAATAAATTTAGTCTTCTACAATCTGAAAAGATAAATATAAATTGCATTACATAATCTGCATTCCTCGCAAAGAGCAGTAAGCTGCATGCAACTAAGAATACTGTTTTTAGATGATTTCAGAGAAGACAGTGTGTTATATCTTTGTTAGACCAAGCCATGAGCCATGTTGAACCATACAAGTGTTCTTTGCCCCACTGCTTGCAGCCTCTTGTGCATAAAGAAGCTACAAGATCGACTGCCAACAACACCAACAAAAACCTTATGCCACTAGATGAGGATACTATCGGCTGCCAATAGAAAAAAAAAAAAAAAAAAAAAAAAAACAGGGGGAAAAAAACCACAAAACCAACAACATAGATAATAAAATTTATTTCATAAGATCAAAAAATACT
>Ga0123342_1003640_pt1 | contig 24484 bp, 12 predicted proteins | sample Turbeawhitnodule_FD_89960 | JGI IMG/M metagenome (GOLD analysis project Ga0123342, IMG submission 89960) | Root nodule microbial communities of legume samples collected from Mexico - Turtle bean Mexico white nodule | ecosystem: Host-associated > Plants > Roots > Nodule | place: Mexico: Nepantla... | reverse complement strand
TTTTTTTTTTTTTTTTGTTTTTTTTTTTTTTTTTTTTTTTTTTTTTTTTTTTTTTTTTTTTTTTTTTTTTTTTTTTTTTTTTTTTTTTTTCTTGTTCTTAGTTGTTTTATATGAATGTTTTCTTTCTCAGCCTTTCATTTTGGAAATAATATTTCAAACACACTTAATATATATTTTTAAATAAAAAAATATATATTATAAATAAATTCATGATATTTAACTATAAATAAGTATAATATAATATTTTATAATTGTTTAAAAATATTTTTTTAAAAATACATAATCACATCCTAAATAGCAGAAGATCTTAAGTCTTCCCCTTAGCAAATCAGCTCTTGTGTTATTTAAAAAGTTTGGTCTAAATGTCAATAAAACTCAAACTTAAATTATAACTTCTAACTAAAATTGGAGTAAAGCACAAGCTTAAAATAACACCTTACCTATTGACATCTTCTTTCAAAACTAAGATGATTTCTCTTTTACCTTTGTAAACAAATGTTTTTCCATTTTATTTTTACTTCACTTTGTAAACAAAATAAGATGTTTGTAAAAGAAAAAAAAAAAAAATTAACCACTCCGCAAACCAGCTTCTTATTTTGTTTAAAAAGTTTGTAATAATTCTCAAAAAAACAAACAAATTGTATCTTTTTTTACTTCTAATCTTTCATTCAAAAAGTGTTAGAGAATAATAGCAACAACTGAAAAATTGGGCATAAATGATATGTATTTTTTATGTTTATGTCATATTAGTTTTTTTTAGTATTTATGCAATATAACTGTGATATATAAGACACCACCGATAATAAAGATATACAGATAAACCAATAAATTAATATTTTACATTAGAATTTTTTTTTTAAAGTGATAAGATTACAATTTTTTTTCAAATTAATTGTGAATACGGTTTAAAATATATAATAATAGCATAAAATTAACACTCTTAAAATCGAATTAATACCAGTAAACCACTAAAGGAAAATTTTAGATTTTGAAACCTATAGTAACATTGAAAAAATTATTTGAAACTTAAAAATAGTATTAGACATTATTGAAATTATAAGATAAATAATTTGGTCGATATATGTGTTATAATTAAAAAATCTGAAATTTTAAATTTTAATGTTATAAGAAAACTATATTTAAAAACTATATTAGGTTTTAAAAAAAATTAAAATTAAATCAATTCAAAAAGATAAATATTTTAAAATCATTTTAAATAAGATTAAAATTGAATTTTTGATGAATTTTGTATTTTCTTTTCTTGATTAATTAGTTTTGTTCAAATTTTGTATTAAACCTTTTTAAGAAAATCAAATTAAACTATTTATTACATTAAACTATAATATTATATATTTAGGGTTGGTTAACAACTAAAACATACTAAACATTAAACTTATTTTTATATTTAATTTTATTTTTTTATAGTTTTGAAAATATGGTAACAAAAATTATATATATATATATATAATTTCTGATGGTAAGATTAGTAATTTATCCATCAAATTAAAATTAAAAATATGAAGTAATTATTAAGAAAACATACTAAATTTTTATTATAGAATTTTAAAAAATTAATAATTTTATGGTTACAAAAATAGAAGATCAAATTCAAATTGAATTGTAAAATATTATTTAATTTAATTAAATTTTATACTTAATTAAAATAAAACTATATTGAATAATAAGTTTTAATATTTGATTTAGATATTTTTTTCAAATTAAATTAATTCATTTCTTTTGGAAGAAATGTATGAAATGGAAAATCTTATTAAACAATATTTAATGAATCCTTGTAAATTCATGAAATAGTTTTTCATCTTTTAGTTTCTTAAATCGACATATTTAAAAATGCTAACTTAGTTTATATATATATATATATATATATATATATATTATGTGTCATCTATATAATGTTTAGAAATTATAAATTATTTTATATATTTATGTTTTCTTTTTTAGAAAAAGATAAACATATACATTGTTTTGAAACTTTTATTTTCAGGACCCACCCAACCTTTATTTATAATTAAGGTGAATTTAAGATAAAGATATATTTAAAGATACCGTAATTTTATTTAAAACGTAAATCTATTAACTATTTGAAAAGAGAAATTATTTAATTATTTTGAAATAAAGAGAAATTATTCAATTATTTATTTTATTAAGTAAATAAATAAATAAATTATTATTATTTATTATAAATTTATAATTATATTTAGAAAATTCAGATACATAAACGTGACCCGTGTCTGTATTTTCACTAATTAGATTAAAATCGAAAAAAAATGTGTAAAAAAAACGATTATAAATCAGATAGCATTCCAAAAAAATCACAATACAACCCTAATTCCCCACCACCAACGGTACCACCGGACCACCGTCGACCTGCAACCCACAACCACCGCACGAACCGCAACCTGCGACCACCACACAAACGCACGAACCATATCCTGCAACCACCGCACAAATCGCCACCACCGCGCGACGTCCTCTTCCCAATCGCCACCACCGCCGCACTCGTTAGAGAAGACGCACCACCTCCGCACCAGAGACGACGCAACGAATGTGACTGAAACCAAAACGTAACGCCAAACCGTAAAGTGAGTGTATTTTATTTAATTTTTCCCATTCAGAACGACACCGTTTTGAGTTAAAACGAAAACCCAACTCGGAACAAACTCGCGAGTTTGAATTAGTGTACCGAGTTCACCCCGAGTCTGCTGAGTTACTCAAAAACCGGGTTTACTACCGAGTTAACTCAGTAAGATATGTAGAAACGTAAACTCGGACGAGTCAACGAGTTAACTCGCGAGTTTGAAAAATCAGAGCATGGATATTTCCAGCTTAACTGTTTCTTTTGATGTTTTGATTTTTTAACTCTTGGTTTTGTTTTGTTTATGTTACAGTGGTTCAATACAGTCATGCATGCATCACAGAAATGAAACAAACTTAACCAGACGAACTGAAAAAAATGGTTCTTCTCGAACTAATTTAACGTGCATTGTTGAAAATGATTCTGTTTTGAAAATCCTAAAAAAATAAAGATGTGTGAAGTTCGGCCACAACTTTGCATGTCTTTTAATACTTCATGTTTGGTCGTTTTGGCTGCAAAAAAAAAAGTGAAAGAAATAAATTATAAGCGAAAATAATGAAAAAATGAAGAACAAAAAGGAGAGAAAAATAAATTGTGTAGAAAAATAGAGATGGGTCTCATAATTTTAAATTTCTTTCCTTTCTTGTGTTTATCTATAGTCAAATAATCAAATACATCTACCTTAATATTTTTTTTTCTTTTCCATTTTATCTCTCTTGCATGAAACTAGAAGTTGTGTCCATCTTAACAAATTTTAACTGACATAGTTGCTAATTATTATTAGTAAAGGACCAAATGGCAATAAATGAAAGTAGTAGGGTTAGATGATATATAAAGAATATATAAAAAAGCAGTTCCAAACATGGCTTTTCTTAACGAATAAAGAGCACTTAAATTGCACGCAGCCACTTAAGCAGCGCCGTCTATCATCTCAATCCATAACAGGTCTCTTTCTCCCAGTGTATGTGTGTGTGCTCTTTTAGTTCAATGAGTGAGTAATGTGAAGATTGTGAAACGAAACTTTGCATGCCATGTATTATTTCTGTACAGTTTTTTTTTTTCTTTTAATTATTTTGTGTGTTTAAAGTGTTAATGAAATTGTTGTAGCTTTATCTGGGTGGTTGCATTTTTTGGCTGAGTTTTAGTTTAAAACTGTGCGTTGTGTGATTTTTTCCCCTTTTGATTAAGCACTGATGATGTTTGGTTGTTTTTTTAGTAAAAAAGGTCACTCTCCTAGTTTCGGTCTGTTCAGTCATCTATTCCTCCCAGGTTTCATAACTGTTAACGTGTTTGAAAGGTAGATTCCCTTCTTTGGTTTCTAAGATCTAAATAAGTTTTGGCCCAAAAACATGTTTTTGAAAGGGCATTCCATAATTATGCCTATAGTGATGCTTAGAAGTCTTATAATTGTTTTGGTTGAATTGTGGTTTGGCTTCCTTTTTAAGGAATTTGTGTTGAGGTTGTCGGATTGATATGTGTCTGTGTGACCTACTAGTGAACCCAGTTTTCATTTTCTTCTAGCCATTGTCCATTGTCCATTATTGTGTATTATGATTATGATTATGTTGTACGAATTGACCAATCTATGATTTCATCTTTGAGGTAAGGTGAGAATGCTGTAATTAGAAGTCTATGTTTTGAATTCCATTCTGATGCTTAAAATTGCAGAACAAAAATATCTTGTGCAATTTTTACCTCTCCACACCAGTTGTTCGAACTCTTTAATTTAACAGTTTTATCATGCATACTGGGTGACACAGGTTATCTCTAAGATCATAAATCCTCTTTCTGAGACACACTGAGAAAAAGGGAGGAAATGTCGTCATCTTCATTGGTAGAGTCTCTAGTTCTTCAACTCCATGAGATCTCAGCTGTCAAATTTGGCAACTTCAAACTCAAATCTGGCATCTACTCACCAATCTACATAGACCTGCGCCTCATTATATCTTACCCTTCTCTCCTCCAGCAAATCTCTCAAACCCTTATTTCCTCAGTCTCTTCCACTTCCTATGATCTTGTATGTGGTGTCCCTTACACTGCCTTACCAATTGCTACATGTGTCTCCCTTGCCCAAAGCATTCCTATGGTTATGCGCCGCAAGGAAATAAAAGATTATGGCACTGCTAAAGCTATAGAAGGTGATTTCAAGCCTGGCCAGAATTGCTTGATCATTGAGGATTTGGTTACAAGTGGCACATCGGTTTTGGAAACAGCAGCACCACTGCGTGCTTCAGGGTTGAAGATCAGTGATGCTGTTGTCTTGATTGATAGAGAGCAAGGAGGGAGGGAAAATTTGGAGGAGAATGGCATCAAGCTGCATGCAATTATTAAATTGACTGATATGGTGAAAATTTTGAGTAATCATGGGAAACTTGGAGAGGAGATGGTTGGGGTTGTTATGAAATTCTTAGAGGAGAATCGGAAGGTAGCAGCTCTGGCAAAGGTGGAGAAGCCTGCAACAAAGGTCAAGGCTTTGCCATTTGAGGAGAGGGCTAAGCTCTCAAAGAATCCAATGGGAAAGAGATTGTTTGAGATAATGGCTGCGAAGGCAAGTAATTTGTGTCTGGCTGCTGATGTTGGAACTGCAGCTGAATTGCTTGAAATTGCTGAGAAGGTATTCCTCATGTCATTTTCTTGGACATTACTATTTTGATGGCTTGCAGAATTCTTTCTTGCTTTTGTACTTCGAAGAGATCTGTGTTCTTTGAGTTATGAACATCAAATGGATTCTAATTAGAAGATTGACCACAATCATTTATTTTCTTTTGACTATTTCCTTGGTTTTCTCTTTCAGGTTGGACCTGAGATTTGCCTGCTGAAGACTCATGTGGATATTTTTCCAGATTTTACTCCTGATTTTGGCTCAAAGCTTCTCTCGGTATAGTGCTAAAAGAACCTCTTTTTTTGCTCATACGCTTTTCTTTTCTGGATCACAAGAAACATTTTGGTTCCTGATATTATTGACATAGGCAAACCTAGACGATTTGCTTGGATTTATTCAAACAGCGTGGTGATTCCTGCCTTTTAACCTACGATAATAATGGTGCTATGTCATGAATTTTGAGCATTGTGGATGTGATATATTTCTGCCAATCTCTTACATTTCCGATCTACTTGAGTCTAATATATGGTTTATTCTATTGAAGATTGCTGAAAAACATAACTTCTTGATCTTTGAGGATCGTAAATTTGCTGATATTGGTAACACAGTGACCATGCAATATGCAGGGTAAGACTGCTCAAATGTCATGGAATCCTTTTTGGGATTCCTCAAATCCATTTCTGCATTCAATATGACTTGTTTCTTCTATTCCACTGTTTCAGAGGGATCTTTCACATATTGGATTGGGCTCATATAGTAAATGCTCACATAATCTCAGGTCCTGGAATTGTTGATGGATTAAAGTTGAAGGTCTGTACCAGTTGTAAATTTTATTATTTTACACCACAGCAACACCTCAACTCATGGCCTAACTAGTTTCATGACCATGCTCTCAGGGTTTACCTAGTGGCAGGGGTCTATTACTGCTTGCTGAAATGAGTTCAGCAGGTAACCTTGCCAAGGGAGATTATACCGCAGCTGCAGTAAAAATTGCTGAGGATCATTCTGACTTCGTCATTGGCTTCATCTCAGTCAATCCTGCATCATGGCCAGGAGCACCTATAAATCCCTCTTTCATTCAAGCAACCCCTGGAGTTCAAATGGTAACTGGTGGTGATGCTTTAGGCCAGCAATATAACACTCCATATTCAGTAAGTTTCTGCTTGAGATAAACATTTGCAGAAGTATTTTGCCCCCATTATTTGTTGTACTTTCTGAGGTTGAAAACAAAATTGGAGGAAAAAGGATGAGGGTGCACTAGTTTACCATTCAGTCACTTGCTTACTGCATAGAGCATGAAACAGAAGCAGCATTAAAAAGAGAAGTTCACTTGTTTGAATTTCTAAAAGAGAAATAAATAAAAAAACTAAAATCAGATTATAGAAAACTTAATATGAAATAACTTTTACACCAACTTTAGCTTATAAAAACATTGATTATAGCATGTTTTTTTGTTTTTCTGCAGGTGGTTCATGATAGGGGCAGTGACATAATCATTGTGGGACGAGGCATCATCAAAGCAGCAAATCCTGCAGAGGCAGCTCGTGAATACCGAGTTGAAGGGTGGAAAGCATATTTGGCTAAGTGTTCTTGATGCTTGCATCCATCCCTTGAGAACAATAAAAGGATGAGTCAAAATTATGTTTTAATGGGACATATAATCTCACCCAGAGAAAATTGGCTTTGAGTACAATATAACATTAATGACTTTTTTCAGCTGCAATATTAAAGTTTGTTGTTGTTTTATAATTTAAATACTTATAATTTTTGTTTGTGTTGTTTAAATAATGCAAATTTGTAATAAAATAATAGCTTAAGTTATGAATTTTAGGAAGGTTAGGTCGGATGAGCTTAAATTCATAACAGTGGTTTGCGTTGTCATGTCATAATTCTCATAATAATTATTATTTTATTATTTTTTAGTAACTGATTAAAAATTAGAAAATAATTTACTTTAAAATATATTTATATATATATATGTGTGATTTTGTAAAAGTAGTATTAAAATTCATGTAACTGTTATTTTTATAAAAAAATTATTTAAAAATAAAGAAAAGTTATGAAAACAGAAATGTGTTGAAATTGTATAACTAAAAAGAAAACATCAATTTTCCATTCACGGAATATATGTCCACTTCTTTTATTAACAAAAAAATAGTGCATAAATAAAATATTTTAAATAATTAAATATTTTAATTACATTTTTTAAAATAACTCACCTCTAATAACACCTAATTTATTTTTCAGTCAGCATATTGACGTGGCTTTGCATTTTCTTGGGAATAATAATTTTTAACACAAATATGGAATTGATTGGTAAATGATGAAAATGGTTCTAAATTATAATATGAAAAAATGTTCTAAAAACAAATAAATTTGTAAAAAATCAGAATTTCCAATTTGCAACAAGCAAATGAAAAATATTTTTATAAATATATTTCTAACAAAAAATTAATACCGTAATATTTTCAGATTTTAGCAAAGTGTATTTTTTAAGATAAAATTATTATTTATGACTTTTAAACTTAGATGTAAATGTTATGAATGTTAAAACCCTATAAAATGCACTATTTCTAGCATATAATATTGAGTTACAATATTATTCAAGGTTATTTTATACATTATATTGTTATTAAAGATTCAACCAAAGTTTAATCATAATCTAATAATTAAATCTTGAACCTAAGGGTTGAGGAATGACTGATCTGGTTTTCATGACAGATAGTTCTGTAACAAAAGTTTCCTCTTTTGGTAAAAAAACATTGAGCTATACATAAAAAATTGATTAAAAACAGATTTTTTTTAAAAAGTTTAGAGTTTGGTTTAGATTTCAAATTGAGAATAAATAATCAAATTAAAGTTCTTATTGTATATAAAAAGTTAATAAGCATAAATAAATATATCTATGAATAAGAAAGTAACCATGAAAATGCATGGAAGAGGTAGAATATGAGAAGAAAGCTAAGATTGTAGATCTATATATCATAATGAGGGTTCTTCATGTTCATGTATTTGATCTAGAGCTAAGCAAAGAGATGTTGCCATCTAAGTTACAAAATGCAATACATGAACAGAAGATTCATACAGCTACAACAAGAATTAAGAAATAGGACACTACAAAACTCATCACTGTTCTTTCCAAATTCTCCCAGTTACTCTTAGTTTGAGTTCCTTCTTGTCACCCCCAGAAAAGAATAGAGCCATGCTCCTCTGAATTATCAGACCATCAAAACTGTCACGAACCTTCCGGTGGCTATCCCTAATGCTTCTAGGCACACCCTGCCAAATCATCTTCCTCCCATTTCCACCCACCTCCAAACTGTATGTGTAGTTCTTGGCCTCGTTGTCATCCCCCATGAACCGCAAAAAAGCTATGTAGACAGGAGCCATTCCCAGCTGAAAAGCTTCAAAGTGTAGACAGAAATACTGACCAAAGCAACTGAAAACCTACAAACAAAATTCAGCTCCAAAATCAGTTAAGTGCCTAAGTCACAACATGCTTTGCACAAATTCACACTATAAAGCCAAATTCTGTGTGTTGTGTGCTATTCAAAATATCAAAAGTTTGATATGTTCCAGGACTTAAATTGTTTAAGCAAGTATAAGAAACTTACAAATGGTGATTTAGTTTAGTTTACTTCAATTCTATGTTCCCATCATGGCAAAATGGTGATTTAGTTTAGTTTACTTCAATTCTATGTTCCCATAATGGCAAAATGGTGATTTAGTTTAGTTTACTTCAATTCTAGTTTCCATCAAGGCAAAATGGTGATTTAGTTCAATTTACTTCAATTCTATGTTCCCATCAAGGCTTCTGCTGATGAAGAGAAACTTATGTGGCTATTTACATCCTCACACAACTGAAAATAACACAATCCATCACTGGATTCTTTAAGATGGCTACCAAGTAACAACACTATCATTATTGAAATCATGAGACTATGAGAAAGATTCATCATACAGAAAGAACTGCATCATTTTGTGAGTTACTTCTTAAGAAATATCAGCCAATAATAGCTTTGAAAAGGAAAAGAGAAGGAAGTTCAGCAAAACATTACCGTTAACATCCACGTGGCATTTTCGACTTCTTGTGGGTTTGTTTTGACATAACGGTGATTAAAAGTACAACCATTGTGCATGTCCACTTTGTGATCATCTTTCAGATGGTTCACCAGGTAAGGTATATCACCCATAACAGAACATTCTGAACCAGCATATGGACAATTGTAAGGTCTAAATGCACATTGAGATTCATGCTTTAGCTTGCTGTAATATGGGTATATGCCCATGCACCCAAAACCTTGATATTTACATGGAAGTTCTAATGATGCAGCCACCTTTTCCAGTGCCAGACATCTGATATTGCCAAGCTCATGCCTACATGTAGGGCACCGATCATGGACTCTGGGTTTGCAACCAGAGCATAAAGTGTGACCATTTGAACACTGCAACAAAGATCAACAAAGCAGATGCTGTTATGCAAATTTAAAAAAGGCTCTTTACTGTGAAATTGTTAAAGATGACTATTTTGAATTGAAAGAAACATAAATAAACTCCAAAAGTTACATATGATAAACATCATTAAGTCCTTAAGGAAAAAAATGTGTTTGCACCCTTGTTCCATGCATGAGAGTATTACACCCTTTAAATGGAATTCAAAGGATTTGTTTCAAATGAAATGACACTTATGAATCAGATTTGGTTATTTGACATCTTAAATAAGATATTACCCACAATTTATCATCCATTTCCATAGCATGTGTAATCCAAATTTCCTCATATCTTACCAAAAAATGCTGAAGATACCCAATCATCTCAGCATATATCAGCCTTAGACACGAGGAGGGAATTACCTTCGAATCACAATTAGTTCAATGACAAATGTTTTGGGAAAACTACTTCAGAACTCCTATTATTTTAATAGTTTCCCACAATCAGTGGTTCACTCTAAAAATTTAGACAAACAAACACACCATATACAGTGTTTTTCACACTTACATAGTGAAAAGTTATAATAGGCGATCCAAGGTCCACACTTGGCATAATAAGAAACCCTTTCAAGCTATTTTTCCATTCAAAAGTCACTTGCACATAAGCTTGTCCAAATCATGAGAATTAAATTCACATCCTAATCATAGAAAAAGGCGAAACATTGCAAAACATGAAACAAAATCAAGGGCAAAGTACCTAGTTTTCAAAAGTCAATTGGACATCACAATCATTCTTATGAATCAGGGCATCAAAGCACAATTAACCCCAGGGCATCAAAGCACAATTAACCCCAGTACTACTACATTACAACCACATGCTATGTTAAGGAACCCAACAAATCAGCAATGAACATCAATTAAAAAAATAACCTGGTGGATTGGAGGGTACATAGCATTTAAACAAACAGGGCACTCTAACAGCTCACGAACACTGCTTGTAACAGTCCCATGAGGCTTAAGAGAAGTCTGCAGAGGCTCATTCACGAGTTCACCAATTTCAGTTGGCTCTTCCATTTGAGGAGGATCAACACTTGATCTGCTTCGTATATCATCAAAGAATGGATGACTAGATGTCATGCTTGTACAACCAACCCCCAGCAGCCCTTTTGAGAATGAAAAAGAAAAGCATTTCATTAATCACAATCGACCTCATAAAATTTGATAAATAGAATTCATACTTCTTTCCACACAGTATATTATCACAGTTCACATAAGTGAGTATTACATGCATATTACCAACTTATTTTAATTTATGAAACCTACATTTATATCCATTCTCTACTATCATTTCTCTTAAACTAGAGTAGCTTTCCTGTATGGGAAGGATTAAGGTAGAACAATTACTGATGACAGTAATATAGATTTTGAAATATAATTTAGCAACTTTGTATGGCTGAATAAAGCATAAAGCTGATGAATATATTTATAAAAGCAAACAAAAGAAATATAACTTCTAAAAGCTGCATTCATCATTCAAAAATATTCAAAGTTCAGACTACTTTCTAGCTAAGGAATTGTTTCCAAAAGCAATGATCTATTGGGCATGTTTATCAAGTACCCATCAAAATAGCTTAGGTTTAGACATTCAAGAAAAACATGAACGGAAAACTGAAATGGAATTACACAAAAATGAGACTAAAAGCACCAACACTATTCAACTACCGACATTAGCATCAAATTGTGGCCTAAAGAAACTAACACCCATGAGCTAAGACTATTAAAAAAGGAAACATATTACACCCAACAACAATAAATTAACTGATGAAAGTAAGCAACGGCAAATAACTAAAAACTAATACAATACAAATGAAACCAGTAACCCAACTGTTAATTGATGTAGTGCTGTCACATAAACCCACAAAAATCATTCCAATAGACATGATTATGGAAACAAGGACAATACACTACAAACAAATGGAAAAGGTCAACGAACACAATGCCATCAAAACCTAACCCCCCAAAGCCAAAACAAGCAACACACATGCATGATAATCCAAGGCACCCATTTGAACATTTGCATTTTTTGCAAGTCCCCAAACAATCCAAGAGACCCCAATTGACCAAGCAGAAACTGATCACGCGGATCGACCACAAGGGGTAGCAAAAAACTGTTCCATCCATTCCACACGCTCAATAACCAAAATCCCAACCTTGGAAACATCAAACAAATGCATCGGGTTTCAGACAAATCCACCACAGATCTACCTACGACATACACAAACAACACTCTCACCAAAATTTAAAAATAATAATAATAAGGTGGGTCACACGAAACTTTAGTTAAAAATTGAAACTTTAAACACCCCGTCTATGGAATGTTTCGAAAAATCAAAACCCAGAAACGAAAACTTATAAACTTCTTTAAAAACAATAAAAACCCAGAGAGAGAGAGGTATAGAGTTGAATAGAAAGAGACAAATACCTGAAATGATGCTTTGATCAAAGGGCCATTACAGAAACAGAGAGGAAGGGTTAATGATGAAAAATTTGGTGGGTGAGAGCGTGTATACGATATGACAAGTGCAATAAATAAGAAAGAAGGCACGAGTGCGCGTCTGTGAGTGGAAGAAGAATTCAAACCAGCGAGAGAAAGAGAGAGAGAAAAAGAGACAGAGGAGAGAGAATTTTATCAGGAAAAAACAAATCAACGAGTTAAAAATAAAACAGGTAAAGACCGGTTTCTTGTGTAATCTTTGCTTTGAAAATTTGAGACCTTTTTCTTCTTTGTGTTCTTCCTTATCATTTTCCTTTTATAAACATAATATGTTGTCTTCAACAACAACAAAATCTTAATCTTTTAGTTATTTTCCACAAAATATTCTTTATTATTTTACACCATAATCAGTCAATATTATGAATGGTCCATGACTCACTCTTTTTCAGGAAGATTAACAAAAAATAGTTTTAAAAGAAAATTTATTATTATTTTCTATCCATTTATTAATTATTTAAACATAATTTAAGAAAACACATTACAATTGTAGACAAATGTAATACTTTTAATTTAGTTAAACAATTAAAAAAAATTGCATAATAAATATGAATCAATTATAAGTGTGTTATAAAGAAGGAGGAGTGAAGTATTTTATTATGAGAAGAGTAAATGGATGTTTGAACTTTTGAATCTGACTTAGACTATGTTTAGATTATTGGTTAAATTAAATGTAACATACTTTTTTTCAGTTCATTCATTACACTTATTATTACTTTTATTTATGTGTTTTGGAAATATTAAATTTCTGTTTAAAGTTTATTATTTGATAATCCAAAATAAATATTGTGATGAGATTAAAGTAGACTTCATTTATAGAAGAAAAAAAACAAATAAAAATTGTATAAAAATATTTAGTTAGTTAAAATCACTAAAACCTTCATCATGAGTGACTTTAACTCGTTGAAAGTTCATTTAATCTATAATCTAAACTTCAAAACACAAATGAAAGCACAATTATATTAGAACATACAAAAGTCAAAGCTTAAGATATAAGATAATGAAACCAAACTCTTAAGTAAAAGAGAATTATGTAAAGTCTTGTGAAATTTTTACCAACTAAAACAAGATTTAAGTAAACTAAAATCATGTTCTTTTAGTGATTTTAGTCAATTAAAAATGTGTTTAACAGAGTAAAACAACCTCAACTTCATTCCTTGAAATGTTTAAGTGGTTTAGTTTACCAAAACAAAAATTTACCAACTAAAATGTTCTATCTTACAAATCCCACAAGTTGAAAAACATTTTTATTAATTAAAACACATTTTAATCAATTAAAGCATATATAAACATTCCAATGAAAACTCAAAACACTTTTATATGTCACTTCTATATAAAAGATAATCAAGAGCAATAGATGATAAACCAATACTTAAAACATCAAAATTATCATTTCAACACTACATTTTAAAAATCATTAACTAAAAATCAATTTTAGAGACAAAAAATAATTAGTTGCTATAATGACTAAATTAGAGACTATTTTAGAGATTAAAAAAATTATTGATTTATAAATTAGTTTCTATTATTGATAAATAGTAATTATTTAGATTCTAAATTTGGTAGCAAAAATCTTGGTAGCTAATTAGATGTCAATTTAGAAACTATTTATCAATAATATAAATTAATTTAGAAACTAATAAATTTTTTAGTCTCTAGAATGATATATAATTTAATTACTATAACGACTAATTACTTTTTGTCTGTAAAATTAGTTTCTATTTAGTGATTTTCTTGTAGTAACTATATTAACTATAAAATTTTCAATATATTAATGATGAATCTTCAATCTAATCAAAGAGAAGTTTTAAAATTACAATAAAAGCTCCAAACTCCTTTATTAGGAAAAAATTATATATTAAATGTTGTTCATAATTTGTTCATTTGTTGTAATGTTTGGTATGATATAATTATTTATTTATTTTTTCTTCAACTATCTTACAAGTGTGAATAAGAGAAGCAATGTCTCCTTCAAAGACAAAAATTTAAAGATTTTAACGTGTATGATTAGGTGTTTGATATATTACTTGATGAGTGTTTAATTTCATTCTTAATCTAACTAATGTGATTGCATATGATGAAAACATTTTAATCTCCATCCAATATGTTAAAATAAATTAGAAAATTTTCATAAGATGTTAAGATGGTTATAGACATTTTATACTTAATCCATACAAATTTTTGTTTTATGAAAGCTTTAGTTACATTAGAAATGGGTGATTATCATGTATACATTTAAATCTCTAAAAATATATTTAATATCCTTTATTAAAAAATATTCTCTAATTTTTTATTATTATTTCAAAAAATCATGAATTTTCTACCCTCCATTCACTATCTCATGACCATTGGTATGTTAAAATAGGTGCTTGAAAATATGTTTTTGTGTGTTATAGAAATCCTTGGAAATAACTTTTTTATTATAAATATGCTTGACAAATATTTCAAAACATAAAATAAATTTAGAATATTTTATTACTACTTCTAACTTGCTTCTCCTTGAATAGAATAGTAAACATTGAAACACATAACTCTGCCTTCTTAAAAAAAATCTTACTTTTATTTTAGAATTTTTTTTTTCTATATACATTATATATATACACATATGTACATTAAAAAAATTATTAGATAAAACCAACTTTAAAGAAAAATAATAATTAATTACTCTATTAAATAAATTATTTTAGAGACTAAAAAAATTATTAAAATTTTAAATAATATATATTATTAATAAAATTTATAAATTGGTTTTTAAATTAATATTTAAATATTAACTAAATAAGTTATTAAGATTAACAAAAACACCAGTGTATTTACATTTTTATTATATTAAAAAATATATATAATTTATTATTTTTATGAGTAATTAATTAAAAAATATAATATAATATAATTTAATATATATATATATATATATATATATACACACACAGTTTTATAAAAATAATATTAAAAATTATTCAATTAAAAAATGAAATCAAAGAAAATTACCATATAATATATTTTTCTTAGATAATAATATATAAATCGGAATAGGTTATACTTGCTAAATGATTAAAATAGTTAAAACGTTTTTTATTTTATTTTTTTTCAAGAAAATAATGTATAAGAACATAAGATGATTTGCTTGTAAATAAAGGATCCAAAGAGTGATTTTGTTTCCCTTCATTTTGAACCAAACATACTATAAAAGTTTGTTTCACTTATGTGTTTCAGATTTTTGTTTTGGTATGAGACATTGTATTGTGCTGTTATACCAAAATGGAAGCACTGAATCTTTTAGACAACTACGAAATCAATCAACTTTTATGCTTCTGCTCTTTTCGGTTTGGTTTCAATGTTCAATCATAAAAGGGTTGTTATGGTCGCCACGTGCGTAAGTTAGTGCCTCCATCACATACTTACCATTATTACTGTAACCAGAAACAAACCAAGTATTACGTATTACTATAAAACTTAATATCTCACTTAGAATTAAATTCGATATTTTAGTATTTTAGTTAAACTAACATAATAACAATTATCTATTATTATACAAAATAATATTATAAAAAATACAAACAAATATAGGATTAAACTAAAATTAACATGTAAAATATATGATAAAAGTGATACTTAACTAATTTATATCTATTAATAAAGAATTTTAATAATAAAGTAGATTGAAGTACAAATTTCAAATTTTTTATGCCATACATCATTAATCTCTCTCCTTTTAATATACCTCAATAGAATTAGGTTGTCAAAACAAAATGATGGAACTTTTCAAGAAAGAGAAAAGTTTACATTTAAAGAAAAACCTAAAGAAAATAAGACAAAAAGGAAAAAAAAAAGTAAAAGTTTGGATGGAGAGAAAGTGAGTGGAAATTGAGAAGAAAATTTGTAGTAAATGTGTTGATGTTGTTGGAGATCCCACATTGACTAGAGATAAGGACATTTCATTGTATATATGTGGGTGCAATTCTCATCCTTATGAGCTGGTTTTATGGGGTTGAGTTAGGCTTAAAGTCCACTTCGTAATAGATGTGATAAAATAAATGATTTTGTATATTAATATGTTTATAAAATAAAAATTTAAAAATAACTAAATATAAAAAATATAAACTAAAGTTAAAATCAAATTTAAATTAAAATACAAATTATTCTAAAATTTAAATAAGTAAAAAAATATTTAAAAAATTGTCAAAATTTAAATAAACTTATTTTATTATTATTTAAATATTTTGATTTATTTATTTATTTTAAAATAATAATAATAATAATAATAAAATATTAAGTATATAATTTTACAACACTTTTCTTGTAAATTTCATCAATATTGAAGAGAAAATTTAATAAATTTAATGGAGATTTATTGACTTGAGTGTTTATTCCATCTTATTTTATGTGCTTTCTTTATAAGTCCACAATAATAATAAATCTATTTATTTTCATCGATAGAAACAAACACAACTTTTGTTTTGATGAAAAATAAAATTGTGTTTCTTTTCTCTATGTTTTTTATTGCATTTATTCTTAGTCCTAACCTAAGGATCGAATAAGCATATTTGAATCCAAAATTAACAAAGATTGAAAGGAAATTATCATACCTTAGTCTTGATACTACAAATGGACATATTTGCAAGATCGGAAGGACAGAGAATATCAGAAGGATCGTTTATCCATACTACATAGGATCAAACGGAAACCAAAGAGACAAAATGAGTCAATACTTTAGATGAAGAATGTTATGACCTCGTCTATTCTAATCAATCTACTCAAAGGGAGAAAAAAATTGAGTTCTTCTCAGTTTAAAGAATAAGTTATAAAAGAGAAAAGATAATGTAGACCTGATCAAATTTTCCAAAAAATTTAGTGTTGATGGTTGTCTTGGTCTAAACCCAACAATGTAAGGAAAGATTTGTCAAAAGTAAAGGTTGAAGAACTCAAGTCATGAAAGTAGATTCGAGCTTCTTTATCAAGAAAAATGCTTATTCAAAGAAGACAACTTCTTCAATATCTTACAAGGAAGTGCTACCAAAATGATGAATGCATAGCAAACAAGATATCTAAAATATGCATAGAAAATGAAATAATCGGAGAATCTAAAGTAAAAGAGAAAAATAGTCAAATATAAACAATAAGAAAAAAATGATTCCTCATACGAAGGATCTTCTGAACCCTCTCACATAAGTCAAACAATACAAAAAAGTTCACATATATATTGACTCATTCTAAAAATTAGATCTTCAAAAAGAGAAAGAAATGATAGCGCACCAACCAGATCCTCAATCAAAAATGAAAATACTCAAATGATGATATCTTAACCTAAAGCCTAACAAAATGCACAAAGTCTCCTCAAAAGAAATCGTATCCTATAAAACTAATTTGTGTATGTCAAATGACATTAGATAACATGTTTGGGATAAAAGACAAAAGTATGCATGCCTGGTTATCTTGGTGTCGCTCAACAAAAAGGTAGAATGATAAATGATCAGTGACGAAGTCTTCAAAAATAAAGGACAAAAGAATATCCTTTTTGAAATTTGTATGTTTCAAGATGTATCTTTCTAAAAAAAGAGTCATTCATCTCCTCATTTATAATAAGAAATAAACATACAACATCTTTATTTCCTTATGCTTTCTACCTTCCCAAAGGACCTTTGGCAGTTCTAAAGTAAAATTTCTCCTCTACAACCAAGCTCACTACATATGAATGCAAATAACGCTTTGGGTGAAAATGACACAATCACTTCCTGAGTCAAGCAGACAAATTACCATTTGATTCCTAGATCACCCAAAAAAGATGTGTGTGCAACACAGACAATGATGCATGATCCATACGAAAAGGAATTGAGAAGATAAACTATGCAAAAGAAGTCAACATTGTCATATTCTATGGTCCCATCTGGTGGCTTTAAACAATGCCTTATCTTTCTTTATACCTCCCATATGGTCTATATGAATCATCATCATATGCAAGTATCCTTACACCTATACAAGGATAAGAAGATTGTTCAAGATGAAGAAAATGAACCAATCATTAGCATCACAAGTTTTCTTTTAGATCGACAAATACCATGATAAAACTTCTTATGGAGAAGACTTAGAGCTTTGGACGTCCCATTACTTGTTTTTGTTTAAAAAATTCAAATTCAATGGAATATATAGCAACAATTGTGGTATACTCACCCATCTTTTGTTTATTATTCACACATTTATTAGTGCTACTTAAAAAATACGAGAGTAAAAAGGAAGGAAGAGTGTCCAAGAGGGCCCTAAAAAGAATAAGGAAGGGAGAATGACCAAGAGGGCCTAAAAAGAGGAAGTAGGTTGAAATGCTCAAAACTCATGTCTTCCTAAGCATACAATTAAGAGTCTCAAAGAAAAGGAATAGAAAATGAGCTTACAAGCTCAAGGGGAGCTTTAAAAAAGGAAGATGCACAAACTAAGGGGGAACACCTTTCCAAACATCTATGGCTAATGAGTTGCATGTATTTCTTAGAGTTTGCAACTCAAAAAAGAGCAACTCAAAGCTGAAGTCAAAGAAGATGTTGATAAGCAAATCAATCACTTCTTCGCTATATATTCTTCATACTAATTCTTATTGTTTTAGGCACGATAAAAAGGCGGGAAGTTATTTAGGCAAAAGTTCAACATTCTAGAATTTTGATTAAGTGCTTAAGTCAACAAAGCATGTAGCTACGTCTGATAAGACGAAGATCAAGTCATATTACTGCATCGTCTGCCATATGATAAGAAATTGTTGATCAACCATAGCGTCTGTTAGTTGAAGATTGAAGAATAGACGAATGAATACTGAGAAGACTTTTCACTTCATCTGATAAGCATTGATGAATTTTAGAAGAAAAGAACATCAAAAAAATCAATTAGGTGATAAAATCAATGCAAACTCCAAGCTAACACAAGATCAAAAAATATTCTAGAAGCTTGAGTCTATTTTACAGAGATTGTCACCTTCATCCATCCTCAAGAAGATTCAGGCTAAAAATCAACAATCAAATATTTATTGGGACATGGATTCAGGCTTCAAGAATCAATACCTGACACAACTACTTTCCACAATATTAAAATCTATAATTATTACTATATATATATATAAAGAATATACTAAAATAATTATATATATATATATGTTTTAGTTATATAATTATTACTAATATTTCTCTCTTTTTCTCCCATCGCTACCTTTAAATACTAATATTACATTATATTAATAGAAGAAGTTAGATAAAAATGGGAATAGTTTCTTAAAACAAATATATTAATTTATAATGATTATTAATTATTTATTCACATTATTTTGACTAAAACACTTTTACCTATTATAGTTTATAAATAGTAAATATTATAAAGTAACCCACATGTTATTATCTATGATATCCCAAGACAATTTTTGTGCATATTCAGAAGCTAGAACATGAAACCTTGGTAAAACAAAACTAACAGATACAATCTGTAAGCATTTTCACGTAATAACGGTGGCGGGTATCTCGGATTCAAAACTGGAGTATTTGATTCCGCAACTATATAAAGCGCACGCAACTCAGAATAAAACCCAAACCCAAAACACTCTCTTCTTTCATCTCTAATTTTGAATTCCCTTTTACTAACTTCATATATTCTTATTCTAACGCTTCTTTGATTAGGTTACCCTTTTACTTATACTTTCGATTGGTAAATCCCTTTTCCCTTTTTTCTTTATTCTTATTCTTATCATAATATATAGTGTAATTTTTATTCTGCTTTTTTTAGAGGAAAATGCCGGATGTTCAAGCCCTTGTTAATGAATTCGTGAATCTGCTTAAGAAGCGGTGAGTTCTTCCTTCTCTGATGATGTTTTAGTTCGATGAATGGTGTAATTGGGATAAAGGTGTTACTTTTGAGGTTTAGGAATTGATTTTTTTTTTCTCTTCTGTGTATGTGTGTTTGATTTGGTGTTAAATTGTTATTTTTGTATTTGTAGTTATTGGTTTTGTTTTTGTGATGATAGTAAAATTGAAGGGTCTCAGGCCACGGCGAAGCTGACAGCAGAGTTGCTCCGGTCAGTGATTTCGCATCAGCGGGTGCCACACACAAACCAGGCCACATATCTGATTAATGCAGTAAGGGCTGTGGGGGAGCAGATTATTGATGCTAATCCTATTGGTATATATATCAAGTTTTCATACTTTTTATTTTATTTTATAACAGAAATATACATTTTATGGTATCTGTTAGAGTGTATGGGTATTTGTTTAGCATATGTGGGTTGGGGGTTTGGTCGTGAAGTTCATGTATATGGAAAACATTTGTTGGGAGAGATTAACTTAAATGGATTTGTACCTTTAGGCATTAGTTTCTGGTTCTTGGCTGGTACCATGGGCACCCAAAAAATATAGATTTTGTGTGTGCTGTGTTTAATGTTTTTATATCAGTCAAAGTATGTCTATTCTGATTTATTTGCTGCCTGATTGGCTAGTTATGTAGTTCTGCTTAAAAAGATGTTTCAGTCTTTTGGAATTGAGATTGATTAATTGTTTGCATATTATAATTTATAACATGTTATGCATGGGATTGCAGAGTTATCTGTTGGAAATATTGTGAGGCGTGTTCTTCACATTATCAGGGAGGAGGATCTTTCTCTTGTTACAGATGCTATGGCTGGTTTTGGGATGTCCGCTACAAGTGATGATGAAGATGATGTGGAGCGAGATGATCATCCTGCGTTATCTGCTGTTGTTGTTGCAGCTGCTGCAAGAAGCACCTTGCGTCCACCTTCATTACAAACCCTTCTAGAGGATGTGACGGATTCAGCAGCCGTTCCACCAACTCCTTCCTCGACGGGTGACTCTGATGGGAAAAGTAGATGTGAGGATGCGTGAAGCTTGAGTTTTGTTTTGTTATAACTTATAACTTCTTAATCTTTTTCCTGACATATTCTTTCTGCCTTTTGATAAAAAGTATTGATATTTGATATGCAGAAATTCAAGCATAAATGGAATGGAAAAGTTACTTTTTCATTTCCTCTTTTTACATGCAAAAATATTATGCTAATAAAAGGTATTCTTTTAGATAATTCTCTCCAATAAAATTAATGCTAAAACGCAATATTTTTTTTCCTGATTTTTATAAAAATATTAGAGCACTTCATTGACATTACTTGATATTTTGTTGGTTGATTGATCCCAGTGATTATTGTAAATTAATGATTCCTAGTTGCTGTGTGGCATTTGATGAAGAAATTGTTGTTCTGGTATTCAACTACATTTATCTTTGAGTTTTCTGTTGTTACAGCTGTTGAAAAGGGTACAAGAGGTCGGAAGTTGAAGCATGATGTCATTGAAGCAGTCAATGAACTTATTCAAGACATAACCTCTTGCCATGAACAAATAGCAGAACAAGCAGTAGAGCATATTCATCAAAAGTTCGTTTCATCCTAAACTACTCTAAGATGTGTTTATCTCTTACTACTTTAAAGTGCCTGTTTCAGAACATGCCATTATAAGATCCCAAAAAGCAGATTGATCTGAGATTCAAAACTTGAGGGGAAAAACATATTTACATGTCAATCTTTTTTCACCCCTAGACTATAACGTAATGTTTTCTTTTATCATCATTGATAAGACAGTTGGACTTCTTACCACTGGTCATAAATAGGCACCGATAAAGGGTTCAGCACCCGAGAATTCTCTTTAGTTGATTGATAGCTTTTGTCTTGTGAGCTGAGAATTATTAACCATGTCTTATAGTGAATGTTAACATTACAACTATTACAAGATTGGTTAAACTCTTAAATCACAAACTAAACTGTTGTTGTGATGTAAGGAAGGAGACAATGCATATAATCAATGTCTGGTGCGTTCTTTTTGAGTTCTTCTTACATTACTTCGATTGTGAGGGAAAAATTGGACTAACAATGGCGAGGACTAATATACTGGAAAATTCCAATTATTTTTTGGTTTAACTATTATATGGTAGAATTTGTCAAACTTCCCTTGTAGTCTGTTTGCCTTATTTTACCTTTCCTTGGGGACTGCATTATTGGTCTTGGATGTAATAGAATAAATAAAATGATGATTTAATTATTTTATGAACATGGCGTTGGTATTGGGTGGGATTATTGCTATTGCTTGATAAAATTGGTCAAAGGTCAATTTCGAAATACATAGTATTAACTTTGAATATCTTGCATATATTTGATAAATGTCTTGTAATTTACAACATAAAAATTAAAGTCTTCATTATTTTACGTTTTTTAAAGCAACTTTAACATGGTTTGTTGCTTTTGTTTTTGGAAAAATGAGTTGTTTCATCATTTCATGTTTCTCAAATTGGAGGTTGTTTCATGTTGCCAAGGGTTGCTTGATCTACATGGCTAACACTAGAATCCATACCTTATTCTTCTGTTTCTCTATTATTTATTTTCTTACATCCATCGTGTGTAAGTAACGAAGGCAAACATTATTCTATTGATTTATGTGTCTGTGTCTTGATTTTATGATTTTATTTTATTTATTTCTTAGAAAAAATAAAATCTTTTATTCTTTTTCTTATTTGTTTACATGGCTACTTTTCAGTGAGGTAATATTAACTCTAGGCAGTTCAAAAACAGTGTTTGAATTTCTTTGTGCTGCAAAGGAGAAAAAGAGATCATTTAAGGTGGTTGTTGCTGAAGGTGCCCCAAGGTTTGTAGTTATGGCTAATTAACATTTGCAAGGCATGATTCTGGTTTATTAGAAAGTCTTTGTTTGTATTCTTCAGAAAACCACTGAATGTTATTTGCATATGCAATCAGGTATCGGGGACATCTCCTTGCGAAAGAATTGGCTGCCAGAGGCTTACAGAGCACAGTAATTGCTGATTCTGCGTGTTTTGCTATGATTTCCAGAGTGAATATGGTATGTGATTCTGGTGTAAATTTTGGAATCAAGACTCTTGTTCTGAATTTAAATTGATTTATAATTCTTTAGGTTATAGTTGGTGCGCATGCCGTCATGGCTAATGGTGGAGTAATTGCCCCAATTGGGTTGCATATGGTTGCACTTGCTGCTCATAGGCATGCTGTTCCTTTTGTTGTACTTGCTGGAAGTCATAAGGTAAATTGTTAATATATTATCTCTAACTCTCCCTCAAATATGTCATGTTATAGGAAACAAGAATTCTTAGAACGTTCTTTGCTATTCTATTGTGTATGGAAATAGAGTGGACAGGTGACTGCCAAATCTGTTGGAGGCAAGGAGTTTGATATTTTTTAAACTCAAGATTTTAGAACTAGTCGTTATGTGTCTGTGCATTTATTGATCTAATAATACACATTCTGCTAAATTTGTAAATTGAAATATAAGAATCTAATAAATGACTGCAGTGTTTTTAGATGTTATACAGAGTTTTCAAAATGAATTACCAAACAATATTTGACAGTTCAACCAACTTTTAGGCAACATAGTAATTTGATTTGAATTAAAATGAAGTCTTAAACTGTGAACAACTTTGAACCTGATTTTTTTTTTATTTTAAAAAGTGTAGACATTGAGGATAATCATAGAAATATTTAACTAGCAATGAATAATCAGTCTAAAATGTTCCATAGCTATTAAACCTTTGTCCTTGTTTAGGCTATCTAGACAACTTATTATGCATTAAAATGGTGATGAGGGAAAAGTGATAAATGATTGAATGAATTTGGAATTTATAAATCAAAGAGTCTTTGAAATAGATCTGTTATAGTATAGTTGATATTAGCTGCAGTAGACATTAGTTTGTTATCTATCTCTATCAGCCAAGCTGTTCAGTTGTGACAGTTATCTACAACTGTCAACTGTGGCTATAACTCGTGTCCGTATATGACATTGATACCTTTGTATACTTCACCGTGATGGTACTACTAATACACTTTGATGCACCACCACTTCAATTTGGTTCATATATCCATATCCAATTGTGATACTCTAGGTTACTTCACCAATATGTATCACAGGGTTTTGTTTTTTACCCTCTTCGTAAACTAGTTCCGAGCTTATGGTCGAGTTTGAGGCTAACTAGTAAAAGAGTTGAATGGGGCGATGGACTTATAAGTACTAGACATGCACTTTCCTTGCTAGAACTTTCCTAGACATGCACTTTTACACTACTACATTCTATATCCAGTAGCAAAAATAATTTCTTTTTGATGTGACAGATCAGACTATCTGCAATCACACTGTAAAAAAATAGACACTCACTCACACTTAAATTCTCTCTAAAAGAAACACTCTTCTTTGTAAATCTCTCTATTGTATTTCTTTCTTTGGTATATCTTACAATTGAGAGAGCATCCTATTTATAGG
>Ga0123342_1003639_pt1 | contig 24486 bp, 8 predicted proteins | sample Turbeawhitnodule_FD_89960 | JGI IMG/M metagenome (GOLD analysis project Ga0123342, IMG submission 89960) | Root nodule microbial communities of legume samples collected from Mexico - Turtle bean Mexico white nodule | ecosystem: Host-associated > Plants > Roots > Nodule | place: Mexico: Nepantla... | reverse complement strand
GCCCTTCCACTGCTTTTGGAATTCACCTCTTACAGCATCGACATATGACCTGCTTCCGTTCCTCTCCACCCACTTCTCCTCCCTTAACTGTTGCGGCCTATACTTGTGTTTCAGGTCGTCTTCTTGCCCTGTGACATTCTTCCTCTCCCTGAACGGCTTCCTCAGACTCCTCCCCTCCTCCCCAGCTGGTTCAAGTTGTTGCCGACGGTATTTTGGTACATTCACAAAGAGCTTCTTATTCCTTAGATATATCTTATCCAGCTCTCTCTCCAGATACCCTACGTTCTTTACTCCAAGGAATCTCACAAACCCAAACCTCCTTCCCCATTTGTTTGGTTTTCGTGCGATGAACACCTCTTTCACTCTAGCCCATCTTTGGAACACCTTGAACATTTCAAGCTCGCCATGATCATCTGGGAAATTCGAGAAGAAAAAAGTTGTAGATTCTTCATGCCGACCGGTGCTTCTTTCGTGTCGGTATTGTCGTCCTCCGTCACCCGTCCTCCTTCCTTCCTTCATTGGCATGCCTTTTAGGGGTTGATTTCACTTATCCGCTGTGTAGTTGACAATAGAATTATGCAAGCTTCAAGTCACTATCCAAGCTCACCATGTTGCTTGAGATTTTACACACAAGCCCGATTTCAATTATTGATTGTTTGAGAACAATGATTGAATCAATGACTAAGTCTTCTGGCCTTTAAAGGTAAGAGTATATTCAATACTATTGACCCTTTGTCTTAGGGTGTTTGCATTCTTGATTCAAGAACAACTTATCACATGACACCTTTTCCTAGCCCTTCAATTTGTATGTCAAAATTACAAGTAAACAACTCATTACAACTACAAATGGTGATAGTGTACCCATATGCGGATCCGGCAATATAACTTTAGAATAATCTATTGTATTAAAGGATGTTTTATGTCCCACAATTAACCAATAGACTTATTTCTATACAAACGATTTTAATTGTTCAACAACCTTTTTCTTGTGTATTTCAAGACCTTGTCACAAGGAGACGATTTTAACTGCTAAGGAACGAAGTGGGTTGTATCTGTTGGAATCCAAAGACCAAAACAAAACAAAAATCATAAACCAACCAGCAACATCAGACATATGAGCAAGTTCCAAAATATGGCTTCATCATAAAGAATTGGGCATCCCTCCTTTGGCCTTATAAAATCCTTGTTCCCTCATTTGTTTTCTAAGTAGTCTGTTGAGTCTTTCAAATGTGATATTTGTCAATTGTCAAAGCATCATCATGCATCTTATCCCATCTCCGATAGAAAGAGTAATTTTCTATTTGGTTTGATTCACTCGGATATCTGAGTACCTGTTTGAAAATCTATTTTTGGAGCGAAATGGCTTGTTACTTTTAATTAATAACGATTGTGCTTGTGTCACATGGACACATAAATATGAGGTCTTTCAAAGTTTTGTTAAATTTTTTTGTTTTATCCAAAATCAATTTGGAAAAAACATCAAAAGAATTAGGTCTAATAATAGTACTGGATATGTAAATCATAAATTCTTCAATTTTTTGTCTTATAATGGCATTGTTCATGAACTAACATGTGTTAACACTCTACACCAAAAACAGAGTTGTAGAAAGGAAGAATCACCGTATTCTAAAGGTAGCTAGAACCCTCCTTTTATAAATATTTGTTCCCAAAACCCACTGGGAAGAAGTTGTGTTAGCTGCCACATACCTTATCAACTGTATTAACAGCTACATACCCTATCAACTTAGTATTAACTACCACATACCTTATCAATAGGTTACTCACTCGTATCTTAAGTAATATTAGTCCTATTGATTCCTTTTTTTTTTCTTTTGTCCCTCTACTTCCCTAATGTCAAATCTATCTTGTCTAGTCTTTGTACGTTCTATTTTTGTTTACTCTCAAAATTGTAACTGAAGTAAATTAAATCCTAGAGCTCTTAAAAGAGTATTTATTGGTTATCCTCAAAATAAAAAATAGTATAAATGGTATCATTCTATGAGTCACCATGTCTTTATCACCATGGATGTCACCTTTAATGAAACATGATCCTTCTTTGTCAGCTCTACGCTTCAAGGGAGAGAGCACTTGAGAGCGGAAGAGCTCTCCTTGTTATCATTATCAATTTATTTTTACAGGATGCTCAAGATCCAAGTGATGAAACCACCACCACAAATGAGATTGAACCAACCCATGGTGAGGAAGAAGAAGAAAAATTCTTTGGCAAAAATTATCAAGACAACCCACTTTGACTCCTGAGCAAGAAGAATTGTCTGACTCAAAAGTTTAGAGCCTTGAAGGTAACATGAGAAGAGAAGATACATGTTACAAAATATTTACCCATTGTGTTGAGAAAGATAAAAAGATTGTGTTAAATATCTTATTTCTTAATATGTTTGTATTGACAATCTTTCTAATAGATATCAAAGCTTTATTGTTGCCATAGAAATACCTATCTCAGTTCGAGAAGCCATGAGAAGTGAACATTAGACTCAAACCGTGAGAGGAGATTGATGCATTAGAAAGAAACTCAACATGGAAGATTGTCGACAAACCAAGAGCCAAAAAGACCCTATGGTACTAGCGGATATTTACAAATTAACATAAGGTAGATGGGTCAGTACATAGGTATAAAGCTAGATTAGATGCAAATGGGTACACTCAAACTTATGGAATTGACTATCAGGAGACTTTTTCTCCTGTAGCAAAGATGAATACGAGTTATTCTTGATCTAGCAAGTAATTTTGGATGAGACTTGAGATTCCTCTTAGATTTGAAACTCACAGACGCGGAAACACTGAAGTATTTCCTTGAAGTTCCTTGTTCAAAACAGGAGATTTTCATCTCCTAAAGAAAATATGTACTTGATCTCCTCAAAGAAACAAATAAGTTGGAATGTAGAACCTCAAGAGTTCCTATTGAACAAAATCATAAAATTTGAGAGCAAAATTAATCAGAGGTTGTTGGAGAGCAAAAATGCACAGAGGACACAGTGACTACTGGAGAACAAAAATATATGCATGGAGAGCGCATCGAAATGTTTAGTGTGGCAGTTTCTGAGGAGCAAAAATGCTAGAAGAGCACAATAACTGTCGAAGAGCACAACAACTATCGAAGAGCAAAAATGGTTGAAGTGTTCAACAGCTACTGAAGAGCAAAAATTCTAAGAGAGTGCGGCGGCTGTTGAAGGGTGTAGCAATTGCTATTGAGGAAAAATTACTTGGAGGTGCAGTGGCTGCCGGAGAGCAAAAAGGCTTGGAAGGAACGACAGTTGCCAGAGAGCATAAAGGTTTGGAGAGTGCGTAGCTACCTAAGAGCAAAAACACTCAGTATACACAGTGTTTGCCAGATGATCCTAGCATTGGTGGTGGTCAAGGATGAAAAGAGCTTGCCAGAAACTTTCCAGTAATGAACAATAGTTTCAGTAGTGGTGAATAGTGAAACACGATAGAAAAAATAACAAAATCCAAAAAAACATACATGATTTCTAAAAATTTATACCTATGAACATTGGCTCTTGATATGATGTTGAAAAGAGAGAAACTTAGAAGGCATATGATGAATTTCATGTGTTTAGACCACTTGCGGAGCTATTCAATTTATAGGAGAGAAACCATGATTACAAAATATTCAGTTACACTATTTAAGCCTAATAACATAAATATAGAATCAAACTCGTTGATCCTAATTCAAGAGTTACTAGATCTATAGGATTTTAACATATCTACAAGATTCTAACAGTAAGTATATAATAAAACCTGATAATCAAATATCCATTTTCCCCGTTTTTGGTTGCATGCATTCCCTTTGCTTTTGTTTGAACATTTTACTCTCTTCTTTCTCAATATAAGCCTGCATGAGAAAACAAAAGAAAACCTGACAGATAAGTAAGGAGTACAGTAATTTAGTAAAATTACTTAAATGTTTAAAAAGAGAGAAACAGATACATTGCAAAGACAGAGTTTCACGTTATATCAAGTTCGGTTGAAAGAAACAGCAGAAAGCAACAAAGCGTGTGTAAGAAAAGTATGTAAAACACCAGTCAGAAAACTAATGACACGTCCACTTTCCAATATAAACAAATTGCAGATGTAGACCAGTAGTAACATGGCCACAAAATTTGAATAAATAAAATGTGATTTTGTAACAGATCACTAACACTTGAGCAAATTGGAAGCATCTGACAATCCAAACACACGATTTGTTGTGGTGGAACTCTATAAAACAAAAGTTACTAAGTAGGTACAGTGTAATTTAGACTAAGGGTTGGGAATTGGGTCATCTCTCTTCTCTTACCCACTAGGAAGCATGCACGAACACAACACAAAAACATTCAATGGAGGCTGTAGAACTGCAGTGCAGTGCAATTTGCCTGCTTTGGATGCCATTTTTCGCAATTTTGGCTGAAAGCACCGCGATGGCCTGATGAAGTGCAATGATAGTTTGGTGAGCAACAGGATGCTGTACCATGAGAATCAGTGCAATTAAATACTGTGCTTGTATATAACAGCCATATTATCATGCACTCAAGCCCTTGTTTGGATGGTGTGATGGTAAGTGAGGGAGTGAGAAAATATAAAAGAAGAGAAGTGAGAGGGAGAGTGAGATTGTTTGGATTAAATGAATTAGATTGGAAACAGAAAATAAATGAGTCGAAAATTTGTGTTTGTTTGAGAAGAAGATAAAAGAAAGAAAGGTTGGACTTGTTATGTAATGGCTTTTATACGCTTGGTTCATATAATATTTAATTTTCAAAATTAAATGAGGAATAATCAGAGTGAAGGCCCAGAAGTTCAAAACCAAGTATACTAAACAGAGTATTCCAACCTCAACAATATCAGGCCAGGAGCAAATCTGTTTCAGTTCAGAAATCTTCATTTGGTGTCGAATCTAACATAAAAATTAAACTTTTAGCAAATTATAGGAAGGAATCTAATGGTCAAATTCAACAAATTCAACAAATAAATAAATATGCTATAAATCGCTATACCTACTCTTCTTGTTTGAGATGCCTCTCCTTTTGCAAATGATCGTTTTCTTCCTCTTTAGAATCAGAGTCTGCTTTCTTATTGGTAGTTGCCTTTTTGACAGACTCATGCTTCTTATCAGTATCCTGGTTGCATCCAAGTAAACAATTCAGCAAGAAATATATGAAGATGCAAGGCACAAATAAACAATTGACACAAACTCGTTACCTCTGAACCTATAATATCGCCGAAACTAAATTTGTCAAACATTTTTTCTGAATTCTTCATCCAAGCTATCATCTGGCTCTGCCCTGTCCTGAATTTAAACTTGCTCAACAACCTAAAATTTAAGAGAATGGCAGCATGAAATGGGCATTACCATCATTTGTGTATTAACACCATTGTAATTGAAACCGATAGAATGCTTCACTATTAAACAAAATATAGGTCTGACTTAACCATCTGTATAGTTTCCAAAACACTAAAAAATAGCTTAGAATGAAAAACCTCAAGGAATTCTAGTTTCCAAAAATAAACAGATATTATATTTAACAAACATCTATGATAATAATCAACCTATAGCTTCTCAGTCTGCACTATAACATTTTTGGATAAACTTCTCTATAAACTAAATTTTGTATATAATTAAAAACATAATTTTGGACAGGTTAACAAGAGAGAAATTCTATAAATTAGCTTATGTACAGACTAGTTTTCGTTTATGGAGAAATTCATTTAATTTTTTTCTTCCTATTTTCTTATTCTGTATGGAGAAGTTAATCTAAACAAGTCCTGGTTTTAATATTTGCAGAGAGGTCAAAATCCAATTCCTATAAGTAGGAGAAAACGTCCTAAACTAATAATTAATAGACAAACTTCTTCTTGCCCAATTAAACAACTCAATATTATTTTTAGTGAAAAGAAATTTAGGGAGACAAGATGACACCCCAGTGTTAGGTAGGAAAAAAGCATTCGGCTCAGATATCGCTTAAAGAGGTACTCAACTCACCCCCAAAGAGAATTTGCACTTCGCAATCCCAAATCGCAACCTTCTTATTGAACATTTGAACCTGCATACGCTGAACTCAGCAATGTACAGTAAGATGGAATTGGAAATAGAAAGGAAAAGTTCCACTTCACAGACCATTATCCGTCCTCTCCCTTCCAATTCTCTTCATCAAACAAATCTCATGCTTCACCAGAAAGATCTCACGTGCAAAAGGAAACGCTCGGTCCAATTCCAGAAATCCTAACTTCACTGCAGCAATGTAAGAATAAATGCAAACATCTAATTTCACAATCGGTTCCTATCCTTTCCATTGATAGCGCCATTGTCAACTGCAAAGCTAACCAAACTATATAGAACCAGCAAAACGATGAGAACCTGCAGTGGATTGGTACTTCCCTTCCCGTCGTCACTGTCTTCAGCCCGCCTCCTTCAGGCCTTGCTATTGTGATCCTTCTGCTTCCGTCGACGGAGTTCGCTCCAACAATTTTTTTGTGGTGGTGGCGGAGGAAAGTTGGCATGTAGATCGGCGTTTGATACCAAGCCGTTTCGGCGGGCATCATGGCGCGGTTAGCTGCGAGGAAATGCGAATGCATTTTCTACTATCGATTGCACGGAAAATTACATTGTCACAGTTTGCAACCATTGAACCACGAAAAACCAATTGTCCTATTTAAATCAAGAACGGAGGCACCGATCCATGTAATCATTAATAGCAATTGAATTTGAAATTACAATTAAAAATTGCAATCAATCTCACCAACAAATTCCAAGTCGATACCACCTTGTGCTTGCGCTTGCGCCTTCATCTGCGTGATCAATTTCCAGTTCGACGAATCAAATTATACACCGAACAGATCAAACTAATGCTGCTTTAATTCGAAAACATTGCAGAATTACTGAACATGCTTAGACTTCAAATCGCTAAAACATACTTCGATTCATAATTTAATTTGAATCCACCAATTGAATAACGCACCGAATAGTCCAATTTTGTGTTTTACAGAAACTTTTGGATACTGATACAGAGACACCGGATCTATTATAAAAATGTAAAATTACGAAACACGTAGTCTAAATCCACGATCAAAGGATGAAAGCTGATTAAATATTAGAGAGTACTTTTTTTTTTCTTGGAAAATTTTTGGAAAACAATTAAAAAGATACAAAAATAACAAAAATGAAGGAAAGACAACAAAGAACACTCAAGAAAAATTTATCACTTTAAATTAATAATTTAAAAATAAAAAATCTATTAAAAAATAAATGGAGCTCTTTTTGGTTCATAATTGTCTGTGGGATGGATATGGAATTCGACTTTAAACTTGCGTATGTCCTTTAGTTCAAGAAGATGGACACAGCATTGCTTTTTCTTAAAGTATAAACTTCAATTCAAAATAAATTTTAAATTTTGACTTTAAATTTATTTATAATATAAACCTACAGTCATTCGCTAACTAGACAGGTCAATAAACAATTTAATTAACTAATAAAAAATAATATTTATAAAAATAATAATTACAAAAATATAGATCAAATAGAATTATCCAATACAAAATATAAAATTCCTATTCTAATTTAAAGTTGTTTTTTCTTTTATTATCAATTGCATGTTGAAAAAGAATGAGAAAAAAAAGGAGGAAAAATCTTTACTATCAATTTAAGAATTGATTTAGGGAATGTCTTCTTGCACCTTCATAGTTACTTACTACACCCCATAATTATTGTGATTCCAAAATACCCTTCTAAATTTGTATTTTAAATTCTATAATTCGAAATACAAAGTTAATTTTTAAATTCTATAATTTAAAAATTATTTTTAAATTAAAAAATAATTTTAAATTGTTAAATCGGAAATTAAAAGAATTCTAAACCCTAAACTCTATAATTCAAAATAAAAATTTGCATAGCCATGTTTTCTATAAAAATTCATATCAGTTTTATTCTCTTTATGCGCAGGGACTTAGGAGTCTCTTTCAATTTCATTAAGGGTAAAGTAGACTTTTTTCACTTAAAGTATTAAAGATGGTTTCTTCCACAAGTTTTCCCAAAAAGGATTCACAGCTGCTCTCATTGAACGAAGAAGCTTATGTGCAGGGACTTAGAAGTCTTTTTTAATTTTTATTAAGGATAAAGTAGACTTTTGGAGCTACAGGAAGAACCTCCCATAGATTTAGCTCTTCTAAAAATCATTCCCACGGTAAAAAAAAAGTTTCTGAATCTAGTCTCCTTGCCACTTCCAATTTTCCACAAAGCTCTATTTAGATGGAAATTTGATGACTACACAACCATGAATGTCTCCTCGACCATACGTTTCTATATTTTCACAAGCTATGGTTTCATATGCCATTAATTTAAATTTCACCATTGCTGTTTTTATTTAACACATACATAAATCTTCCTTGTATGTGTAATGTTTCTCAAACACAACGAAGTTAATATAATGTAAAAACAATATCAACATTGAAAGAAGACAAGTATACGGATACAAAAAACAGAAGGTTGGTTTGTATAATTTCACAAAATCCCAAAGGTGATTAATGTAATTTACAATATAATTTATACTTTGTATCTGTCAATCAACAATACAACAATAAGGCATTTCTAATGTTGCCCTGAGAACTACAACAATCTTAAGAGAAGCTTCCCTTACGAAAAACAAGAGCACAGGAAAATGTGTCATAAGACTCGGGCACACACGAAATTGAAAGTGAAACAAACCAGTGTTCTTCTAGACAATAATGGTCTCGGCTCAAAAGAACAGATATCTGAAATAACACTTCATCATGATATCAGATTTTCTTGGCGTTCTTTAACTTCCGATCTGGCTCAAATATCATTGTTAGATCATATGCATTCTTTACTACCAATAATCAAATAACTGCTGTTTAATATTTGATCACTGAGAAACACAAACATATGGAAACAAGACCACTTATTCAAGATACATATATTACACAGTCAACACAAACCATCTTCAGCCCATATAAGCTTGAACTTACCTCAACTCTGCAAGAGCAGCAAAAATATTCAAAGAAGCCCCCTTCTTCTTTTGTAATCACTGACTGACAGCGTCAGGGAATGCCTCCTGCCATCATTTTCCAATACTCTAAATCCAACTGTTGATTCTATCCTTTGTTTTCTTGCCATAAATCCTGCCTGAGCTCCTTGGGCCCCACCATATTTTTGAAGTAATGCTAACGAAATTGGAAGCTCAAAATTGTGCAGCATATTTGACTCTGTTCCCTGATCCACAGGAGCACTTGTATCCACCAACTTCCCAGCGTCAGCAGCAGCTTCCAAGGCAGCAGCAGTAGCCACCAGGCCAGCCTCCGCTGTAACTGGCGCTCCTGTTGAATTGGTGCCAGGTCCAGCCACAATGCCATTGACACTATTATTTCCAGCTGCAGCCTTTTCACCAGTATAATAATTCCTTGATCTAGTCCATCTCCTTGAAAATGGATCATAACCTGCCTCCCCAGCTTTCAAACCAGTATTCACTGGCTTCAATTCAGAGGCATTCTTGAAGTTCTCAAACCTGTTTTTTCTATTCATCTCAGCCAGCTTCAATGCCTTGGCATCCTTCTGCTTTGCATGTCTGGATGCCTCTAATTCTTGCAGTCTTGCCTTGATCCTATCCACTTCTGCCTCATCATGCTTACTTTGTGCTATTTCCAATTCCCTCCTCAGCCGATCCTTCTCAGCAGCAACATTTAGTGGCCTTGTTGAGGCAGACTTTTTTTCTTGTAACATCTGCTTCACAGTAGCCGCTGAGTAGACAAATGTTATGGCTTTTTGTATAGCTTGTTTTTTTTCTAACACATCTTGTTTAGTGGGCATCCTTCCACCACTGCGATCTACTTCCTTAACCCACTGTTTGAACTCCTCTTCAAGTGGTGCAGAGTCACTAACCATAGCCATTTGCCACCTAGCAGCAGAACTTTCATTTCCCCAAACAACATTCAAATACTTGTATGTAGTTTTATTTTCCAATTTATACTGTCGATCAGGTTCTGAAGCATCAACATTTTTCACCATGCAGAGTCGGTAGATAGGTCCAGTTTTTGATCTACCAATTCCCACTCTTACAAAGCAACCAACTATTAACTCCTCAAAGAAAGGCTCCATAAACCATTTGGCAAGTTTTGATCTACGGATAGTTATTTCCTTTATATCCTGAAATGAAGGACCCTCAGACCCAGTTAATGCCCTGTCATCATCACTGTCACCAATTCCTCCATCCCCAGTTGATCCTTCATCATCGCTGTGGGACCTACTTTCACTCTCACTATGACTTGAACTACTGAGACTTGTTGACGTGAATGGTTTGCGCTTTGGAGGAGAAAAATGCCGGGGCCCTGCATTTCTTGATGCCTCTCTCAGTTTCCGGTGAGCTTCTGGATCTTGCTGCTTCAATCGCTTTGCCCGCAATTCATTTAGTGCATCATTCTTGGCTGACCTGTCAGCAGATCTGGCTGATGCACGCATTCGCGAGGACGACATAGGTGGAGACTGTTTTCTGGGCACTGATACCTTTCCTTTCTCACGCTTAGATGCTATTTTCCCCAATAAATTTTTATCATCCTTTTTTGTAGCTCTATCCGACAAAATCATCTCCCTTTGAAGTTCAGTCATCTCAGAAAGCTTCCGCCTGTCATCCTCATCCTTGTAGAGATCATCACCAATATTTGATTCATCACTGCTATCGCCATCATGATCACTGTGACCATCATCATCGTCTGCTTCTTCCTGACTGCCTAAATCATCATCTCTTTCTGATGGATCTAACCTTTTCTTTAGAGGAACTTGTGATCCAGATGGCTTTCTGCTTGCATAATTGAGCTCATCATCTGAATCATCATCCCTAGAATCACTCCCACCATCTGAATAAGCTCCATCATGTCGTCTCCTTGAAGGCGGAAGAGAATGGCGATTTCTCCCAGATGCGCCAGTTCTCCCTGCAGCCTCCAAAAGTAAATTCTCCAAATCGGCCATAATTGACCCAGCTTCAACTTAAATATTATCCTGCATGCATCAAAAGAATCCACAAAGGCAGTTGCAGATGAGAATACCATACATTAAATGAAAACAATTAATTTGGTGCATAAATGTATTTAAGCCATATATGGTAGTAGTTATGATGTGTAAAATATTCAAATGCAGGTGTGCAGTATGATCTCTTTTACATTATCACAAAAACTTCTTTACACGGGTATGACTCATGCATTATTACCACATTTATGCAATTTGACCTGTTTTCATTATTACTACAAGACTAATTTTAAAGAGAAATCAGTACTTAGTACATGTGTCCTAAAGTTATACGATACAATTATCTAACCAGCGATACAAATTGCTGCAACACTCAATTTTTTCCTGAATCAATATTGTACTGTTTGAATCGCTTTCAGAATCACATGAATCGGGATTCTGGATTGATTCAGTGCACATGGGTGGAATTGTGCATGGGTCACACTCCAAAACGGCTAGGGTCATGCAACCCAGTTTGAAAAACCCTAGATATGCTTTATTTTTTGTTCCAATTTGATCAGGAAGAGAGACAACATGTCGTTCTTTTCTTCCATTCATTATTTTTCCTTTCCAGCCTCTCATCCATAATCTCTTTTCTTCACCTACGCCCCTGACCCACTTATCTCTGCCTTTCTTCATGTCTACTAAAACACAATAAATGTTAGTAATGTTCCCTTCTACTCCCGAACAACACGTGTTGCTGCAGTTTTGCTCCCTTCCTTTGCTTTACACTTTACACGTACTAATATTTAAGTGTATGCTCCATTTTTTTAATGTTTACGTTACGACACGATTCAAAATATAATTTTCCGTTACATCATTTATATCTCAATTCAACTACCATGCATGAATCTTTCCGTTACATCATTTATATCTCAATTCAACTACCATGGAACCCACCCATACAAGAGGACACGGGTCAGTTCGGACTGGTTCCATCACATTTTTTTTATCCAAACTTGTCAATTTTAATAAGTTCATACCTTTTCTACTTTGGATTTTTCAACTATGATTTACTATTGAATAATAAAAAATGGAAAACTATGTAAAGCAACACAATCTCTTGAGCATACTCAATTATTGGTTAAAATGTTTTGAAATTCACAAATGTTGGTGGTTCAAACTTCTCTTACAATGTGCCTCTCTCTCCAAATCTTGTAGTTTCAAATAGATTTTAACTAATGGTTTACTGTGCAGCTAGCATTCCTCTGTACAACAATTCCCGATACATCCAAATGGATATTCTATATAGGGAAGTTGAAATTGGGTCGGATTGAAACATGGTTCACGTACAGAAGCGGTTTGTCATTTTTCACACTATAATTACAATATCTAGGTATGCAAGGTCTCATGTTTCACTATATCATTAGAAGACTTCTCCTATAAATAACCAGGAATGCAGTACCCTTATTAGGGTTATTGGGAGAAAAATGCAACCATGCTCATGCCAACAGAAACCATAACTAAAATCAATTAACCAAAGTACACCAAATCATAAAATTCCATTAAACAATATTCAAGAACAACAAGATCTTGGTACAAAAAAAGAATTGATAGATCGGGAAGCTTAAGCTTACGGCTAAAGAAACTGAAAAAAAAAAAAAAGATGTATAAGTTGAGAGTAGCTATATATTCCTAATTATTTGCTATTGTAATTGAAATATTCAATGTAGGAAAGGAGGTTCACCCAATGATCACAGACTCAGTAGTGAGTGAGTGAGAATATGTGATTGCATGGAGAGAAGGAGAAGGGGACAAACCACTTGATATACAAGAGAAAATAACCCCTCTTTGTAATTGAGACAACTCACAATCAATGGTTTGATAAATTATAAAAAAAAACTGCACTTTGCACTAAACACAGGTATACCAAGAAGAACCAACTCTTATAACTTGATCTGTACAAGGAAAAACAAGATTTGAACAATAAAATGCAGTTTCTAAAAGACATTGACATACCTATTAAAGAAGCCAGAGGGAGCAAAGAAAGGGAGATCAGACACTGTGGAGGAAGCAACACCTTCTTTGATCGGTTGCACCACCCAAGCTCGTTCAACTATGACGACCAGAGGCGGCACAAGCTCAGGGAAGAGGCTTGCCTGTGTTGTCTAGGGTTTCCTTTTCACAATCACACTATTGGGTATTGTTTTCACGGCAAAATTCTTGTCCTTTTTCAAATGGGTTCTATTTTTTTGACCTGAACAAGGAAGCTCTTATGACTCATATTAGATATTTGTTGTAAGAAAATATTAATATTAAATCTTATCAAAACAGCAAGGGTTCCTCTATTTCAATCTTGTACCATCTTATAAAATATGACAAACATATCCTTAACATAACAATATTCAAATTATGTAATTTTTAGTATTTAAATTATTTAATTAAGAATATAATTTTAAATTATGTAGTATAAAATTAGTTTTAAACAATATAACCTAAGATAATAAGTTTTGATAAAATATCTTGAATTGCATAATATAAAACATATAATTTAAAGTATAGTTAAGCTTGAGTATGAGTTTAAGTATTTTGATCTCAATTTGAAAATAGAAGTTGATCTTTTTCATTGGCTGATGGATGTATTTCTATTTCAAATATTAATTAAATAAGTTTTTATAAAAAGTTATAGTAAATAAAATATGATATTACTAAATGTTGAATATCAAAATGAATAGTAAATAAATTTTTTTTCTTTAGTATCAAATATCAATTAAAAAATAATAATTAGATAAATTTTAAAAAATTGTAAAGAAATAAAAATATTAAATGTGTACCTTACAAAAAAATCTTTAATATCAAATATCAATTAAATAATAATAATTACATAAATTTTAAAAATAGTGTAAAGAGTAAAAATATTAAATGTGTACCTTACAAACTACTTTATCATTTAATTTGATATTTGTATTCCTTAAATACATTATACAACTCAGATGAAAAAAAAATATTTAATTGATAAAGGAAAAATTAAATTAAAGATTTGAGTGAGATATTTGAAGAGAATCACGTAAAGACAAAAATTATATTAATAAGACTACGACAAAAGGAAAACTAGATTATGGATTTTATTGAACTTTGTAAATATTAAATTATATCATACTTATTCTTATATTTATTATAGTCTTCATAATTAATATAAAAAAAATTATCAAAATAGGTGTGATAATACCACGAAAACGAATTTAGTTATCATCTCTAAATATAATTTTGAATTACATACCATAGAATATGATTATTTTAAATTATGCTATTTGAAATATATTTTGAATAGTTTTTATATAATTAAAAATATTTTAAAACATAGTTTTAAATTAATTATAAAATATTATAACAGAACTACGCTAAATATATTTATTTTTTATATTAGAAAAGTTAGAGGAAGAAAAAACTACATGATTATGTGTATAATTATTTTAATCCAAACACGTGTGAAACTACACTAAACAAGTAGAATTAAACCAAGTGTGAAGATCAACGGAGAGCCAATTAAGACAAGATTTATTAAGTTGGACTGAAAAAATAAAGTAATTAATTTCATTATACCTTTGAAGAGTTAGCACAGGCACGTGACATGTGTTATATTAGAGTAAAAATTTAGTACTTAATTAAATGATTGAGTTAAACATACTTTTATAAAGTGTATTTTTTTAAGGAAATTCTGATTTGATTTCCAAAACTTAATTCAAGAATTATTATTTTTTCTAAATAAAAGTTAAACATAAAATAGATTAATTTAAAACTAGATACATTTTTAAATTAACTTAACATAAAATAATTATATCTTACTACGGGCATCTGCATCCACTTTAATTAATTAATATAACAAAATATATTTAAGAAAATTAATTATTATAATAAAATTAATTATGAAATAGTACTATAATTTATATTAAAGTTATAAAAAATTATATAGATAAAAAGCAATTATGAAAATAATTTTTTACATTGTAATTATATCAAGGGAATACGGGTAAACTTTCATCAAAATAAAAAAGTAAAATTATAATAAAATATGTATAAAAAAGTAGTTATATTTCAATTTTTATTTAAAAAATCATGATTATAATTATACAATAAATACACTTTTTGTTTTAAATTTTTATAATATTATGATTATGATATAAGAATACATGTAAATTTTAAAATAAAAAGTAAAATTATAATGAAATATGTATAAAGTATTTATAAAGTATTTTTTTTTTAAATCATGATTATAATTATATAATAAAAACACTTTCAATTTTTGTGGATAATCTTTTTAAATAATATAAATTAAAAAGTTGGATAGTAAATATAAAGATTACAAAGGACAAAAAAGGTTAAAAAATTTTTTTTACAAAATATACTATTTCACAGTTCTTTGAATGAATGAGAATCCAATTACACCCCTGGATATATTTTTTGGCAAAAGACATGTGCATTCTTTTGTTATTTGCAGTTTTTAGAAGTTCGATCAAACATTGATGCGAAGTTCTTAACAATATTTTGCAACAACAAAATATCTTTTTCTTTCTGATGAAGATTCCTCCTTGCAGATTTTATAGAACACTGTAAGGATCTGTTTACATTCTAATTTTCAGAAAGTTCCTGCACTCATGAGTACTCAAGTAAAGTTGAATGCTCGAAGTGAGTTCACAATCTTTTATTTCTGGGTTACCTCACTTGTTATGTTAGGCTCTACTAACAGGTACAAGTACATTACTGCCTATTTCAAGCTAATGGAATACCATCACTAATATTCTGTACTTCATTAGTTAGGATTTCTGCGAAAAATCTTCATCACAATTCTTTGAAAATATAACATCTGGCACCTCCTCAATATCATCTGCAGGCTAATAATGGAACACAAACATGTCACAACTCCCAAACATGAATAAGAAGAAAATTTGTAACATATCCAAGACAACCAACTTACCTGCCATAGTTCCAGTAGATGCCAAAACAAAAAACTCAATATCATAACCAAGCAAAAGAGCTTGCCTGCCAAAGCTCCACAAGACAAGTATCTAAAAGAGAAGAGACAATCAGAAATTGTAGAAGTAGCCCCTGATATTTGTAGGGTCTGAAAAAATGCTCTCACATTAAGATGACACCAGTTCAACAAAGCATACAATATATAAATACTCAGATTCTTTTGTTACTACTCCTAATTTAGGTATTTATTTTACATATGAACCACTTACGCCAACAAGAGAATTGTCAAAGCTGTAGTTTAGTTAAATGAAGATCCCAAAGTACAGTGCTTAAATTCTGACTTACGTTACAAGAAGATTAGATAATGCTAATTTCACATGATTGAAACAGAATGAATAGTGGACTTTTTTTGTACAATTTGTGTTGCTGATAGAATCAAATAGAACCAGGAAAGTATTACCGTGAGAGACATTCTAATAGACTTTGATTGGGACATTTCAAAGCACGATCATATACAATTTCAGTCCGCTTGGCAACATCATGCCAATTGTAGAGTTCCCTCAGCTACAGAAAATAAATAAATCAATTGAAGGGTAACTAGTTTTCATACTGAAAGCAACAGAATGAGGCTATTTAAACTACAAACTCACTCGATTGTGCATGACTTGTGGATCAATTTTGGGAAGCATAGATATTGCCGTTTGGATTGCTTGCACTATATCACCTGGATCAGGTTCTGCCAACACTACCATGTCATCAGGTAAAACCTACAGCAAGGGATTTAATATATATCAACAACTGATTATAGTATTTCCAATTGACTCATTAACCATGAATGCGAAACTGGCTAGAAATGAAATTTCTTAAGACAGTTTATCAAAAAGAAACTATGTTAAAAACATTTATACTCAAACCAAACAGGTGCAAAAAGAATATGCGAGATACCTACCTCAGGAACACCTCCAACTCGTGTGCTCACTGTTAACAATCCACAACTAGCAGCCTCTAATATGGCCATGCAAAAAGCTTCTGTCAAGGAACTATAACAGTGCAAAGCTCCGATAAGACAACAGATATAAAAGAAATAATATTGGAAATAACTCAGAAGTACTCAAAACAAGAATGCAATACTGAGTTAAAATCAATAATTTCATATTAGAAGAATGCAATACTAAATAGCTTGGATCAGATCTTGATATTTTATGCAACTCATACGTCATGTATCAGCATGTGCAGGTTCCACATTGACTTTATGTGATGTAAGCCAACCAGGTGTACATGACAAAAAAGGTAGAAAGAACGTAGCATTTATCATTTTGGGGTTCTTCAAGGTTCATGGTCACAAGTTTGAGTCATTAGAATTGCTAAGATCGGCTATCAAAAACCTTAGTTCAATGTACACCTTAATTTTAGCCATGTGTATCATTTTAGCGTTGTATAGCCGAACATGATCTTCGGACCCCAAACAATCTGGAAGAGATGAGTGATCTCACATAGACAATGGAGCAAAAAAAAAAAACTTTTGCTGACTCCATTTGAAAAACCTTACGACAAAATTGGCAGAGGTTTTGTCCAAAAATCAGGCTACATCACAATCCCCAATCTCTGATTCGCCTACTGTACCCATCAGCACCAAATTGGATGGATCCAACTATGATCTATGGTCCCAGGTGGCTGAGACATACATCTCAAGCAAAAACAAACTGGGATATATTGACAGATCATACCCTCAATCGTTAACAACTGATCATGACGTTTAAAAAATGGACTGAGAATGCCATATGAAAGGATGGTTGATAAACTCAACGGATTCCTCATTGATGGGGAATTTAATTAGCTTCCCCACAGGTTTGGGAAGTCATTACTACCACATGTTTTGATGGTTCTAACACTTAGCAGGTTTATGACCTTCTACTACATGAGGAAAGTTTATCTCTTTCTGGATGAACTGAATGAATGACTCGATAACATTAGGAGTGGCATACTCCAACTGAAGCATTTCCCAGTCGAGCAGGTTTATGCACATGTTGGTCGCATCATCAACACAGTAGAAAAGAACAAGAGTCCTTCAGGACATCCATCACTAAGTTAGTTAAGGCACTTTTATTTTTACATTTACAACAAATTTGCATTTGATACTTGCATTTTGGCTAAAATGCATAGAACTTCTATTAGACAAGTTTGAATAAAACCTTTGTTCCATTTACTCTAATACATTCTAATGTGCCGGTACCTTCCCCTGGAACTATCGTATTTAATCGTCGTTGGTTTGTAATATTTGTGGATGATTGCAAGCAAAAGACATGGCTGTACTTGATGAAGTGGCTCTACTTGATGAAGACTAAAGATGAGATGTTTCAAATATTTCAGAATTTTCATTCATGATTCAAAATCAATTCTTTGCAAGGTTTCAAGTCCTTCAGTAGGATAATGGAGCGGCGTTTGTTAACCATACTTCCAACAACGTAGTCTTGTTCACGATCAGTGCTCTCAAAAGCCCCATTGTCGAGATAAAATTGTCATATTATCTCCACATTTGCTAATGTATTTATAAGATATATATTGTTTGTCAGGAACAACAACCAAGGAAAAGCCACCCAATAGATATTCCCCTGATGTAGAAGAAAGGTGGTACAAATATCCCATTGCAAATTATCTGTCTACTCAACATCTATCAAAGCCAACCCAGATCTTCACGGATACATTGTCCTGTAATATTCTAAATAATGTGGAGGAAGCCTTAGCTGATTCTAAGTGGGCGCAAGCCATACAAGAGGAAATGGAAGTCTTACCAAAAGAAATACTAAGGTTGGTGGGTAGACTTATTCTTTTTGTTCCCGATATTACCTATTACCTATGTGATCAGTGTATATTACCTATGTGATCAGTGTACATTACCTATGTCGTAGTGAGCCAATTTATGTACAATCCAAGTGATCAAACATATGGATGCAGTGAACCAAACACTTGGCTTTTTAAAATCCTCACCAAGAAAGGGGTTGATGTTCTCTAAGAACAATCACTTGAATTGAATGTTGAAGGGTACACTGATGCGGATTAGGCAGGGAATATTCTTGACAGGAAATTCACATCTGGCTACTTCTCATATGTGAGGGAAATTTAGTTACATGGAGAAGTAAAAAGCATAAGGTAGTGACTTTGACTAGCGTTGAACCTGAGTTTAGGGGCATGGCAAAAGGATTGAATGAACTATTATGGCTTAGAGAAGGTTACGAATGGAGATGAACCTGTTTTGTGACAATAAAGTTGCAATTGTCATATCTCACAAATCTCTTTCCAATATGATTGAACGAAGCATGCATAGGTAGATTGGCATTTCATAATGCAGAATCTCAAAGTATGTTAGTTGATTTCCTTTTGTCAAGTCCGAAAACCAGTTGGAAGATATTCTTACGAAGGCATCATTAGAATCGCAAGAAAATATGAACATTAACTACAAAGATCAACCGTCAAATCCCTTAGTTCAAGGTCAGCCTTACTTTTAGCCATCTGTATCATTGTATAGGCTAGTATATAGCCTAAAAATACCTCTGTTATGAACTTATGACAGTTAATAAAATAATACGTTGGGGGGGTCAATGATATTTTACTAACCAATCCTCTGGTTTAAAAATAGCTATCATCTCAGCACAGCATATTTTGCACCTTGTTTTTGCTGATTGTAAAACAAAACAATTTTTTATCCTCAAGGAAGATAGCGAGATCACTCTCAACCCTACATGATGGAGGAAAATACTAAGCTTCTCTGCAATCTCCTCAATGATCTATAAAATAAATCCCTCAAATCTCAGAAGATTTTCCTTTTTTTTCTTTCTTAAAGATGTTATCCAAATCTATAGCTGAGAAGTAAAACAGATGACAACTAAAAGAAATTCTTGAAGGTTGATATGCATCAAACTAAGTTAGCAAATCTAATATTTAATCTTCATCCACTTTGCAATGGCTAGTCCCTCTTATTTATCGAAATTATATTTTACGCCCTGTCCTTCTAACACTAGTAACGTTCTATGGTAGTGAATATTTGCCAGCGAAGTAACAACAATAGTTAAAGTAAATGTAGAAGATCTGACCAACTGCTACAAATTATGATAGAATTATAAACTCATCACCAAGTAAGAGTAAAGTTTTGGAGGAAACTGAACCAGGTTAAGAAGATATGTCCAGATATTAGAACAGATCGAACTTGTGTATGTGGTACAGCTCCCAATAAATCAACTCTATCAAAAAGAGAATGCTTTTCTCTCATCTCTTCCAACCGCACACGCTTAGGTCCATCACCACCAATAATGAATCGAACCTTCAAATAGATATATAAGTTATGCCTTCGAAAGTATTCAGTAAAAAAGCTAAAATATATAATGTACTCTGGACAAACATATTTCTCTTGGTACATAATTTACTGTGAATCCTAGATGATGAAATCAATAAAATAGTAACGCTACATGCAAAGATGCAGAGAGATCACAAATCATAGGAATGGTTGAGGCAGATGCAATATAGAGAGGGGTTGCTCTGTCAATGGTAAAAAGTTCACATCGTAGTGATCACATACACATGAAACACAGATTTCATTAGGTTCTACCAAGATGTTAAGGTTATAACATAAAGGGTTTTAAGAATGCACTTAAAGAGTATTATCTTTGTTATGCATAATTGCATATACAGTAAGATCACCATATAATTTTTTGCCAAGGTCAAGCCATCAAATAAGTTATTGGTACATGTTACTGTAAAACTATAAGTATCATACAACAAAAATATAAAATTAATAGATACTGAATTAGAAAATTATGAAGTTAGAATTCTTGAAAAGGTAGAGATGTATACGTGTTTAATGTACTTACAGCAATGCTCTTTTGAAAAACAGTCATTAGATGTTTCTCAAAAACAAATACTTAACAGAGCACCAGAAGAAGCATCATTGAATTTTGTTAACAAACAGAAATTTCAGCTTTTGCTATCTACAATCACGAGAATGGAAAGGGATACATTACCAAAGGAGTCTTAAATTAATACCCTTAGCTCCATGTTAGACAAAAATCCAATTTCATAAATTTCATTATGCAAGACAAACGAACAGTGATTTCAAATTTCAACAACTCACATTAGGATGTAACCGGCATACTTCTGGAATGACTTCAACAAGCAAGTCTGCTCCTTTCCGGTAAACCAATCGACTGATAATAACAATAACAATTTCTGATCCACTGGGACGGTCCAATGCTGGCTTGAACATGGCTGTGTCAACAGCATTGGGAATAACAAAAACCTTCTCTGGTGCCAAACCTGACCTCAACACTGTGTTTTCCTTGCTTGTGTGGGAAACACAGATTGCTTGACTCACATCTGCCAAGGTAAACTGCATCACCTTGTTCATATGAATGCTTCCAACATCCCCAAAACCATGCAGTGAATGATCTGTGAACACAACCTTGTATCCCATGATCCTCGCATTCAAAAGTGCATCATGGCAAAGTGTTGAGAAGGTTTGATGTCCATGTACTACAGTAATTCTTTCTCGAATGAGAATTGTTCTTATAATTGGTAGCAACCCATACAAGGTTGGAAATGTACTCTGATTAAAGAACGGTCTCCATGGAACATAGTAAACTTTCAAACCACCAGTCATATATCTAACCCCAGAGCGCTTTCCATAAGCATGAGTCACCACCACCACCTAAATAGTCAAAAAAATCAACTGTTCAAATTAATAAAAATTTACCACAGCACAAGCTACAAAAAATGGTAAACTACGCCATCTACAATTAATATGCATTTACTACATTAATCTTCATTTGAATTTATTACTCAAGAAGAATAAGAAGCTATATAACTCAATCCTGAGTACTATACTACCACACCTGACAACAACAAACAATTAAAATCAATTTCTCCCCATCAAAACGAAGTACCAATAATGTAACATGAAGAAGTCCTATAATTTGGGTTCTGAATATCAACTCCCACAATAACTCAAAATGATGAACTGGGAAAAATCTAAGACGCTGACCTTGTGGCCTAACTTGAGCAAGCATTGAGAGAGGTAATAAACGTGGTTCTCGACACCACCAAAGTTGGGATAGTAAAAATCAGATGCCATCAGAACTCTATGCTTCTGGGGTGGTGAATCACCCATCATAATCACGTACCTGTTGCATGCAACCAAAAATGAAAAAGAGATGGTTGTAGTATTGAAAAAAGGTGGTGAAATTCAGGAGAAATGAAAAATGGTAACACATACCTTGCAGAAGCAGAAAGTGGGAGAGTGAGAAGGACTGAGAAGAAAATAAGAGAAGAGAAAAACGCTTTTTTTCTCTGCGGTTTTCACCGTTTCAAATTCCTGCGTATGAGTTTCAGTATGAAAAAGTAATAAGTATGTGGTCAACATTTTTCTTACCTTTTACGTGTAAATGCTTAGTGCATTTTGCCTTGTCATTTTCTGATTTCTCCATTTGCTGTAGATAATTATTAATTACCTTTTTTAATAGAGTTGTTGTTTAAGATAAGAATTTAATTTTATTTGGAAAAGGTGGAAGGTTACTCTTAATGTCATTATTAATTAGCAGTTAATAGCAATACATTCAAGAATCACAATATAGGATAGCAAAAAGATATAGAAAATAATTATTCATACATTACTCCCATTATGGAAAAAAAAAAATCATTTGTGTGTTTGAAATGTATAAATATATCCATGTTATAGAATGTTGGGTATTGTAAGATTGAGTATACTTTAGTAAATGGTTTGAAAAAAAAATTAAGAGGATAAAAGAATAAAATAGTCAATTATTTCAACAAATAATCAATTATATATTTTGTGCTTTCAAAAGTTATTTATGAGTCAACCTCAATTTTCTTAGAATAACAAATTATCCCATCAAGAATCATCTTTTATGTGATTTTTTAATGGGTTTTATATATTATCAATTGGTTATATTTGTATGAATTTTTTTTTAAGAAAATAAATATTTCATAAAATTTATTTAATGATGATGAAAATGATTCTCTCGGAAGATTCCAATCATGTGATTGTGATTAGTGTGATGGACAATGTTATTTAGATAAAAGTTTGTGTAATAGAGAAATGTCTCCATATTGTGAAATTATGTTATTAGTCATTTAATTGTGAGGTACGAATTCTTAAACACTAATTTCATTGAGAACATTATATCCTTAGAAGAAGATAATAAAGTTTATTAGTCTTGGAAAACAATGACAAAAGATTGCATAATCAATTTGACAATCTCGATAGTAAATACTAGTCAACATCAATTGGTGAGAATCCACCTTAGTGTTAAGGATGGAGTGTGTTCTCAAAATCATCCAACTTAAATAAAGTAATTTTACTAAGTTTTAGGAATTTAAGTGACAATAAACTCGAGATATGATAAGTTAAGAATGTAAGTGACTTGACAAAAGATTATGACTAAATATCGTAGAAATGAGTTTTATGGTTTGTATGCGATTGAAATAATTTTTTTGGAACTTGGAAGATGAGTGTGAAACTCACTCCATACATAACATTATCAGAGCTAGATGATAGATCCCGAACTCTATGCGCATGAGTTAGTATCATTGAGGATAGGTGGACACACGAATGCTTTTATGGATGAAAATCATTTGTGGGCCACTTCTAATTCAACATCATGCCAAATGAACCACATGCATAACCTATGACTTATGAGTGTTTTATTTGATACACTCATGCATACCAAAATGTCCATAATGTTGTAGCAGTTGAAATTGTTGATGATCTTATTCTTCTTGATCCTCCTCATCTTCTGCATTTAACTCCTGTCAGGAGAATATAAAGACTACACCTCCCGCTTAGCTTACTTCAAAAATCTGATACACATTGCCCACCCACCTTCTGTCTAAACCTAGTTAGGGGGAAGCTTGAGGAGACTCACTCAGCCCATGGTAGACTTGGTAGACAACATCTCGAATGAGGAAGAAGAGGACTTGAAGGAGGTCTTAGAAATCCAAATTTGATACCTGTTACAGAGCATAAATGAGAAAGTTGAGCAACATATAAAAAAGAAGACATAAACTCATTGTCTTAATGTTTTGGGTTGGAGGTGATGTCATAAGCTCTTATATATGAGTTTTTCAATAACTCATTAGTATCAAATTTTCATAATGTATACCTCCGTAAAAGATCCAACAATGACATTAGAACTTATAATTTGTCTTAATGGTTGGTTGAGACGAAAGACCTTTATTAAGATAAATAGTGATACAAGTAACTATCACTCTTGAGTAAGCTTTTGAAAGACCCAAGAAAAACATCTAAAAATTCCCTAAAATCATTGATTAAGATATTGCATTATAACATCAATATAAGATAACATTCTTAAGAAGTTTAATTTCACAAATATTCTTCACATGAAAATACATTTAAGTTTTTTAGTATATATATATATATATATATATATATATATATATATATATATATATATATATATATATATATATATATATATTTATATATATAAAATAATATATATATATTTTTATTTTATTATTTTTTTTTTTTTTTATTTTTT
>Ga0123342_1003638_pt1 | contig 24504 bp, 10 predicted proteins | sample Turbeawhitnodule_FD_89960 | JGI IMG/M metagenome (GOLD analysis project Ga0123342, IMG submission 89960) | Root nodule microbial communities of legume samples collected from Mexico - Turtle bean Mexico white nodule | ecosystem: Host-associated > Plants > Roots > Nodule | place: Mexico: Nepantla... | reverse complement strand
CGAAGGTTCTTCTGACATGTTCCCTTTAGTAGAAGTTGAAGTCAGTGACAACATTCAGACAATGTCTGAAAACAAAGATGGAAATCTTGATATGGATGATGTCGAAGAAGGTTCTTCCGATATATTGCCGCTAGACGAAGTTCAACTCGATGACAACATTCAGGCCAATCTTGATATGGATTATTTGCAAGTGGATGATGCAAACGAAGGTCCTTCTGACATGTTCCCTTTAGCTGAAGTTGAAGTCAGTGACAACATTCAGACAATGTCTGAAAACAAAGATGGAAATCTTGATATGGATGATGTCGAAGAAGGTTCTTCCGATATATTGCCACTAGACGAAGTTCAACTCGATGACAACATTCAGGCCATGCCTGAAAACAATGAAAGAAATCTTGATATGGATTATTTGCAAGTGGATGATGCAAACGAAGGTTCTTCTGACATGTTTCCTTTAGTTGAAGTTGAAGTCAGTGACAACATTCAGTATATGTCTGAAAACAATGATGGAAACCTTGATACGGATGATTCAAAAGAATGTTCTTCTGACATATTGCCTTTACTTGAACTTCAACTCATTGACAACATTCAGGCTATTTCTGAAAACAATGATGAAAAACTTGACATAGATGATGCAAAAGAAGGTTCTTCTGATATATTGCCTCTAGTTGAAGTTCAACTCGATGAGAACATTCAGGCCATGTCTGAAAACAATGAAAGAAATCTTGGTATGGATGATTTGCAAATGGATTATGGAAAAGAAGGTTCTTCTGACATGTTGCCTTTAGTTGAAGTTCAAGTTAATGTTGATAAGATACAGTTACCCTTGGATGGTAATTGGCTGTCCACAAATATAGCTTCTTCTGAAGAAAACAAGAAAACAAACTTGTCTGAGCATGCATTAAAAGGATGTGATGTCCGTACAGGTGAGCACAATACTTCCAATGACCATATTCAGGCCATGCCTGAAAACGAAGATGGAAATCTTTACGTGGATGAGAGGGCAGAGCACTTGCAAATGAATGATGCGAAGAAAGGTTCTTCAGACATTTTGGCATTAGTTGAAGTTCAATTCAAAGACAAAGTTGTATCTTCTGAATGCAATTCTTTTATAGAAGCGAGCAAAGACTCCTTTACAGATGTATTTGCTTGGAAACCTAAAGAGCATCGTTCAAGTGAAAGTTCAAGCTTACCAGCTTTAGATAATCTAGTCTCCAATACAAGAGTCCCACAGGTCTGTGAAATTAGTGTGTTGAACACTACAACTTTTTTAGAAGAAGCTGGAACTAATAATTTTGAGAAAGACGAGTCTCCTAATACCGACATGGAGCACCGGTCAAAAGGTGATATTTATTATGCAGAAGGCAGCAACAAAATAATTCATTTGTAAGTTTCTTAGTTCTTGATAATGTTTGATAATCACAGTTTGGCAATCCTTTTGTTTCTACTTCTAAGATACGGTTTTGATACTTGACAAGTTGAGTGATGCATGTTAATTTTTTGAATGGCAGGCAGGAATCTGCAACTAAAAGCAAGCAGGAAGTTCCTACATTGAAGCCTCCGCCAAATGCTGCTCCATTTTCTGACGAATGGGTAGCTGCAATTGAAGCTGCCGGAGAGGTGACAGATTTCTCTTGACGGAACTGCATATTTCTTATGACTGATTAATAGTTTTTTGCATGGCGCGATTTTTCATGTCAAGTAGTGTTGTCTTCCTAATTTCAATTCTTACCCTACTTCTATTTTTGGGCTTTAAACATCAATCTTTCTTTAATATCTATACTTTTGGTATGTTTCTGGTGAATGTTAATTTAGTCAAATTGTTTGTATTGCAAGTGGAAGAGTTGAATCAAATTTTTATTTCAGATTTAGCATCTAGGCAGTCTGTTCTTTTGAAATGTTAGATTCATTTTACACGTGGTGTTTGACAGGAGATCTTAACGATGAAAGGCGGTGCTGTACAAAATTCTCCAACTGAGAAGCCTCAGCACGAACCTGGTCCTTGGTCCCCGGTAAGGTTCATACTTCGTTCAATAAACCTGATTCAAATTTTAAACGTAGAGATCTAGCATGAACAATTTACTTTTTTTTAATCGGATAATAAAGCATAACTCACATACCAATGATTGTCTAACTGAATTGTGCATAAACAGTCTCTACTTTTTTGGTTTTAAGTAAGGGAAACCCGATCGAGATTTATATATGGAAAGATAACACAATTTTGACATGATGAGGTCACTTGAAACATCTAACGCGTAATGATGAATCGGCTTCAAACAACACGAACAAAAAAGAACTTATCCACTGATTTTAAAATGGTGCATAATCATGCCTTCGTAGTTTCAGAAAATATGAGGAATAACATAAACCCCTTTTTGCTGTTGGAATTCCTGCGATTATTTTGCACATTATAATTCGGATAGTATAAAATTTTGGAACTTTTCTACATTCTTTATAAAATGCATTTTCATTAGCTTTACGAAATGTAACATCAAAATCTGCCCAATCTCTTATCTATGATGACATGATAACCAACTCAGTTTCTCTCTTGATTCATCTTTATTGTTAACAATAATCTTGTCTAGTTGAACATCTTAAGAAGTTGCATTATTTGTTGCTTTTCCTATTTCCTTCTTTATCTTCTTTCTTATCTCTATACTTTGTATTTGACATTATTGTGTATTACTTTAATTTCTTTGTTTTATTTTGGTTTTGGCAGGTGAGGCGTAAGAATCAATCCATTGGACCCTTTGATTGTACCAAACACAATGTGCAGCATTCCAGTCCATAATGATAAAACTGAGATTTAATCTTATTAATTACTAACCATTTTTTCTTTGCTCGAACCAACCCTTCAGCAGCTTCACAAGTTCGAAGACGTTGTACGGAGCAAAGTGCTACGCATATAGAATTGCCAGTTACCATAATTATGCCATACTCTGAACATAAATAAATAATATTCTAATTCTGATTGTTCTCGAATTGTAAATGACATTTGTGTTCAACCTTTTACATAGAGCTTTTGCTTTTAAACTTTCCCACGAAAATACAAGGTGAGACTAATCTCCGTTTTGGTGTCACACAAACTCCTGTTCTTTCATCATATTTAGGAGATTCAGTTATGTTGGAAGTATTTCACATTTCCGTCTGTTTTGTCACTATTTTTGTAATGAAATTTAATGACGGATGACAAATAGATTTTGTGCATTTTTTTATTAAATTTGAGGGTTTTTTTAAATCTTCATTTCTTTCCTTTAATCTTTTTGTTAGCAGATTGATATTTCGTGTTTCTTTTTTGGATATTATTTTTTTCGCGCATTTTCCCCCTTTTTTTGGTACGATGCTTTCATTGACTGCCTATAACAAGAATTTAATTTTTTTTTCATAAATATATTTTTTACTAAGAATGGCTTACACGTGAATTTTTTTGGGAGGACATCGATGTTTCATAGAGTCCATGTTTATGTTCTATTTGATATCTATCTTCATTCTTTTCAACGACTTTTTCTGGCATTCTACTTTTCACCCATTGGTGTCCACTTTCTCACACTTGTGCACATTTGTAACATTGTTCTCCATTGCTGTTTAGAGTTTTTGGTTCATCATTCTAATGTCCTCCTTTTAAACAACCATGGGAAGATAAAAATGAGGTTATGAAAAGATATCAAGTAATACCCTCAAGCCTTTAACCTTCTGTCTGCACACCTCGGTTAGCATTCCTTCTAAGATACAAATTAACCTACTTTTTTTACGAGCCTGATGTTATAGACAGATTAAGTAGTGTATGGAAAAAGCGGAATAAACGTAGACATAATATTGTAAGGAGACTCGTTATTACAGAAATATGGTAATGTAAATCAATATATCATACTTAAGACACACATTAAACTTGAAATTAGAAATGTCAGACGAAGGTTCATCCATTAAATTTTCTGAACCATTACAGGAACTACTTCTCTAAAGGGTTTGCTCACTGAATGAAATCCACTATACAGATAATATAGCAGAAAATAGCTAAAATTAAGGTACAAGAAGTTACAATGCAAATAACTTAGGCAGGATACATGATGAGTTACCCAAGCCCAAAAGAAAATAAAAATAATAATAATAACCCATCAGGGTTAAAAAAAATTATGGAGCTTAATATCGTTGCATGGCACTTTACAACAAAAGGGCACTCATCAAGACGTAGTTGCACCTAACTAGTCACACAGATTGAATAAAATACCTAGGGAGCTTGGTTGGTAACAAGATTGAATTTTCATTCAACTTGATACTTTTCGTGCTTGTAAGCAGGGAACTTGGTGATGAAAAAATTGAAGACGAATTTTTATTTTTCCTTCTAAGATACAACAACTTACAAGTCCTTGAATCTTTCTGCTTTAAGCATAATGAGGATTGAGTGCTAATGCTTCCCTGTATATCATCTCTTTTATTTGCTCTTCATCCAATTGCTGTTGCTCAAACTCAAATGAGAATGGTTCCATGCAGATTGGTTCATCAGCTACATCATGCAGTTTTTCAAGGTATGGATGGGCTAGTGCTTCTTCAACTGCCAATATTTAAACAGAAATAAATGAAAATTTGCCCAATTTTATTCAATATGTGGCTTTGCACATATCATCAATGTTCAAAATGGAACTGCATTTTGCTTCGTCTATCTACGAATTTATAAAAAAAATTAGTGGAATGGGAAAGGTACCTGTAATTCTTTTGGTGGGATCAATTGTCAACATTTTATCAACGAGATCAATGGCTGCGGGATGAACATGGGGGAAGACCTGAGCTAAAGGTTGGCGAGGATATTGAGGAAGCTGTCTGATATATCTTCTTGCGTCTTCATTTTTCACTAACCCAAGGTCAGCATCGGTTGGGGTACCAAGAAGCTGTGTGGATAAGACAGGAAGAGTAAGCATGGAAATAAAATTACTTTTTTAAATTGAATTATTGACTATATCCATGATATTAAATAACTTGAAACATCTCATCATCAAATTTTAAGTCATTGTTTCGTTTTGTCTTTTCAATCTCACCTCTGTCAATAGGCGCATCTGATGCACATGGTCTTTGCCTGGAAACAGAGGCTTTTTATTCATAAGCTCCATGAAGATGCAACCAACAGACCACACATCTATCGCAGAGGTGTAATCTGAGGAGTTCAACAATAATTCGGGAGCCCTGTACCATCTTGTGACTACGTATTCTGTCATGAAGTCACTTTCCAAAGTTGGTCGCGCAAGACCAAAATCAATAATCTTCAAGTCGCAATTAGAATTCAGCAACAGGTTGCTCGGTTTTAAATCTCTGTGGATTATGTTTGCAGAATGTATGTACTTTAGCCCACGAAGAATCTGATACAAGAAGTACTGCAAGTACAAGAGCATCCAATCATCAGCAAAACAAAAGGTTCCAATTTGAAAACATTGTAATTATGATACATATAAATTAAAAGAAAAATAGATTGAGAGAGCACTCACTTGGCAGTGCTCCTCCGACAGACTTTGATTAGAGCGAATGATGTGATGAAGATCAGTATCCATGAGTTCAGTGGCTATGTAGACATCATTAAACTCTCTACGCAATGGTGGAGGAATAACATCTCTCAAAGCAATTACCTGTTATCCAAACAGACATTTTAATCACAACAAAGTAGACACCGCTTTTATATTCTATTAATTGAGACTTTGATAACTTTCACTACAGTGAAACCTTAAAGCCGTTTCAACACAACCAACTTAGTATTCGTAAGTTAAATTAAATTCAATGTTATGAATAGCAAAAGTTTATAACCAAATCCCAGAAGCATGTCATCATGTGTTCCCCCAAATTAGGAAGTCATGGTCAATCTCGGGACTTTACCCTGTTAAGTCCCAAGAAACTTGTCGCCAGTCACATGTATTGTACCGGCATTTTATGCTTCTACAACTTTTCGTAAAAAAGTTATATGAAATCTCATAAAAAATAGGTTTTAATTTCTTCATTACTCTGTAAAAAATGTCAACTTATGGTATAATTTTGAAGATGCTTACTGTAGAATTCAACAATTTTATCATATCAAGTTGTAATTGTCATAATTATAATGAGTTGAATTTCTATGTACTGTTATTTTGTTCAAAAGATTGATAGGATTGTTATGATAAATATATTATAACTATATATCAGGATAATTCTGAGTCCATACGATATTTACAGAATTTTAATTGATTATAAAGTGAAATTTTCAGTAAAATACGTGGCACAATCAAAACAGTTTAAGAAAAAAAAAATTACCCACCAAAACCAAGCATGTATTAAATTTGTACCATATGAGGATACGATATATCTGTAAGTCAACTACAAAGGAGAGATCACTCACATTTTCATGATCTAAATGTTTAAGAAGCTTAATCTCACGGAGCGTTCGCTTAGCGTCCATGTGATTGTCGAAAGCGTTCGCTATCTTCTTAACAGCCACCAGCTCATTCGTCTCCGTATTCAACAGCGAGCTTCAAAAACCACATCAACAAACTATTCAGATTTCATAATCTCACAAAAACGTAAAGAAACATCAAAATCAAACACTCACGCACTAGCTAACTTCAATCACAACCGAATCCGAATCATACAATCAGAGAACCACACAATCTCTCGATTTAACCAATCGCGTTTCCAAAACCACAATAAGTCGAAGAAAACGAAGCAGTACCAAACGATTCCGTACGCGCCGCGTCCAATAGGCATGATCGGAGGACGGTACTTCGTCGTAACCTCGAAGAGATTGCCGAATATGTTGTACTGAATGAACTGTCCGCCGTGCGTCGGAACCGCCGGAAAATCGGCGACGCCGTTCGGATTAACTCCGGCCATCACTTTCTCTCTCAATGAAACTTTCTCTCTCTAAAAACCGTTTGGAGAATCGGAGAAGAGCGCTTTCTCTCTCTTCTCACACGCGAACCGCACCTCCAAACTCTCTCCCTCTAACAAACTTTCTCTTTCTAGAAACCGTCAAAGAAAAAAAAGGATGAAGATGGAGAGTGGAAAAAGCGAGTGGAGCGGTTTTAACTTAAATAGTGTCCAACCAACGAGTCAGTCACCGAGTCAGTGTGTGTGTGCGTGCGTGCATACGTGTAACTACTTTCGCTCGGTCAACTCGGCTGGGTAAGCACGTTGAGTTTTCACTCTTTCGGAGCAGGTGCCAGGAAGACGGTGCGAAAACGCACCATGGGAAGAAAAATAACCGAACGAACCACACGCGCACACGTGCCACGCGTTTGGGACTCCATCGGACGGCTCACGCTTCAGCCGCCTCTCATCTACGGCCACCGTTTGTTCAATTATTTCAACAGCCATCAATCTTTCTTTCTTCTTCTATTATTACGTGATTTGTATTGTATGCTCGTCAAAGCCACCTCGTGGATTTTATATTAAAGATTTAAATAATTAAATCATAAAAATAAATATCAAATGTTATCCTCAGCCTGAAGAGACTGAATAATTGAGTCACAAGCGTGTAACTATTTTGTGCAAATTTTGACTCGTGCCTATTTCCATATATTTAACATATAACTAATAAAATTATGTTTCGGCTTTTGGACCCTTTCGTTCTCTGAATATTTAAATCTTGGTTAAATTATTTTTTACTCAAGGATAATTGATTAGGTTAATTAACAATTCCACTATTTCTTAATCTATCACTAACAACCACATTAGATAAACCCGTGGCAGTGACAATGCCAAAAAGTCCACTACTTTAGGTCTCGTTTATGTTCTTTGTTTTCTATAACTTTTTTAAATATTTTACAGTTGAATTATTAGATTACATATCTATTGGTTTATGGTTTAAGTGTTGTGTCTAGACATTTTGTACATTATTTGAGAAATTTACGAGTCGTTTAAAAAGTTGTAGAAAAACTATAAAAAAATGACAGGTAAATAAACATTCAGAAAGTTTTACAAAACATAACTTAGATTTACCTTGAAGTAAAAAAGATGGCATTTAAGTAATGTAGCAATTAAATTGTGATTAAAAAATACTCTTTGATATTATTCTTCAAGCAGTGATTGAATAACTGAAGTTACTATTGGTCAACCTTTTCAATCTACGTCAATAAAGAATCTTCCCCAAATCCCCTTATATACTTCTCCCTCAGCATAATATTTAAATTAACACTAATCTCGGGTTTAATAAATAATTAAGAAAAGGTACAACATTTTATGAACTTTTTATGCTTAAATAAAGATACTTAAATTTTCGCGGAACATTTCTCGTGTTAAAATTATAAATTGACCAAGTTCACACCTTTAAGAATTTAGTATGATGAAAAACACTTAATCAAGTTCAGACCTTTTAAAAAATTTAATAAGTTAAATTATTTTTTCTTAAATTAAACATTTCTAAAAATTTTGATAGAAAAATTACTTTTCTTAGATTTTTAATTACATTATATTATGTTAAAATAGTTAGTTTTTTATGAAAATAAAATATAATCAATAATTTTAATTTAATGAGAACTTAATAAACTTGCCCATATTTTATTAATTCGAATATTGAGATTTGAGAAGAGAACCATTTTTTGTTTAACTTCCTAGGACAATTTAATATTCCGAATAGCAATTTTGTTTTAGAAAGTAGAATAGTTCAACGAAATCAGTTTATAGAAAATGTTAACTGAAAAATAAAAATGTTTAACTATAAAAAATTTCAAAAAATATTTCATTTTAACAAATATACCTCCTTAATATATCCCTAAATTCTAAACTCTAAAATATATTAAAAATTTAAATTTCACATTATTTAAAGAATAAGTTAAATGTCTTTTAGAATAAATTTTAATAGAAACAAGTTAGATTACACTTTATTTTTAGGGGTAAATTACATAAGGATCCCTAATATTTGTCAAATTACATGTATACCTCTTACCTTTTTTCATTATTACAATGACTTTCTTTAGAGTGGTGCAGTTATAATGTTAAAAAGGGTATAAATGTGCACTGTTTTTAAATTTATGAGGTGTATGTGTATTTTCAAATTTAAGAGGGTACATTGTAATGAAAAAAGAGAAACGATATAATGTTTTTATAACAAACGACATATTTGTAAAAGATTTTGAAAAAAATTATATATAAAAGTATTTTGAGAAAAATTTAGAAAGTGTTAGTGTTCTTTAGTCCCTTTTTTAAGAAAGTTTTTTGACGGATTTCTTTTACAAGATTTTCAAGGAAAAATAGTTATTCAAATATTTATATTGAAATATTAAACTCAATCTTTATTACTAATTTATTTTTTAATGAGAACTTAATGAAACCCACCAGGATCATTTAGTTGGATAAAAAGAATAACAAGACACACAAAAAATCAATTCATCCACTTAAAAACTCTTAGGCAAAATCAAATCTTTAAATATATATAATTCACTAACAAGAATCACGTCTTTTGTCATTGGACCAAATACATGATTAGACAAAATAACATCTTCAAATGTGTTATTTGATTAAAGGCTCAATACCAAGACATCGAAATACTAAATATATGTGACACGTAAGAATAAGATATCAAAATGTATTCAAATAATTATGCAAACTTGTGTTTTTAAATGTATAATCTGATCAATTACAAGTTATCAATCGTTGTACCAAACATGTAATGAAAAAAAATCATAATATATGTATTTGAATCTTGTTTTCATTACTTGTACATATTTCAACTTATAATCAAAGATGCAAGTTAATACAATATTCATAACTTAAAAAGTACTTCAAAATACAATCTCGAGAGACTGACTCTCGAATCAATTAAACACTTAGACTCTTCACAATAAGCACTTGAGGCCATCCAATTGAGTGTTAGGAATCGAGTTATATATGTAACAACCTTTTTGGAAGGTCAATTGAGATTTAATCATTGTGTACCCAACTATGAATGTACACTTTTATTAAAAAATCTGAAATAAGTAACAAACCCTGGACATAAGTGAATACCAATTTTGAAGTTACACACATCTCACTACCAACAAAATAATGGTATCTTGATATATTTAACGTTTTAGTCTGAGTTGCTTCATCTTGTTTGTGGTACTCTCACATTTAAATTCTTTAAGTAAACACACCAATAATATGTTTTAAATTTTTAATTAATTGCTACAGATGACAAAAAAATTAATTAATTTCATATGAACATTGGACCAAAACCTCAATGATTTAAATTAGACTATATTGTCAATAATAAATAGGAAAATGATATTTGACCAAAACCTCAATGACTTAAATTAGACTATATTGTCAATAATAAATAGGAGAATGATGCTTTTGAAAACCTTAGTTATATTCAATTCTTAATAGTTTTATACAATTCTTAATTCTTAATAGAGTTATATACAAATCTTAATAGTTAATATAATTCTTAATAGTTATATAAACTTTTTATATGATGTGTTTAAATATAAATATATATAATAAAAAATAAATTCATAAATCTAATTGTATAAAAAATATGATTTGACAATGTATCATTACCCTAATAAATCCCAATCCCAATTTTAGGTTGGAGTAAAATGTTTTGGTATAAATTGATGTCTTTTAATATTTTAAAAGTTAAATCAAAGACTTAAAGCAATATTATACAAACATAATCGAATAGAACATACTTTATTTCCCTTATTTTCTTACATTAAAGAAGCACGACGTCTTCCATGTATAAAATGCACACAACCTTATTCTCGACCAAGGTTAGCCAAGAAAACAAATAAGCCATCATTTTCAAGTCAGCCCAAAATTTCCATTAAGATGAGATTGGACAGATGGCCATTATTTTAAGACAACCTCGGTCTGAAATCATTGTTTAGTTTTATAGGCACTTGTATAAAAGGCTCGAAGTAAGAACTTGTATAGAAAGGTCTAATTTAGCTATTTTTGCGTTTTAACTCTAGCAAAATACAAAAGGCCACCTAATAAAGAAAAAATAATTAATCAGATATCCCTTTAGCTAAATAACAATTGCTATTACTGTGTTAACTAGCAAAACACAAAAGTACAAATAATAAATAAACAATAATTAATCAGAAATCGTAGCTAAGATAGGTCTAATTCTAACAAAAGCAAACGCACAAAAAGCCACATAATAAGAACACTGATTATAAAATAGTACGCATGAGCTATCTATATAGAACGAAGAAAGGACATGAGGTACCAATCAGTTCAACCATTAACTCTTAGCAATGTTATTTGACAAAAGGATCAACTAAAACAAAGGGGAAAAAACAATCCAACTTGCCAATGGCGAAATAAAGATTGGGCAAACACACCCTCACATCGACATTAAAAACCATGTCCTTAGATCTCCAACCCCCTAAATGTCGTTTAGGCTTCAGCAAACCTGAGGAAAATTTCATAAATCCTATCAGAACCCAATTGATAACACAGGAACTTCACAACATAAGTAAAGCGAGACAAAGGAGCTTTAAAGAACAATAAGCTAGACAAATAAGCTTTAAAGAACAATAAGTCTGCATATCAAGACTTACCCAAGCTCGGAAAGCTTTTGGTGAGCAACTGCGTAATCAGCGAAGAAGGCATCTTCGTCCTGAAATCATCAGTAAACCAAAGATTAGATACTTGCTTCATCAATTTTATAGCAATGTTGAGATGATTATGAAATATACACACCGCAGCATATTTGTCAACAAGAGGGCGGAATACAGGGTCAGACAAAAGTGCCTTGTCAGAGGGCAGCTGAAGGAGGCCTTCCTTCTCACCGCTCAACAACTCCCTAAAACATTTGTGGACATCAAAAAGGAGTTAAGGAAGAGTTTTACATAGGAAAGATAAGACTAGTCTTGATAAAAGGCGATGCGAGAAACATAAGAGTACTCACTTGAAGTATGAGTTGTCAAAAATAAGAGGGTTTGAGGTCCACGGTCCCTCAAATCCAGAACGCTCCTTGTGTGCCGCTCCCTGCAAAATACATCTGTTAGACTTGCACCAGTAAGGCTACAACTTTAGTTGCTTCACTTTTAGGTGGAGCAGGGCAGTGCAATTTACAATGTGGCTCGTATAACATTCAAAAGAACACAAGTTCACAGTCATAACATACAATGGTGTGACCACCAGATAGAGCAACAATATCCTGGTCACTAAGTCCCATAGCCTTGCCGAACACATCTCTAAGGTGATCAGACCCTGCAACAGTCAGGAACCCAACCGTAAGCAAAACCACCACTACGGATCGCAAAGATCTAATCACAATCAATCAAACAAAGTACTGACCCTTGGTTGCATCAGGTAGGCGACCCTCTGGTGGTGGCTCTGGCTTGTCCTGATCAGAAGGAAAATAGCGCCATTAGCCTCGTATTCGATCATTAAATCACTCACAGAATAATACCAAACCAAAATACCGTATTTAATTTAAATTTCGCGTGCATAATAATCCAAGAACAAAAATTGTTCGGAGCAGAGTATTCAAGTAACCATATAAGAAATAAAACCAACGTAATTCAAGGAAACAAATTCGATGCAGTTAAACTCATTCAGTCACACCATCAAATGAAAACCGACGGAACATATTATAGATGTGTGCACTATCTAAAATTTGATGAAATAAAATATGAACAGCATGATCTCCATCAAATAGTTTAAAAACTTTTAAATACGTGAATGGACAATGTTGAATGAAGGCACAACTACGATTTATACTACGAGCAAATGAAAATTCAAAAAAAAAAAAATCATATCATTTTATTAAATAAAACTGTTATATAACATCAATACTAATAATAATAAACAGGCATAAAATACAGTAAAACATACAATATTATACCTCTCTTCCAGGGTAGAAAGGAACTTCGGGTCCACCAGTGACCTCAACCCCTACAACGCCAGCCAACTGCGTTTTACATAAAAGTATCATTAAACGCAAAACCTCAAAAATAATAACAATTTCTCAGATCTAAAAAATCAAATAAAAAATTTCGAGCAATGAATTCTCACCTGGTAAAAATCTGCGTAGCTCAAGATAGGGAACTCCGCCTTAAGTGGCTCCAAAAGCCTAACGGCGATATCGAGACCGTTGTTGGCACCGTGAGCGAGTTCGGAAGGGTGCTTGATGGTTCCGAAGGGACCACCGGTCTTCGTGCTAACGTCGAAGGTACCAGCAGAGTGCCATCTGCACACACAACGCACCAAAACACGTCAAAACGACAATATAGAAAGTCAGAGTCGTGCGTAACAGTGATCTAACTCCAAACGACAGAACGTACGCCAAACGAAGCATTAGAGGAGCGCATCTCTTCTCAGCGATGAAGCCTCTGAGCTTCCTCTTGGCCTTCTCAATGGCCTTCTGGTAATCGGCGCTCACGGAGGGGTAAGACTTTCCCATGGCTTACGATTCTGAACAAAAATGAAAAATCAGCCACATAAATCCCATGAACGAGAAATTATGTAAGAGAAAAACGAATCGATTAAAATGTGGATCGTGAAGAGAATCGACGATTTGTGCTATCTTTCGAAAAAGATTTCAGCGAACGAACCTTGAAAATTGAAAAGAAATGGAACGTTAACCCTTTTGGCACGAGCAGACCACAAGCCTCAGTGAGTAATGCAGCTGAGAGGGGGGAAGGTAGATATAATGGGGAGAAGCGGAGAAAGTTCTAGTAGGTGATTGTGAACCATTGGATTCTTCTGATGTGCGGTTTTTGTTGATTTAGGAAATTAACGGCTGAGATGGATTTGCACGTGTAAATTACATGGTGCAGGTCGTGGGGTAGGTGGGAAAAGCTTTTATGACTGACCAGTATAGAGAAAAGGAAACAGAAAGGAGAATGGGATTGCAAAAGGCCATGGATTGGATTATGATCCTCTGTAGTTGTAATTGGAATTGCATCAATCACAACCATCAAATTATTTTATTACACAATCAACTGATCTTATATTATTTTTAATTAATTGCGATCGTTGGATTTGCGTGAATGGTGTGAGGTTTTCTTTGGCAGCTGTAGAGGATTAGGTTCCTGATTGGGTTATTGTTTTCGAAAAAAGTGAGAACGGATTTCCTGGCGTTATGCCATAAGCCATTTGACCATAAAATTCTGGGATAAATGACGAATTTACCCTCGTTGACGGAAAGAGCACACTTTGTGATGTGTCAATGTTACCATACAAAAGCAAGTTTTGCAACTAACTTTTAGAAAAGAAAAAAATAATATATATACACAATTCTAAGTTAATTTGTTCTTAATAAAATGTTTATTCTCAAGCATTTTTAAAAATAATAAATAGTGTAAATAAAACCTTTCAAACAATTATATGTAAATTATTATTTTTTTCAGTAATTACTAGTAAAGAAATTAATTGTCAAACATATTTTTAATATTTGAAGTGATGCTAATTTTTTACATTCGTATCAAATTTCATATTAATTAAGTAAATAAAAAAAATTACACATAACTTAAAATTGGCGTTCAGCGCGAGACTCCATGTAAGGGTATTTTCGGAATTGAACATCAAATATATAAACGGAGCGGGTAGGCTTGCGTGGGGAACTAATAAAAATATTCAAAGTTCTCAGTGTGAATGCGTTCCACTGCAGAAGATTCCATTTTGGGCAATATTAATGTCACCCGTTAGGCATAGTCAGTTCCACACTCCTTCCTTTGCTGAAGTAATGTGATGCCAACGTGGATATGTCTGACTTTATTTAATTAAAAAATCTCTAATTAATGTAATTATAAACATCAAATTAATGTGATGATGAAATTCAAAAGGCAAGATAGTGTTTGTTTGTTATTTGTTAATGGTAATCTATAAATAATTTTCTGTTTTATATAAATTTATTATTTCATAAATATCTATTACCGTTATTGATATTCTATCATTTTTGCATTAAATATTTTTTATATTATAATATCTAAAAAGGTAAAGTATCACTGGGGTACCAGGTCACAATAGTGGTGATCCTGAGATAACTTTTTTATTTTATTGGAGTAAAGCGGTTCATGGATAATATATATCAGTAATTATGATTGATATTCAATAATTTTTCCAAAAGATGTTTTGTAATTATAAAACTAATAAAGGTAAACTATCATGGTGATCCTGGAATAAGTTTTTATTTTAATGTGGCAAAAAAAACTAGAAAGGTAAACATTAATGAATCTAGAAGAAAATGGCAATGATTCTGAAATAAGTATCTGTTTTAATGGAACTAGTTTTTTACCCTTCCAATGCAAAAACAATAAATAAGATTTTAAGCACGAAAATATAAAATAATTAATTATATTAACTTAAATAATATTTTTATGATTGAAATATTTAAGAAATGTAATAAAAATAAACCTTAATATTTTAAGCAGTAAGTATACAATTTTATAGTTAAATCATCGTGATTAAAAATTATACAGTGTCTTCTCTCTCTTAAATTCTTAGAGTATAACATATAGTTACCCATATGTAAATACAAGTCATGTATATAGTTTTGTCCTGGGTCATTTTTGTTGTGGAAAATTCATGCTTCATTCATAGCAAATGTTTGTTAAGTATGACCTATTATTTTGTAAATTAATACAATTTTACTATCTCTTTGTTTAATCTTGAGTTGCATGTTAATATTATTTAGTGAGTAATACATGGATTTATGTAAAAGACATTTTTGTTACAATTTGAAATTTTATGATATTAGAATCCCTTTGTAATTCTACTTTTAATGACACTGATTGATTGTCATGTATTTTTGTTTTGAAATTAATTATAAATTAAAAGAAAGTATAATTATGGCAATAGGTAAATCTAATCCTCTTATCTGGTTGTCACTTATATTTGAAAATAATGGAGGCAATTGCAAAATCTTTCACTCTCTTCTCTCTTTGAAATATAAAGAAAAAAAAGGTTGCACCATGATTTGCTTAACGTGACGGGTGCAAGATCAAAAGTGGGGGATTGTAGGAAGCAAAAGCCTCTTAAGTTTTGGTTATTTGTGGAAAGTCAATTTCTTCTTCCACCTCCATATTTTCTTCCTTCACCTCCCTAAATCTTTCAGTTCCAAAATACCCTTAAATAAAAGGTGTAGGATTTTATTTTTTTTCATTTTCAAATTGTATAATACGTATACCTTCCTAACTCTAAAATTTAGAATACAAAATGTATTCCAAATTATAAATTTTTAAATTTTAGAATCCCGAAAAAATGAAAGAATGGTGTCAATGAAAAAAATGAAAAAAGAGCAAACTTGTCATTTGAGGTCTTATATGGAGGTGCAAAAAGAAATTTTCTTGGGAAAAAAAGTCCATAAAACCTACGGCCCCATTCTGAGACGTTACCCATGTGATAAGTAATATTAAGTATTTCTCTTTTAACAGAATGACATGAGGTATTAATCAACATGCATAATATATATTTGTTTTAAAGAAAAGATTCACGTAAAATATTAAGAAAATTAAGTACATGAGATAGTCACCTCATACAACAGTAAACGTTGTAAAAACATGCATGTATCCTAAATTTATTTGGGATTTTTAATTTTAACACAATTACTTAAAATTTAAGTATTAATACAATGTGTAACCTAAATCTTATTGTATTTTAAAACAAGGTAAAGGATATAAAGACTTGGTGGTATAATTCAGATAAAATATGAATATTTTATTATTTAAGTATAAATTTATAAATAGAAAAAAACAATTGTTTAAACTTCATTTCAGAAAACAACCATCTTTATAAAATACTTTTTTTCACTTTCTATTAGATTCAAATCAAGTATGTTAAATCAAAACTTGTTTTGAAGTAAGTTTTTCTTTACCCATTTTCTTGAGTTGGTTTTAGGAAATTTTTCATGCATGAGACTGCAGGGTCTACATGTGGCCTTCTAAGACAAAAATGATATTTGTTGGTCTATAATTATAAAAGCATGTTCAAATTATTGTTCAAAGTTTTTTTGTGTACTAGTTTAACTTTTTGTGTGATATAAAAGGTTAACATGTGGCCTTCTAAGACAAATATGATCTTTGTTGGTCTATAATTATAAAAGCATGTTGAAATCATTGATCAAAGTTTTTGTGTACTATTTAACTTTTTGTGTGATAGAAAAAGTTAAAAGTTTGATTCTAAGTAAACAAACTTTTTTTATGAGCAAATAAGTAAGCAGGCTTAAGTAAGGGAGTTATTTTTGTTTTTTATAAAGTTTTAGAATAAATGATATGGATGTAAAAGAATTTAGTTATAATATTTTGATTTATATGCATGAATTGTGTTTTATTAAAAATATATAAATGTTTGAAATGAGGTAGATTCTTATTTTATTTTTTTATTTTTTTAATAGAGGAATATTTTAGAACACTTTGGATTCAATACTATTGTTGAAATATTTATATAATGGAGTTTTGAATATGATTTTTTATAAGAAACTTCCATTAGATATTATGAACTTATATATGAGTTAAATGAGAGTGCATGTTATATTCGAGCAAGTTATAATCAGGTTGGAGTTGTCTAAAAATTGCAAATTGTTATATTAATTTTGGGTAAAAAAATTTAAACAAGTTGATCCTCCTACATGAAATTGATTTTCTTATATTTTTGTTCAAGTGAAAGTACAATAGAAAATAATTGTTTGCTCTTAACTTCATTTTTTATTAGCGAAAATGGAGTAGAAAATTAGTATTGCTCTTAACCTTATTTTTGCTAAAGCGAAAATAGGACATAAATTCAACATTGTTCTCGAATATATTTTTGCTCAATCAAAGTAATTCTTGCTCAAGATAAAAAAAACATTCTTATTTTGTCTCATTAATCGATTGAATGTGAATGTTAAATATAAAAGTAAATATATTATTGATTTGTATATTTGATTGAACTGTGTTGTATTTAAGTGATTTATATTATATGAAAATGGTTGTTGAAATGATAATAGTTGTATGGGTATTAGGTCACAAATCTCAAATTATATGTGAACCATTTTTTGAGTTGTGTATTAAGTAAAGATACATTTTTTACAACTAATAGTTTAAGTCACATAAGCAAAAGTATCAGGGGTGGGTGAGAAGTTGATGGATGAGTTCTTTCATGTTGTGATATTGTATATGTGTGATTAAGTTGTAATCAAATTACCATGATCCATTATTTTTAGATCCGCTTGCAAATCTAAGTATTGTTTGAATCAAATGTTAGTATTTTGTGGGACATACTTAATATGAGTTTTTTGAAAGGTGTCAGTTGATATTTCATTGGTTGAATATTCTTTCATACATAAACTCATTTGTGATTTATATTTGTTGATATGTTTGTATTAATGAAATGTTTTTATATTGGATTGGTTTGAAGCTATGTCAATCATAATTTTGTTTCATACACATTTGTGTTATGATGAACACTTGTTTTAATAGTTTACCTTGATATTTTTTCTGTGTGTGATGAGTTATGATTGTATTATGTACACAAGTATATATATGTTCAGGTGCATGAACAATATTTAAAATATAATAAAAATCTAATTAGATTATCTTTTATAAATATTTGTATTTATATATATATATATTATTTTTTGTTGTATTTACGTTGTATTTTTTAAATATTTATTGGTTTGTAAATGACCTCTCTCGGGTTATATTATATGGTTTATGTTTGATGAGAGTGTTACATTATAGTATTAGAGTTGTTGATACTTACGATGACATGAGAAAAATGAGTTTGTTATGTTTATTTTGTGTAAAAATTTGTTCAAGTATATTTTAAAGACATAATTAGAAGTTTCTACTTGAATAATTTATTTTGAAATTTATTGTGTGAATAAGTTTGAAAATTAAAATAAAAAATGATAAAAAAAAAATCACAAAACATATAAATCTTTAAAATTATTTTTAAAAAAATATTACAAAACTAAAAAATAGTTATTTTCTTTTTATGAAAAAATTTAAATGTTTAAAAATATACTCTAGTTATTTATTTATTTTCATCTTTAAAAAAAATTAATTCAAAAAAGAGTGAATACATTTTGGACCTAACCCATTTTTATTATATTTTATTTTACCTTTTAAAAAAATTGTTCTTAAAAGGAGTTGAAACCAAGAGAACGATTTGAGCTGTTTCTCTACCTGCTCGGTCGGTCGGTCTGCACTTCTATTTCTCTCTAAGCAAGTTTTTTACTCTCCTTCTCTCAATCTGCCTCTCGTCTCCACAAAATTTAGACTCGGATGGTACCTGCAGAAGATACTCGAGTCAAAATTTAGTATCCAATACTCGATACTATGAGTACGGTATAGTCTCACTAATCCTACTTAAACGTAATGGTATTTGTGTGATGTTAGTCGACGTAATGAATGATGTCGGATAATAATTTCATGATTTCGGTGGTACGGATCTTACCATAAAAATCATAGTAACCTCCATTCTTTCCTTAACCTCCCCTCTTCCCTTAACCTCACTCTGACTCTCATGAAAACACACTGATTCACGCTCTCTCTTTCTTCGCTCCCACTCGCTTTTGGGAACATTCCTTTTTATGTTTTGAGACCCACCTGCAATCAGCTTCATTCTCTGGCAGCAGTACGTTAGTGCAAATTTTTTCACGAAATACTCAATACTTCATAATATACACTCATAAATCATGATTAAATATAAAAACATATTTAACGTACAGTCATATATACGTTCTGGCCCAAATTACTGCACATGTATTCAGTTTCTGGCTTCAATCGTGTGTTATTTTGGAAGAAGGAGAATACAGGCATATGCTGAGTTTTGCTCCTCCTTTTGCTTCCATTATGCTTGGTGAGACCAACCCAAGGCCAAAAGATTTGCAAATGCATCAATGTTGGAGGTTGTGTTTGGTCACTTCTACGTTGCATGGGGTTACACTCTTTTTCTCTCTGTCTAGTACCAATTTCTGGAGCACCTTTTTCTCTATAAAGTGCTTTGCAATATTCACGTGCATATCATGGCCAACATTTGGTGCCAATTTTGAAAATTTGGTCTAATTTTGAGAATTCAAATTTGCATGCAAATTGGAAGTAGGTCCACGTAAATTAAAGAGGGAGAGAGAGCAAAATGGGCTACAGTTTTGTGTGTATTTCTTCCTGAATCCCTACAGTTTTCTTCCTCCACTCCTGCATTTTTTTTAAATATCCACATCACCCTTAACAGTTTTGAATGACTCCGAAATAGGGTTCTTTCAAACCAAAAGCTGCATCTGGAATAGGAAATCCGAAAGAAAAAAAATCATTCCAAAATATTATTTATGGAATACATTTTTTTTACTTCCAGAATCGTAAATCCATAATTTATAAAATTTGTTCTGGAAAATATGTTAGGGAAACATCCATAAGTCATTTTTAAAAGGGATAAAATAGTATTTTCCATAAATGATAGGGTGCAGAGAGAAAATTGTTGGAGTGCAGGGAGAAACACACCAGTTTTGTTTTAAACCAAACGAAAATCTGGACCAATTAGGCCCAGCGGTTTTGCTATTCGCCACTTGTTATTTATATTCTCATCCCCACTCCTTAAAAAATATATAGGCTCGTTCATTCGGCCCAGCGTTTCATTATTTACCACCCACTTTTTTTATATACACCATACTCTTTGAAAAGCCTGAGCCCATTCGTCTGGCCCAATATTTATACTTATTGTCATAAATTTTCTTATCCATACACTCACCAGTTTTCATTTAAGTTAAAAAGTTGGCTCAGCTCGTTCGGCCCAGAGTGTCTACTATTTGCCACCTGTTTTTAACACATGCAATCACCAACGTTTTTTTGTGAGAAAATTGAAATAAAAATATAATTTTGGCACGACGCCTAAATAAATTTTAGATATTTATGATATTTAATACGATTGTTTGAGTATTTGTATGATCATATGCATCATCTTATACCTTTTTCAAAAAAAAAAAATTCTTTAAATAAAATTCATGTAAAAACTGTCAAGAATATCAATGTATAATTTAAGCTACCTCTTTTATTGTATGATTTGTAAAAAATATTAAGTATAGTCGTTCTCACTATCTTATCCTCTAATTAGTGTGAATTGTAAAAAAGTTAAAATCCTAAAAATATATAAAAATATAAAAAAATAAAATATCAACATTATTTTTATCTATAGAACTACGTTGATCTTAATTTTCCATTTTAAATAAAGATAATTAGAACCAAGGTTAATCCTTCTCGAACCCAAATAAAAATATTTTCTTTATTTCCACATGCATTTTTTTTTCCAAAAAAAAAAATAAATGTTCTAAAAATTCACATTATATTTAACATATTTAACTAAATGTGTTTTATTAGGGCATGGAGTGTAAGGTGGTAATACATTTCTTACACGTAACCGACTCCTAAACCCTAAACCTGGCTTCACATACAATCCTTTTGATTTATCCATAGTTTTTGTAATAAATTATGGTAACGACTTCCTTTATTTTTTCAAAGTTTTTTCGCCGTCCCATTGTGACATTGGTTGCAACATTGTTAATGAAAATAATCGTATTAGAAAATATTGAATCTTGATGAAGTGGTGAGGTTACACAATCATAACTAAAATAATATGATTTTTTATCTTAATTTTGAAAGTTAAAATACATTTTAATTTTATATTTTGAATGGCTATTTATACATTGTGTATAATTTGATTTTAGTGTAATATGTTTCTTTCTTTTAAATGTTTGTATATAGATTTTAAAGTTGTTTTTTAAGTTAATGGTTTTACACCAACTTTTTTTTTATAGTCTTTTTTTCTATGCTATAGGTGTTTTGTTGTTGTCAATGGACAAAAGTTCCAAGTGAATATGAGATGCTTACCTTTGAAGGATTTATATATCATCTTCTAGATGAATGAATTTTCTATCAATTTCGCTTTAATAATTGATGGTGAATAGAAGATGATGTATTAAAATAAGAAGGACATGGAATGGATGTTTGCACAACGAGTGTGAGCTTGCCCTCCAAGACAGGAGTAGATTTTTTCTTTGATTTGGTGTATGGGGGTGGGGTTAGTGTCAATGATATCATACAAGATAACTCCAAATAAGTTAAATGGGCGATCAACCTTTGCTTTGTAATCCTTTGCTTTTTGAGTTTATTTATGTAATTAATATCGTTATGATGTCGGCATGCTATACCGATCGAGGCATTGGGTATCCTCATGACTTTGAACGTCTTTCAATAAAGGATGTCTACTGAACTCCCTTAGTCCACCAATGTCTTCTTGATGGTGAATTTGTCGATAGTCTACACCCTTGAAATCATCATTTGTAAAGGTGATGGGTGACATCCTCGGTCAGAATGTTACCACATTCACCTGGTGAACCGCTCAGAGGTGTTTTTTTGGAGCGTTGTTTGTACTTCCTACGCCGGCGAAGCCGTTAGCTATGGTGTTGATAACCTCTCGGGTTTCCTTCTTTCGGTTTCCCGAGGCGGATCATCCCTACGTGGAGGGTCGTCTCTTCTGGACCGACGATCCTCTTTGCGGTCCCGGTCGTCCCTGCTTCGCGGAGGTGACCGCCTTCTTTTGGCGGGCTCAACTTTGCGAAGGGAGTTCCTCGTATCTTGGCCACCCCTAATGAACCGACGAGGTGCCCGACTTGGATGAGCTCCTTAATCTTGTCCTTTAAAGTCTGACATTCCTCAGTTGAATGCTTGCTGTTCTGGTGATATCGACACTGTTTCTTTTGGTCGGCGTTGTTTGGGCTGGCCATCTTCTTGGGAGGAGGAATCAGCTAGGCACTGAGTGCCTCATCCAGGATGCTCCCCCCTTTCGACAGTCAGGAGGGTATATCTTGCGAACCGATTTTCTCGGTCTCCTCGGTTATCTCTGCGTCTATCACCATGCTGGCCTGATCGACCCTAACGATCTTTCTCATCTTTGTTTTTCTCCCCGCTCGCCTCGACTCGGGCCTGGTTGCGGAATTTTCTGAGCTCCTCCAGCTGTATGAACTTAGTTGATCTCTTCCTAAGCTCGTTAAGGCTGGCAGCAGTTTGCATGCATAAGTTATCGGCTGGTCCCAGTCGCATGGGCCGTTAGCATATGATGCATGGCAACGTCCGGGCTAAGATTCCGGATGCTCATTGCCACTTTGTTGAACCTATCAACAAAGGTTCTCAGCGACTCTCCCTTCTCTTGGCGGATGCCCACCAAGGCAATTGAGGTTAGGTGGTGCGGCCTGCTGGTGGTAAAATAAGTCTCGAACTTTGACATAAGTGTGGCGAAGCTGTCAATGAAGTTGGGTGGGAGCTTAGTAAACCAACTAAGGGTTGCTCCCTTCAGAGATGTAGGGAACACTCGGCACAACACCGCATCATCCGAGGTGTAGAGACTCATATGGGTAGTATAAGTGTCCATATGCTCGTCCGGGTTTGTGGAGCCATCGTACTGATCCCTGTTGAAACCTTTCCACTTATTTGGGAGTGGAACTTCAATGATAACATTGGTGAAGGGGTGTCGTCGGGCAGAGTTCAGCGTGACAGTCGTCCTGGCCGACCTGTTGAGACAAGATTCACCATCCATCTCATGGGTGGGAGCCTTGTCTCTGATCTCCTCAACCGATTTTGGGTTGAGAAGGGAGGTATAGGACCTGCCGACAACATTGGTCGGCCCAGCAGATGGTTCTCCCTCCACCAACTTCTTCTTCATCACTTCATTCTCCTTGCGGAGAGCCTGTATCTCTTGCTCGTTCTTCATAGTAATCTCTTCGGTCTTCTTCTTCATCTCGACCATCTCTCTCTGCAGAGATAGCAGCAACATCGCCTGATCGGATTCATTCATCCTCACCATGCTTCGGGTTGATACCATCTACTCTCGTTTTTCAACTAATTTCTCTCGATCCCACGGTGGGCGCCAATTGTTTCCTGCTAAGGAGATGATGTTAGAATATATGGCTTTAAACTAGAGGGGGGGTGAATTGTTTAAAGAGGGTTTTTGAAAACTTTTAAGTGAGAATCAATTGATAAAGAAAATCAGTTTTCCAAACACAAAGCAAAAAGCAACTGCACCAGAAAAACAATCGGTTGTTTCGCATAAACAATCGGTTGTTTATACCAGTTCACAAATATTAAAACTAAATTTAAAGAGTTTAAGGATAGAGAGAATGCACACAGATGTTTATACTTGTTCACTCTAAACTCAAAGCTACATTCAATCTTTTCATAAACCACTGAGGAATTCCACTAAGCAATCAAACCTAGATCACTTACACCACAACCAAAAAAGTGACTTTCATCCCTCAAGACACACACTTCTCTTGGCCAACACACCAACACTAAGAATGCTGATCTTGATCCCCTCAAGAACACACAACACTTCTCAGCAAACACACAAAGATACTTGTTCAACAAAATACAAGGATTACACTTGTTACAAAAGCAAATCTAAAATCAATACAAGCAGAAATCCTATCTCACACACTTTGATCAATGTCAATCTCTAAGCAATCTTAACTCTTTGAAAAACTCAAAAACTTGTGTTAATTGTTATTACTCAAATCTGTTTTTCTGAATATATTCAAAGATATTGTTTGTTGTCAAATCTTAACAAACTTATTCATTGCATTTAAAAGAT
>Ga0123342_1003637_pt1 | contig 24510 bp, 14 predicted proteins | sample Turbeawhitnodule_FD_89960 | JGI IMG/M metagenome (GOLD analysis project Ga0123342, IMG submission 89960) | Root nodule microbial communities of legume samples collected from Mexico - Turtle bean Mexico white nodule | ecosystem: Host-associated > Plants > Roots > Nodule | place: Mexico: Nepantla... | reverse complement strand
CCTCTTCACGTCCTAGACGCTCCATCCTTCTAGCTAGACGCTCATCATGGTCTAGACGCTCTTCATGGTCTAGTGTTGGGCTTTGGCTTTCATGGTTAGATGTGCTTGGCCCTCTTCCATCAGATCGGAAATCCAAACAGTAGAGCTGGGCCACGAGAGGTGGATCCCAGATCACACGCCAGTTATCAGTAAGGGAGAAGCCTAGATCACGAGGGTCCATGCGTGTAGAGTGGATGACGCGTTCAGGCGTCACACGAAGTGTAGAGCCACTGGAAAGATATGACTCGTGAGGGTCGCATTCCAGGGGTGAGCCGCATGCATGGCATGTGAACAACTAGGGCACTCCTAGAGGCGGGTGACCCCAGAGATCAGGTGCACGAGGAGGCACCCAGGTGATCAACCGCCAGAGGTTGCACTCTAATTAGGGACCCCACGTGCTAGGTTATCCTAAGAGTAAGGTAACAACAGTGATGGGCCCGCCCATCATAAAAATCCCATTTCGGGTAAAGAGGAAACCTTAGTTTCAGTCTATAAATAGCAAGGTACAAAACTTGACAAAGGCAATGCACTTGCGCCACAAAACACACACACAGTAGCAAGTTACACAATTTCGGTGTTTCCTAGCCCTAGTACTGACTTGAGTGTCAGAGTGCAAACAGCCTCTAGGGCACCCTTTGTCTTTGTGTTTTCAGGTGTTCATCACAGGAAAGGCGCGTGCGAACGTAAGGATTCTGGACGTGGGAGTGGCGTAGGCGCACGAAGGCGTTTCGAGTCAACCGGCATGAACAAAATGTAAATTCAATAAACAAATTATTTAATAACATTTAAATAAATAACTTACACAAATATCCTTTCTGATGAGATTCTTGTCTACTTTTGATACGTGGTCTCAGTCAGGGATCAAGATAGATACCTTAGATCGAGCTAAGACTCTCAAATAACTTACAAATTGAGCCTGATGCCCTACTAGTCTGAGGGTCTATTTGAATTGGAACCTTATTAATACCCATACGCCTAATCACAAGATTTCTCAGTCGTGTAGGGTCCTTAGTCTTCCTTGATGACTCAGCCATGTGATCGACCTACAAAGAATAAAAGCATGTTTAAGATATATATTTAATTAAATAAAACAAATTTTTAAATAGAAAAGCTAATAATAAACTACTTGATTTCTATTGTGGAAGTGTTAAAATGGTCTCTCATATTCCTTCATTGTGATCATGGCGTGTAGCATGTACTTCATTTACATCATTTTCGTCATTCAAAGGATGTAATTTTCTTGAGAATGAAGATTTGTCTACAAAATGGACCCTTGAGTCATCTTGTGGGTGAACATCATGTTCAGTTCTCCCCTGTATGACAACTGACAACCTTTCATTAGAAATATCTTTCACATAAAAAACTTGTTTTGTTTGGTAAGCCATAATGAAAGGATCTTTCTTCCATACTATCTTTGTAAGATCAACCAAAGTAAAACCCAAGTCATTTACATGCACTCATGTGTTACAATCGACCTATTTACAATTAAATACAAGCACTCTAAATTTGACGTAGTCAACCTCCCAGATTTCTTCAATTACTCCAGAGTAACTTAGAGTAGCCACAATAGAATTATTGTCTTTTGAACTAGCAAAGTGCACAGACTCTGCCTCAAAGGTAGCACCGCTATTCTGCAAAGTATTTTTTTCATCTTTAGTCTTTGTATAAAAAGACACCATATTTATATCGTACCCAGTCCATGTTATGACATCAAAATTAGATCCTCATGCTAACAATTTCAATTCCTAAATATCATAATCCTATAGACCAATTTTGTCTTTAAACCATTTCAAGATGGTCTTGCTATGCTCAGTCAACTTTAACAACATCTTGTGTGCATCTATATAAGGAAGAACATCATTGATGTTGTTCAAAATATATAAATATGCTTGGAGAACTTCATGCCAGTCTTTTTGAACCACCCTCACACCTCGTGTGCCTTTACCTTCACACATTGCTTCATGCATGGACTTTGGAATTCCTATGGCTTCTACTTCTGACATATATGTTGTAAAAAACTCAATTGCTTCCTCAGCAATGTATCTCTCAATAATAGATGCTTCTAGACGGTACGGATTCTTCCATACCCTTTGAATATCTTCATGCATTGCTTAACTCCTCATAGACACCCGCAAAAACTTAACTTTTCAGATTTTGGAAAAGTATGACATGCTAGAGGAATATATGTTCGTTTACCATGAGGTTGTGGCTGCAACTCCAAGCGAACACCCATCTCAACTATATCTTTACGAGCATTTATACCATTTTTTTGTCTTTCCTTTATTATTCAACAATGTGCCAATTATACTATCACACACATTTTTTTCCACATGCATTACATCTATGCAATGTCTAACATCTAACTTTGACCAATATGGAAGTTCAAAGAATATGGATTTCTTCTTCCAAATGTTTTTCACAATGTTTTTCTTCTGTGTTTTTCCAAAAGTCACATTCATATTGTAGACTCAGTTGTACACTTCCTCGTCAATTAAGGGTGGAGGTGCAATTTTGTCCTCCTGAGATCCATTAAAAGCTTTCTTTAAGCTACAATAAGGGTGATTACATTTCAAAAACCTTCCATGCCTAATGTAAGAAGTTTTCCTCCCATGTTTTAGTTTATGGTAACTTGTGTTCTTTTCACATATCGGGCAAGCACTATGTCCTTTAACACTGTAACAGTTCAAATTCCCATATGCTAGAAAATCATTAATGGTGCAAAATAGCAATGCCCACGAATTGAAATTGACATTCTCATATGCATCAAATACTTTGATCCCATAAAAACTTCAAGTCTTCGATCAATGGACTTAAGTAAACATCTATGTCATTTCCAGGTTGTCTTGTTCCTAATATCATCATAGACAACATCATATATTTTCTCTTAATACACAACCAATACGAAAAATTACAAATAATGACTAAAACTGGTCACGAACTATGTTTGCTACTTAAATTATCGTAAGTATTCATACCATTCGTTGCAAGACCAAGTCTAAGGTTTCTTGGATCACTCCCAAACTCAGGAAATAAAGAATCAATTTTCTTCAATTGTGGTGATCAACCCTGGACCCAATACCAAAGCGTTCAACATATAAAAATTAAAGCACTATATTTCTAACACAATACATTATAAAACACATTACAATTTTTTTAGGGTCGATTACCCCTGGACGTAATACCAAGACATTCAACATCATAAGTATATTTCAAATACAAATAAAACTAATAATCGAAATAAATAAATTTGTACTAAATTAATATTTAAATTTAAAGTTAACATGTTTGAAAACAAAAGAACTAACCAGGAGCGTGAACTGATGAGTTGTGGCGGCGGTAGTGAAAGCAATGTGGCAGCAACAAAATTATCTTTATAAATAATTAAAACTAAATTAATAATTAATAATTAAAATTAAAATTAAAACAAAAACTAAAATTAAATTTAAATTTAAAATTAAAACTAAAATTACAAATTAAAAAAAATTACAATATTTGAAAATAAAAAACTCACATTAGAGCGTGAACGACGGAATTGTGAACGCAAAACAAGTGTAATGTGGTGCGACTATGAAGGCCTAGTGACGGAAGGATTGGTGGCAACGAAGAGGAAGAACAGTGGCACCAAAGAGGAAGAGTGGTGGTCGCGAACGTATTGAAGGACCAGTGGCTGCGAAGAAGAAGGAAATTTTTGAATGGGTAGTGGCAAAGGAAAGGAGATAAACGAAGTTGGGGGCAACAGTGGAGGAAGAAAAATGGAGGCACACAAGAAAAATGGAGGCTCAATGAAAACGAAGGTAAAGAGTAACACGAATGAGCAGTAGCGGTGGAAGACAAAGCAACATAATGATGCAAAAAGAGTAGAGTAGAGTGAATGAGCAATGAGGCGCGAGCTTGAAAATAGGTTAAAAAAATATATTACACCGGTTTGATAGCCCAACACTGTGTAATATACCATGCTAACAACAACAACAAAGTTTTAAAAAATATAAGTATTACACCAGTATATTACATCGGTTGGGTTATCCAACCGGTGTAATATGTACCAAATATTTACAAAAAATTCACCGCGCTTTTTTTATACTGATTCTCATGTAATCAGTCTAGAAAGTCGTTGTAAAAGGCCTTTTCTGCACTAGTGATAGTCGCAAAAGGCTCAAGATAACAAATAACTGTTGATTCCTAGATAAGTAGATAAAACACCAATATAATCACCATGGCTCCCTCTGAAGATCCATCTAATAGCAATATGACCTGGACAATCCCTAACTGTTGACCAAGGTGTTTTGATACTTCCAAATCTGCATTGAAGACTTGAAGAATCTGCTGCTACGTGCGTGTTATTTAGTAGATTTTGAGTTGTCAATTTACATCTAGTATTGATCCAAGTTCGCTTGATAGTTAATCTCTTTTGAAATAAGTGTTTTCTAAAATCTTAATTTTAGTCAGTTTTTTCGTGCTTTCAATCAGTTAAAAAAGCTTTTGTTTAAAGTTTGGTGACTACAACAAGTTTTTTATCCACTTGATTAATCGTGGCAACCGATTGAATTGCGCTCAGTGTTTTTCAAAGGATTTGAAAAAGCTTACTTTTATTTTTTCTTTTTTGTGAGGCAAAAACAATGGGTTATTTTGACAAAAGAGCTGGTTGTTTTGTGTGTTGTCCTTAACAGAAAAAGAAAGAATCCCTTTGCTTTAAAATCAATGAACTGTTTGTTCAACAAAATTTTGTTATCAATTCCAAACTGTTTTTAAATGATTTTAACTGTTTTCAATTAATGATCAAACTGTTTTAACCTTTTTCTTAAAGTTTATATAAAGGTTGTTTCATGATCATTTCATTACTGTGAAAACCGCACAGAACCTTCCTCCTTGGAGTGCATAATCTTAACAGCATGGCCGCCAGGGTACTAACTAATGTACCAGCATTATGGGGCCCATCTGTCATTGTAGGCGTTCTAGCCTTTACGTATCATGCATGCAGCTTACCCCTGAAAACCCTTGCACTCTTGGGCCTAGGTGTCTCTAGTGGGTATTTACTTGTACTAGACCCCGAATGTACTATACACACCACATGCACTTTCGCTGATCAGGCCTTATACATATACGGGTTTCAACATACGTATCTTTGAGGGCCCACCTGCGTAGTCCATTATCTCGACCAGACCACCGAGCTGACCTGCTCCACACAGATGTCGATGTCCGATCTCCTGAGCACCGAGCCCAGCGCTCTGGTCCAGTACAAAAACATTTTTTTAATCAGCTGAAAATGTGAATCAACTGACTGTTTTTGCATATTTGGCACTGTTGCATAAAGTTTTCATAAATACTTACGCATTCTTCTGTCAACTTTTTTTCAAACATTTCAATTGGTCAAGACATGCATTATTGTGTGCCTTTGAATCTACTTATTCACAAAATATCCAATTGTTTCGCTGAAAAACTAATTGTTTTCTTATGAATTTCCAATCACCATAAAGTATAGTAAAAAAAAAAATTAATTGGTCTGACATATTGCAGTTTCCAAAACTGTAGAAGATTTCTTTTCTCTGGTAAAATCAACTCACTAAAAGCAACTTTTTTTCTGCTATCTTTTTTTGGTTATATTAAGTGTGCTTTGAACTAAATATTTCATAAAAACAATCTATTTTGTTCTGCACCTCACTTGAAACTCTTTGGTTCTTCACTACATTTTCACAAACACATATCTGCATCATGGCTTCTTCACTCACCAAGGAGAAAGAAATCACGTGCCATCAAAGGAACTACAAGGGTTGGTCATCTAGAGACTTGGTTCTCTGGGGACAATGAGAAAATAGAAAGTTTTCTGCATGAGATGAGCAAAAAAGTCATCAACACCTCAGAGCTTTTGTCCTTCAAATGGCTGAAGGAACAAAACCTCAAGGAGGTAAGGAAGACTTTGAAAAATCATAAGCTGCAAAGGTTCCTTGATTTGAATGGAAATACTTTTCCAGATCTTGTGAAAGTATTCTACACAAACCTATTTGTTAATGGTGAGAACATGTATTCACATGTCAAAGGAATGGATATGGAGGTTACTCCTGTTGTATGGACTGCCATCACTAGGTTGAAGTTCTTTGGTGCAAGGGTTAGCAAGGGGAACACAAGTCCATGAAGAATTTTAATAAAATACGGTACTATGTAAGCTGCCTAAAAAATCCTCACTTGAAAGTAAAAGGTTTTCATGTTGGTGCTTTAAAGCTAAATGAACGAATCATTTCCTTTATCATCACATGGATACTAACACCTAGGGAGAGCAATCATGCTATCCTCACTGAAGAAGACCATGTCTTAGTCTACTACATCATGAAAAACATCAAGGTCAACGGGATCCATATCTTCAAGGAGCATACGCAAAAATCTATGAGGTTAAGTGATTATCATTTTCCTTATATTATTCTTGTGTATAAATTTCTTCAATACTTTGAAGTTGATCTTAATGAAGAACTGTTAGGGGTGGTAAAACCATCACATAAAATTAACAATGGATCACTTAGCAAGATGAGGTTCATTAAAGTTGAAAACAAATGGGTTAGCAAAGAGGAAGAACAAGTTGGTCCTTCTCCTAGATCAAACAAGAATATTGGTGTTGGTGATAAAGCTAAATAAGATGTTAGTGATCAAGCTGAACAAGATGCTGATGATCAAGCCAAACAAGGTCTTGGTGATCAAACTGGACAAGAAGTTGGTGCAAATGATGAAGCTGGTCCAAGTTCTGGAGTCACAAAAGATTATGTTATGCATGCACTAGTTAGTTATGAGCCACATATGGACTTTGGGATTCCAATGTCCCAATTTGAAATATTGATGATCAACCTCTTGGACACCATGGCAAGTGATTAGAAAGATTACTATGAGTTTGTGCAGCAAAGTTCCAACATATACACAATCAGATTGAAGTTGTTCAAACCCAACTCTTTCAATTTCAATATGGCAAGGAATCTTGAAAGCTCAATATAATTTTTTGTGTTTGAAATATATTATGTAATGTTGGACTATTTCCTTTACTATTTTGTTTCTATTATGTAATTATCTTTTCTTTGTCTATTAGTGAAGACAAAATGGGGAGAAGTTATCTATTTGATTTGGTTGTATTACTGTTTTAATTTTGCTGCTACTACTTTGCATGCACTATGACACTTTGAACTTGTTTTAATTTTTCTGCTATATTTTGGTTATCTAGAAACTAGTTCTTTAAGTGTTCTTTATAATATGTATGAGTTATCCTACTATGCTTGCATTGTGTGGTATATCTTTCCGTTTTGGAGGAAGTCTTAAATTCAAAATCAACAACACAAACAACCAATGATTCGTCTTCATCAAACAGGAGGAGATTGTTGAACAAGGTGCTTTGATGCTTCCAAATCTTCTTTGAAGACTTGAAGAATCTATTACTCTGTGTGTGTGTTATTTAGTAGATTTTGAGTTGTCAATTTACATCTATTATTGATCCAAGTTCATTTGATTGTTTATCACTTTTAAAAGAAGTGTTTTCTAAACTCTAGTCAGTTGTTTTGTACTTTGAATTAGTTGTAAATTTTTTGTTTAAAGTTTGGTGACTACAACAATTTTTTCATCCAGTTGATGTATAGTGACAACCGACTGAATTGCACTTAGTGTTTTTCAAAGGTTTTGAAAAGGCCTAGTTTTATTTTGTCTTTTCTGTGAGGTAAAAACATTCGGTTATTTTGACAAAAGAACAGGTTGTTTTATGTGTTGTCCTTAACAGAAAAAGAAATCAATCACTTTGTTTTAAAATCAATCAATTGTTTCTTTAACAACATTCTGTATGAATTTCAAATTGGTTTTAAATGATTTTAACTATTTTCAATTAATGATCAAACTATTTTAACTATATAAAGGTTGTGTTAGAATTAATGGCTTAAACAAGAGGGGGTGAATTGTTTATCAAAATATTTTCGCAAAGATTGAATAAGAATGAAGCTTTATCAACAATCACATATTAAACAATCAAGGAAGCCAATCAAACAATGTAAAAGAAACTGTTTGCAGAGTTTCAATCGGTTGAAACTTCATTTTAACCGATTGTTTATGGCAGAAACAAAAACAGAATTAAAACAAACAGTTTATAAGGAGTGAGAGAGAGATATTACTCAGCCAATTTATACTGGTTCACTCAACCTTGAGTTACATCCAGTTCCCAGAACAACAATTGGGTTCCACTAGTAACCAATCACATATTACAACTCACACAACCACAAAGAGGTGATCTTGATACTACAAGAACCACTCACCCTCTTTGTTATACACTCCCTTAGTCGGAACACCCTCTGACTTTACAGGATTTTCACACACTTCAAGAGTTTATAAAATAACAAATACAAGAATCATGAAAGGAACAAATTGCACCCCTCAAAACTAGCCATTCTAGACAGCAATTATGAGCCAAAACAGTTTTGATTCAATGGCAAAATAGATTAACAGGTTTACAAAAAGCTATTATGAAATGTGACAATCAATCAGTTGAAAAGTCGTTTTAACTGATTGAATTGGTTAGACAGTTATTTAACCAAGTCAAAAACAGTTTTAAAACCTTCAAACAAGCTAAGTGACAAACAACCGATTATTTTGAGGTTTCAACCGGTTGTTTTTCTCTTTGCTTAGAAAAACACTTTTCTCTTTTAAAACAGATTGAGCAAGCTTGTGCAAGGGACTATGAATGATCTTTACAAGAATTCTAAACAACCTAGACTAAGCTCAAACCAGAAGCAACACAACTTCAACCTTTATCAAGATTTGAAACATCAAAGCTCCCATGTTCTACAGGTTGTTTTATGATTATTTCAAAAAGAAGAAGAGAGCTTTATCAAAAAAGTTTTCAAGAGAAGATCAAAAGCTTTTGGATCATTTCTTGTGTGTGAAGTAGGAACTGAGTTTTCTATTCTTGTGTTCTACTGCTTTGTAAAGCCCAGGTGTACTCTTACTCTTTCTTTAATACCGTATTGTGTGTGAAACAGTTTCAGATAGGGTTTCTGGAAATTTTGGTGTTGCTAAGAAGTGTTGTGTGTTATTGAGGGCTTCAAGATCAACATTCTTGGTGTGGTTTGTAATCTAGTTTTGATTGCATAGTGAATTCTCATTGGTTAGCTGAGGAATGGATGTAACTCTTGGTTAAGAGTGAAGTAGTATAAATCTATCTGTGTGAATCTCTCTTTTCTTACTTTGATATACTATTTTAAGTTCTCTTCTTTATATTCTACTGCAATAAACGGTCAATTGTTTTGATAAAACAACTAGTTGATTTTTCTTAAAGAATTGTTAATCTGATAATTAATCAAGTTGAACAGAAAAATCAATTGGTTGATTTTACCGTTCTTTCACTCTACTTCCAATCTTTGCGAAAACAATTCACCCCCCTCTTGTTTAGGCCATACATTCTAACACTAAAATCACCATCAATGTTAACTTCAATCTAGCCAACATCCTATAAACTTAAAAAAACCTGCCTAACTTAGGCTTCCTTCCTCGTTCTGATTTGGATATGATAAAACTTCAAAATAGAAAAGTCAGTCGTATTACTATACATGTTTTCCTTTAAGGAATTACCTATCAAACTAATACAACTTAGCACCATATGAAGAGAAATGTGAAAAGGTATTATATGTTGGAAGCAAGCATAATTTCTCATCGTCCAAATCATCCAAACATGTAAGTTAAAACACTAAACAAATCTATTGAACAAGAGGACTCCTTATCCTACATAAAAAAAAATTCAATATATCAATGTTAGACATAAAAACAAATCCTGGAAAGATGGTTTCGATCCATGTACACAAATTCCTAGCCCTTAGACATTTAACAAAACATATGGAGAGTTGTCCTCTTGTTATTACAAGAACTGCTTATAGAAAAAAAAAGATATTCCTCTTGATTGCACATATTTATTTATGAGAATTCTATTATGTAAAAGCTTTCATAGAACTAGAGTTTTGGCTGGAGGAATATTGGTAGATCAAATAATCTTGTCCCAAGAACAAAAGTGAGAGGAGGAATGAAGGCACATGTGATTTAATACACATATTCATCCTTTTTCCAATAAGGACTGTATTGCATATTAGTCAAAATCAAGTGTTACAAATTCTCCAAGCCTGAAATATGTTATAGAAAGGGGGAACAAACCAATTTAAACCATCATAAGAATTCATAGTCCTAGTTGTCAAATATGGCCTTATATTATGAGGAATCTCAACTATTGGAGATATGTTGTCATGAGAAAACCAACTACCATTCCAAAAGTAAATGTTCTCCCTGTTACCAATTGTCCAATGTGTGTTATCCAAGATAATATCATAACATTCCAAAATTCTTGGCCAAATTGAAGAAGTTTGTAAATAGCTAATTTATAATACTTATTCTTCAAAAACTTATATCTCATTAGATCAGCCTAAGGCATACTATTGTAACAAAATTCCCAAACCAACCAGAGCAAATAGGCTTGGTTTTCCTATTGGATGTTAACAACTTGAAGATCTCCTTTATGCTTTTGAGAATACAAATAATTTGAATTAATAGTGACCAAAAATTGCTTGTTAATGTCCTCAGTCCGAATGAAACTTTTAATCCACTTATCAAATTACCTGAGAAGTGTTGTAGGTCATCTATAAATATGAAAATCATAACCAATAAGGAAACTATCATTGTGTTAAATAATTGAATTTGACCCATCACTCTAAGAATTTTAACTTTCTAAGAAACTAACTTGAGTCTAACTTTTTTAGCTAATAGTTGAAAGTATTTAGATGTAGGAGCTCTAAGAAAAATACGAACACTTAAATATATGGAAGGTAAATAAGCTATACCAAACCCCAACATAGATTGAACCTTCTATTGAAATAACAAAACAATCCACAATGTAAAACTGTCTTTTAGCAGGATTTAACCATTTCCCAAAATTCGAACCATAAGCATGTAAAGCTTGCATAAGATTGTTAAGACTATTTTTATTAGCCTTATAAAAGACAAACACATCATCAACAAGCATAACATGTGAATGAACACTAATACCTTTAAAAGTTGTTAGGCGAAGAATATTTTTGGAATCAATTAGTTGTTATATACTCTTACTAAGAGCCTCTTCAACAAAACAAAAGAGAAAGGGGGGAAGCATATCATCTTGTCTAACACCTCTATCACATTTAGAAAAATCAATGAGTCTACCACTAAACCAAATGGATAAGAGGGAATAATGCAAAATAGAAACAATGTAGCCACAAAATATTTGATGAAAATCAAATTGATGAAGAACTTTGAAAAAGAAATCCTAATTAATAGTATCAAAAGGATTTCTTGATGTCAAATTTGACAGCTACATTACCTCCACTCATTCTTTTGGACAACATCTTTATAGTTTCATTGGTAATACATATATAATGTTTAATTTGGCGACCTTTAACAAACCCATTTTGATTAACCAAGACATTAAGATAATTCAAAGTCTATTGACTAAAATATTAGAGATAATTTAAAATTTAAAATTAGTCACATCAATGAGTCTAAAGTCTTTCATATTATCAACTCTAAATATTTGTCGGATAAGAGAAATCACACTAGAATTCATTTTAGGAAGTATCCATTTTTTGTAAAGAATTACGCAAACATCAAAACCAATAACACCCCATTATTCTTGAAAAAATGGCCTCCAAATCTATTAATAACATTGATCCTTCATGAATTACCATAATCAAAATAATGTTATTAATAAAGGGAGATATATCCACAAAATTAGAGTATGTATCAACAACATAATGATTGATGAAGTAATGCAGAATATGTTGTTAAATCTTATTATAGATGTGTTATCCCCGTTAACCAGCTTACAAGTGGTGTTATCATTACTTTTAGTTTTAACCACAATATGAAAAAAAGTTGTGTTTCTAATCCCATTAGAAAATCAATACATTGATGACATATTTTGGCTCACATTTATAATTTTATTGTACATTGGAAACACTTCCAATATGATATCTTTTTAATTTTTAAATATTTCCTTTTATTACTAAAAGATTGGGTTCAATGTACAAATTGCTTTAATTTTGCATTTTTAATTAATGTGACATTTCTTTACTATTTTGGTCGTAAATTTTTTTGTATGCATTATTTTTAGTTGACTCTAGTTGCATTAAGTTCTACATTTTCAAGGTTTCAAAATGATTTTTTTTTTAAAATTTGGAGTCTTATGCTATTTTCTATAATTTCTTGAAGTTGTGGCAGATTTGTTATTTTTTTTATAGAAGCACTCATACGATTTTTCTAGTATTAACATAATTTTTTTTTATTGAACTTATGATCCTAATTAGATTTATTAGAGAGGGATAACAATGATAAAATCATTCTCTTGATGAGTTACTATAATATAAACAAATTTAAAATTTAAATAATTGGTAGTTAAAACTTTGGTAGCTAATTAGATATCAATTTAGAAATCATTTAACAATAATAAAAACTAATTTAGAAACCAAAATTTATTCTAGTTTCTAAAATGGTCTCTAATTTAGTCACTACAGCAACTAATTATTTTTTGTTTCTAAAATTAGTTTTTATTTCATGATTTTATTGTAGTGTATGAAGAAAAAAAATATTGTGTTTCTAACCACATCAGAAAAACAATACATTGATGACATATTTTGGCACACATTTTTACATTAAAAATACTTCCAATATACTTTCTTTTAGTTTTTAAATTATTTCCTTTTATTACTAATAAATTGGGTTCAATATATATATTGCTTTAATTTTACATATTTAGCTAATGTGACATTTTTTTAGTGTTTTGCTCATAACTTTTGTTGCATACATTATTTTTATTTAATTATAGTTGGGTTGAATTTTACATTCTTGGGACTTTATAATGAACATATATTTTGTTTGATTTAGAGTCTTATACTCTTTTCTGCAATTTTTGTAATATGTGGCATATTTATTGAATTTTTATAAAAGAAGTCATACGAATTTGATTTTTCTTGTATTGACCTAAACTATAATATAAATATATATAATCTAAATATATAAAAGAATCATTTTGTTTAGTTTTTAAATTTCAGAAATTGTCTTTTCCTCTCTTTTTCGACTTGTCTTTTCATTTTTTTTCTTTTCCTTCGCATTCTTTATTTTTCATCAATGGAGAAATAATTCTTAAAGCTCAATTCACAAAAATTCAGATCTTACATGTAAAAAAAGTATGACTCAAATCACAACCAAGTAGGACGGGTGGAGGGGATAGGAGGTGAATTGGTTTAAAAAAATACCTCTTGTGATTTAAAATCTTTCTTCTTGAAAATTTGGATACAAAGGGTAAGAATAGACTATGCAATAATTTCAATGAAGCACAAAAAATCAAAATAATAGGATCAAGATGAAAATATAGAAACATAAATTTTATATTAGTTTGATTATACAAGAATCTACATTTAGTTTAATCCAAATAATATTAGTTGGACTTTCCTTTAAACTCTTGAATTATTTACGATACCTCCTATGCAACTAAAACAGGAAAAATTACACCACAAAAAAATTATAAAATAGAAACTAATTTTAGAGATAAAAATAATAATTAGTTACTATATTTACTAAGTTAGATAATATCTTTTAAATTAAAAAAAAATATTGGTTTTTAAATTAGTTTCTATTATTAATAAATATTTATAAACTAATTTCTAAATTGTTATTTAACATTAGGAGTCGAGGCTAAGGGAAATTTAAATACACCTTCCTCCCTTAATCCACCAAGGCACATTTTAAGGACAAAATCATGATGGAGCTCTAAGCTCCAAAGCGAACAATACCTCGGATGTAGTGATTGATCCTAGTGATATCATCTCAATGTACTTAGGTCAGAACATTAGTGTCTCATGACTTTTTACAGCAAATGCACCAGGTTTGTCAAAAGTAATAATTTTTGTCACGAAAAAAATTAAAAGTAAAACAGCAATATCAATAATCAATTAATAATTGAATATTAATATATAAGATATCACCTCAATACATGATATTTTGAGCAGATTACTCTCAATCCCAAAGGGTAGAATTAGCAACACATACTTCTAACATCTTTCATTCTCCCAATTGGGTTTCAATTCACTCTATATGGTGTTTTCCTCTCAATTTGGCACTTAGGGTTGAACCTCTAGCCCCCTATTTATCCTAATTTTCTAGGGTTAGGTGACTTCATTGCTGCGCTAATGGACTAAGTGATAAAACAGAAAAAGGCCCAATCTTTCTTTGCATCTTTTTCCATTCTAGGACCTTCCAGCTTTTTCTTTTTAACTCAAATTATTCTCCTTTACTCCAAATCTTCAATCTTCCCTAAATATATGCAATTAACACCAAATTTAGGAATAAAATGCTCTTATTCAAATAAAGCTCATAAAAATGTAAAAAGGTATAAATTCATAAATTATGGATTATTTTATATGTAAATTAGCAATAAATCCTCATAAGTGCCTATATTTTAATATGAAATAGTACTGAAATTAGACACTTGTCAGCGTCGTCTATGAAAATGGAAAGTGATTCCAAATACGAACCCTTGTTTCCTTAGCCCTCGACTAAGAGACTTGTTCTAGTATGCCCATAGTCTCACATTGCTTAGGAGCCGAGACCAAGTGAAATTTAAATACATCTTCCTAACTTAACCCACTGGAATGCCTAATAAAACCGTGACAGAGTTCCAAGCTCCAAAACATACTTGAGGTCTGAACAAGACATTATTTTTGTAGTTCACATGCTTAGTCAGTATATCAATATTTATTCACCAAGTTAAATGAATATTAAAATAAAATATAGTTAGATACTATAAATATTATATATAATCAAATATTTTATTTTTAAATATTATAAAGATATATATATATAATTTTTTTTAGATACAATAAAATATATAATTAATTATTTTATTTTTAGATATTATATATTAGCAAAAAAAAAATTGACCAACAAGTAAAAAATGAATAAATATGAACCACTTTAGGGGTGATCCAACCCTTGTACATGACCATAACACAACAATATCCACCAAACCCCTTCTAAACAACTTAATCCTTACAACACTAAAAATAACAATCAACCTAGCCAAAGGAAGAAACCTTGTAGAAGCTCACTTAATCGAAAACATGCAGGCCACAGGATCGAAGCACCACTCAAAATAAGTAAAGCGAGCAGAAATAGATTTAGATGTTACCCAAGACCAAACCTTTAATTGAGCCAATGCGAACATTTTCGAAAGATCAATCACTCCGCCTTTGAAAAAATGTTTATTCTCGTGCTTCTAAATTTCATTAACAACTGCAATCCAGACACTACCCCAAACAACATTTCCCTGGACAGAAGCATTTAACAAATTAAAATGCGAGAAGTGTGAAATAAGATCAACGTGATCAACTGACGTTATCCCCATCCATGCATAGCATTATTTCCAAACTAGCCAAGCAATCCTGCATTCAAAAAACAAATGATTTGTTGACTCCACTTCCACCCTGCAAAAATAATAAAGGTTGCTATCAATCGAGATCCCACGTCTTTCCAAGTTATCTTTTGTGGCAACCAAATTAAGCAACACCCTCCAAGCAATAGACTGGGCTAAAGGCAAAGCAAAAGTTTTCCATAGGGAGACAAACAGACTATCTCCCTTATAAGGACCTCTTAAAATAACATAGGCAGACTTTACCGAAAACTCACTATCCTTATCAACCTTTCAAACTCGATTATCTTCAATATTCAAGACAGGACCTTTCCATGCACCTCTTGTAACAATTGGACTTCCTGATATTTCTTCCAATAAACAGACATCTCCTTCACCCTAACTTTCACTTCCATTTATTCTTAAACCATTGTCCACAAGACTCTAAATTACCTTTCTTATTACCACACAAAGAAAATAGTCTTGGAAATTTGCTTTTCAAATCTTAGTTGCCTACCAAAACATCATTCTAGAACAAGATTTCTTTTTGGTTTCCCACTCTCCACTCACAACAGTTCTCAAAAAGTTTCTACCCCATTCCTCCATCCCAAACCCCATTTAAATCTCTCCACCAATTGGAATTCTTAGCATTAATACTTTGTTCTTGCAAGTTTCTCCAACCTCCGTATTTTGACTCGAGAATTTCCTCTCACAAACCACTCTTTTCGATACCCGTACGCCAAATCCACTTTCCAAACAGAGCTGCATTGAAAAGCCTTAAGTTCAAAATACTAAAACCGCCAGCTTCTCTAGGCTCGCAAACCTTTTTCCACAAAACCCACTATTTCCCTTCCTTCTGAACTCCAAACCCACATAAACCTTCTCTGAATTTTCTCAATCTCTTTTCTCAACCTCTGTATATATTAGCAAATTTTAATAGGCTTTTTCTTCAGTCCATTTTAGACCAACTTGTATTCAGAAAAAATAAATTATATACATTTCTTTCTCTTTTTAATATGCTTTGTATATATTTATACAGATACACATATGTACATTTTTGTACATATTTGAAATAAGATGTAATTCTAAATAGGTATAAAGTATTATTTTTCTCGCTGTGTCTAAATAAATTTTTTTAGCTTACATGGCTTGTATGAGACCAGCAACTTAGAGTTTTTGAATGTATGAATTTTCTTTCTCTGCTCAAATTTTGTTATAAATTGCTAAATTCTGAAAGTTCACAACTTTGCTCCCCACCGTTGACACCCACCAATAAAGGCACAGAAAAACACCTAGCACACGGATGTGAATGTGTGTTCCATGAATGACATTAGTCCAATAAGTAAGGGGTAAATATGTAAAATAAACACAATTATGATTAAATAGTATTGTTTTTAACTCAGTTCTAACCAACTGCATCGTTTACTGTTACATCAGGGACAGATTTTTTTTTTCTTTATCAGCAAGATCAGTTTTATTTTTAAATGGATGCAAAAAATTTAAATGATAAAAAATAATAAACTTATACTACTTTTACCCTCTATCTTTTTTACTCTTCTATCCTTCTAATATTTTACAATGCAGGCAATGAAAAATCTTAGGTAGTTTTAAGATATAAAGATATTTTTTATCAGAAAAGGATTATTAACGTCAGATCTTTTATAAATATCTCAGTCTTGTTACATAATAAAAAACTGGTGGTTATGTATGTATATAATTTCCAAAATCATCAATGAAAACAAAATTTATATCTACATATAACTCACCAAATTCTTCTTTAAAATATTATCCAATATCATAAACAGTTTTGTTTACCACCATTACAATTAGATAATAATAAAATAAACAGAAAATACTTAACCCATAGTAAGATCAGTAACTAGTCATTTTCATTTAACTAAACAAAGTATTCATATTCCTTCAACTTGATTTGTAGAGCATATACTTGTAAGAGGTAGAAGTTTAAATATTTTAGATTTATATATCATAACGGTATTCTTTAAAACTTGTAATTTTTTTTCTACAATTTTAGAACTATGTACTAGATTGAGAAGGAATAATTAATTTTAGAATAGTGATTTATTTCAAGAGACTTTTATTCTTTTTCATGATATACCATCTACAAATGGATAATCTAATATCAGTGACCTTAATTAAATATTAATTTAAAAACTAATTTAAATATTAATAATACAAATTATTTTAAATATTAATAATTTTTTTACTTTATAAATAATATCTAATTTAATCGATATAATAATTAATTATATTTTATTTTTAAAATTAATTTTTATTTAATGAATTTTTTAAGTGTGTGAAAACTGCTAAACAAATATTTATTTTAGTTATAAAATTTTACTTATTGATGACCATCAATTTCAAGGTGAAATTATTATATTATACAATGTGTATGCAACACCATTCCAAGATCCAAAATAGAGCACTTATTATATATTCAAATAAAAATTCTGAACTCATATAAAAAACATGGCATAGTATTCATAGGTCTGTGATTTTTTATAGTTAAAACAAGGGTGAATATGTTGGGAAAGAGAAATACAGATAAAGTATTTATGACATTTATTTTTTTAGAATTATGATGTTATTTTACTGAGAATCATCATTACTATTCTTTCTCTTTTGGTTGATGTAATAGTTGTATCTGTGATGATACATACTTTATAGGATTTCGTTGATGATGCCCCAGCGGTAGTGACGCTGAAACTAAAACCAAGCCTATTGGTATGACCCCACTTATCTCTTTTGCAACTCAACATGCTAGGGCTAATTCATGTGCACTACTCGTTAGAGACAGTGATGAACATATTTGGGTATTCAGAACCACTAAGAAGCCACAATGGACAAGTGGCATGCAAAGTAATAGCTTTCTACAACTTCTAAGCATAGCTGGGAGTGACAGCCATCTTTTTAAGCAAAGTTAGGGTTACTTTGCAAGCATCTCCAAAAGGTAATAAAACACTCTCTGTAGAGCCTATAATATTAGCAGAGATCTAACCAAATTCAATTCAGTGACCCCAAAGAAAAAGAAAAAGAATTTGTAGATATACACAGATATATAGATATGAATGAATCCTTTTGCAAAGGACAAAGGAAAACCAACGAAATTTAAAGATCTCTGCCGTTCTGCTATCACTGACAGGCATTTACATGTATGTGTGTATGAGAAAGTGATGTCTGAGGAGTCAAATCAGTAATGTATTCCCCAGATTTGTGTGTAAAAGTGTATGTAACTAATGATTTTGGTTAAACTTAAGTGTGTTATTAGAGTCAAATTTATTTTCTTAGCATAATACAGAAATGGAATTTGTTGATTAATTGGTGGAGTTAAAGGTGTAACTAAAGACAAAATTAGGTATTAATTTCTTTTATGATCTGTGTTTGATTCCATCGATTTTAGGGACGAAGAGGTAAGTTGACTAGGCTTTGGACCTAGCAAATATATAGCAGCTTGAGTTTCATCTAGCTAGCCTCGTCCCATCTCTCCAACTATCTACTGCATTTAGACCAAAAGTCTTTTTACTCTTTTTGAAAACTGACAAAATCTTTTCAATTACTACAATAAAATTATTAAATATAAATAAATTTTAAAAATAATAATAATAATTAATTATAATATTAATTAAATTTAAAATTATTTTAGAATTTTAAAAAAATATTAATATTTAATTTAATTTTTATTATTAATAAATAATTTTTAAATTAATATTTAATTAGTTATTATCAACTTTAAAATTTAAATAATTAATAAAAAAAATCTTAATAGATAATAAGATATCGATTTAAAAATTATTTAGTAATAATAAAATTAATTTAAATATAAATATATTTTTTAATTTTTATAAGACTATATAATTTAATCAATATAATAATTAATTATTTTTTATTTTTAAATTAATTTTTATTTATTTAATGATTTTTTAATAATGTAAAGAAATTTAAAAAGTATAGATACTTTTCTATATATATATATATATAAATGTTTTTGAAAAGGATAAACAATGTATTTTTGTAACATAATACATTTGTTTTAGTTTTTAGTTTAGAAGTTATTATTTTTATTGTAGAATAGTAGTCTTTTTTTTTAAATAATAATTTTCTCTAGTCTCCAAAGTTAATATTTCAATAATACTCATTCATAATAATCATTTGTAACAAGTATTAACTATTGTATGTCTTAATAGTGTATGGAACACAATCTGGGTTGGGTGGTTAGCGAAATAGGGAATCACAGGAATAGCATAATTTTCAAAAGAGGAGCGGCAGATGAGTAAGAAGTATTTTCTTTGATGCAAGTAAAGATTTGGTTTGGGTCTCTTTAAATTTCAGATCAACCTCATTTTCCTTTTCAGATTGGTGTCTAGAACCTATGTTGTGCATGAGGTTAATCACTTGAGTGTGTTAGATATAGCATGGGCAATGTATGTTTTAGTTAGTTTGAAAGACTTTAGGCAGGAATCGGTAGTTGGGTACCGTGTATATGGGTTGAACCACCCTGAAGTAGTTTTTATTTATTTATTTTCTATTGCTGATAAAAAAAAATTGTATGTCTTAATAGCTAAGGTAATTTTAATTGACAACTAATTTCAAATGTTAGTGATCCCAAAATTTTCTATAAATATAACTTTAAAAAGTAATAAAAAAAAAACTCAATAGTTAATTACTCACATATCTTAAGTTTTTCTGAAAATACATTATCACTCCATTTTTATACTTAAAACTCGAAAACTTCTTTTGGAGATTATTTTTTAAATCTTTTATTGATGATTTCGTTGTAAATGACAACATATAAGGTTTAAAATCAGGTAATATAGGAATTCTTCTTGCCTTTTATTCATATTACAAACTTCAGGATTTTCTCTCTTTTTCCTCATTAATATATAAGGTAAAGTTACCAAATGTAAGACTTTTGACTGAAATTTGTATGATAGTTAGAGTGTCCTTTGTTTTATTCTAATCTTATTACACATTGTCCTACAATAAACAATTTTCAGAAATAATGTTAATTAAAGTAGTTATTTTTTCTAGTGACATATATGGTTTAATTAGTCTTGAGGATTCATTAGTGCAATCTCTATGATCCTAAAAGTAAAATTTGGTTAGTATGTTTCTTACATAAAAGCTAATTCATTCTATAAATTAAATCATATGTTTCTTCCATTAACTGTGAAGTCAAGTTGAAGAAATAGGTACTTTTAATTCCGAACACGTGATCTACAGAACTTTTGATTGGTGAGTGTCAACCAAGCAACACTCATGACCTTGTTAGAATTAAGTAAGCCAATGTGTATGTAGGGCACATGTTTTATCTTATTTATTATTTTTCTCTTTATTTTCTTGGATATTCTTCTTACTTATTTAATGACCAGTTATTCTTCTTCAAAATCATATAAAATAATATTATTCATACTGTGATAGTAGTTGCTATTATGTTTATGATATGGAGATATAAGAAAAAGTGTATAGAAAAAATAATAAATTATACTATTAATATAGCATTGAATGATATGTTACAGTCCATATATAGTTTAATTGGTTACTATGTCTCAATGCTTTTACTATTTTGAATCTCAAGACATGGTGTGGTCAGTCATGCCATTGCAGTCAATGCCATAAATACCACATTACTATACAACAAAAACAACTAATTACTATACAGCTCATCAAACCTTCTCATATGTATTGCAAGTTGTAAACCATGTTCAATATATTCAAATTACATGTAGTTAATTTTTGAGAGACAAAAAAAGTTAGTTACTCTACTTCAAGTTGTTATTAATTTTCTTTTATAAGTGATAAACAACTAAGTACATATTACATATTATCAAAATCTCTACAACTAAAGTTATTGAGTTTATTTTTTTATTGACAACAAATAAATTAAATAAAAGAAACGTTTCAACTTTTATAAAGGACTCAACATCCAATAAATTTTATCTCAAAAGTTGTTAGATTATCTTTTAATTAAAATTTAATTAAAAAAATACATAGTATTTTTAAATTTATCACGAATCATTAAATAAACTAGATTAGTAATATATATTTTTAAAAATATTGAAAAGTCATAATAAAAAAAATCAACCCTATAATTAAGAAGAGTGGGTGGGACCCTCTAGTGTGTCATTATAAGACAAAAACATTTAACACAGAGACTATACAAGTTATTTTTGTAAAAAAAAAACACCATTTTTGTACCTTGGATACTAGTTGAAGCAAATGACCCTCTAATTAATCAACATGTACTTTGAGATTGCATTTGAGTGGTGAGATGTTGTCACGGGATGACCTTCCATGAACTATTGAATAGTTATGGTAACCAACGCCTCTTCCTCATGCATGGATAAATCCTAGATTTTTTAAAATCCAATTGCATTATTTGTTTTTGTCATTCTTTTACATTTTTGGAAAACAAAAAGGATAAGAAGATAGTGTTCCAATCCAAGACTCAAAAACCAAAAGCATCACCACAAAGAAACACTTTATCTTAATTATCTCATCCTAATAAAAGTTCATATTGTAATTTGTCAAAAAGTGAAAGCTTATCTTATTTTGATTTGATCCCTTCTTTCAAGTTTATCATTCTTTTTCTGTAATGTAGTAAATGGCCTGAAAATAAAAGAAAAACGACAAATTGTCTATGTCTGATATATAAATATTAATTTTGGCATTATGTAGATTTGGCCTTAAATGCTTGCTTCATCGAATCTTTATTTGATCATGGTTAATTTGATTTATCATTGTGAGTGATCTTGACTCAAAAGATGTGCATAATTCCTATAGAATAATTTGAAAAAATGTAGTTAATTGGAATGTAAAATAATCTTGTTATATTGTTCTAATAAGTTGGTTTGTTTTTCTGAGTTGGAATACCCTTATATATAATATTTGTGTGTGTGAATCATCACTAAAAAACACTATTATGATTAAAGTTGTAACCTTAAATATATTATTTCCTGGGTTGTTACTGCTTTGTTGTTTAAGAACTTTAAAAAAGTAAGTAATAATTTATTTTAAAATAATTATATAGAATTTTTGTCATTTAATTTACTAATTTTGATAAATCCAAAATATTTTTTTAATAAGTATGGTAGAGTTGCGTGTGCATGTGCGTGCGTCTTAATATTTCTATAATCTAATCAAATCTTTATATGGAATTAGTTTATTATTTTAAAAGAGCTTTTACATCTTCAGAGTTTTCAAAATTAATATACTAAAATAGCTGTATTCTATCATTTAAAGTTTGTCTTGAGAATAATTAAAACATGAAGATGGTCAAACTACTATAAGACCTAATTAGAGGTTTGAAGGGATTCAAATTCTTGGTCTTGTCACTTTCTTTTAAATAGATTTTGGTAAGATAAAAAGAAAACGAATTAGACATATCTACTAATTGAACATTGTATAGTGATAATTTAAATATAATGTACAATATGCTGTCTGTTATGTATTTATTGAGAAACAAATGTACTATGAAGTGCACTTTATTTTGAAAACCAAGATGTGAAATGTAAAGTGAAGTGAGTGGCATATCTTATTAGGTTATTAGATATAGTTGAAGATAAGAAAAAATGGTTGGATTGGATAGGAAGCATGCGTATTAATTAAAAAAGAACAGAAAGGAATGACAATGAACAGTGGTAAATGGAAATAAAGATGAGGAGATAGTAGTAGTACTGTGTGGAGGAGTGAATTGATTGCAAAGGGAAATTAATGGCAGAAGAGTGAGGTGGGTCACTAGGGTTGAACTCTGAAAGGGTTAGAAAACAAGATGGCTCTAACATAACATCTTGATTGCAGTACTGGCCCATAGTAGGGCTTGTTGCTGCATTTTAAACACGCAGAGGCTTTAGAAAGAACAAAGATTTGATTTGATTTGATAGAGATAAAATGTGATCACGAAATGGAATTGTAGAAAACCGAGGACACTCTGTAAACCTTCTTAACTTTGAAAACAACAGGTGAATGAGCCAAAGCTAATCACTCCCATGCACACGTCCCTTTCGCTCTCCGTTCCCCCACCTCTGCCGCCTCTGCTACCTCTTTCTCTCACACACATCCATTGGGAATGCCAACCGTTCATTTATTTCTTTTTTATTTTCACTTCTCATTCTCTTTACTTCACACTTCTTTCAAATACATCTTATTCTATCTTCACAATATTCACCTCTATTTTTAGTTCATACAAATGGATTTTGGACTGAAAACCATCACTTAATTACAGTTAACAATTACTCCAGTGGAGATATTTACTACAAATATCTTGTCTCAAATGCAGGTTTTAGTGTCTTCTCATCAAATGTACTAACTTTAGTTTCATCACTTAATTGCAATTAGCAATCACTTGTATTGCACATTTTGTATAAAAAAAAGTTTGTAGTAACTTCATCTGTGTTTCTCAGTTCATATAAATAGACTTTGGTTTCATACCTTCACTTAATTGTAATTAGCAATCACTCATAAATATTTACTGTTTATATGCAGATTTAAGTATCTTCTTAATAGAAAATGGACTTTGGAGTCAAGTGTGTTTTGTTATACTAGGAGGAGGTCTATTGTGAAACTAAAACAAGTTCTTCTGCATAAAAGTGAAAGAAATTAAAATACACATGCTCACAGACAGGAATCAGAGGGTCTCTTTAATTTGAATATGACTGAATAATTTTTAAAATCATGTGAGGTGATTGCAAAATGTTTAGCAATATAATTTTTTTTTCCAAGAGTGTATCTCCTTTGATGCAACCATGCACATTTATGGTGATAATATGGCGGTGGGCTATAACAATTGTAATGGTATGCTGTAAGTTAAAACTACGACAATAATTAGGCTCACACATGCAAAAATGTTTGCATTCTCATCTTTTGTGTTAAAAGATCTTAAAATAAACACAGGTGAAAATGTGAAATTTTGCTGAGGTGAACAGTAAATCATTTTGAGATGACTAACAACACAATGGCACAAAAATTTATATATATATATATATATATATATATATATATATATATATATATATATATATATATAT